>Ga0181612_127896_pt1 | contig 13407 bp, 6 predicted proteins | sample HoacroProtozoa21_FD_119630 | JGI IMG/M metagenome (GOLD analysis project Ga0181612, IMG submission 119630) | Hoatzin crop microbial communities from Cojedes, Venezuel. Combined Assembly of Gp0051906, Gp0051904, Gp0051908 | reverse complement strand
GACCTGTCTTCAGATTACTCTTCGGTATCCTCGGAAGTTTCCTCCGCCCCATCTGAAGCGGTCTCTGCAGGAACATCCTCAACTGCAGCCTCATCAGTCTCAGCCGCAGGCTCCGGGTCAGTCAGTTCCTCTGCTGCAAGCTCCTGAGCAATCTCAGGCATCTCGCCTTCGGCATAGTCGCCCTCTGCAGATTCTGCTCCCTCCATACCTTCATCCAGACCTGGAATCTCCATAAGGATATCGGAATCCAGCTTAGTCTGGCGGTAACGCCTCATACCCGTTCCTGCGGGAATCAGCTTACCTAAGATTACATTCTCCTTAAGGCCTATAAGGGGATCAACCTTGCCCTTTATGGCAGCATCTGTGAGAACCTTGGTGGTCTCCTGGAAGGATGCTGCGGAAAGGAAGGAGTTGGTAGCCAGAGATGCCTTGGTAATACCAAGAAGGACACGCTTTCCTTCTGCAGGCATCTTGCCCTCTGCTTCCAGTTCTTCGTTGGTATCCTCGAAATCAAGGTAATCCACCTGAGATCCGGGCATATAATCGGTATCGCCGGCATTCTCAATCAGAACCTTACGCATCATCTGACGTACGATAATTTCAATGTGCTTATCATTAATCTCTACACCCTGAAGACGATATACTCGCTGTACTTCGCGAAGGATATAATCCTGAACGTCACGTACAGACTTAATCTTAAGGATATCATGAGGATTAACGGAACCTTCGGTCAGCTCATCACCGGCCTCAATCTCAGCACCGTCTAACACCTTAATATGAGAACCGTAAGGAATCAGATAGGTCTTGCTTTCACCATCTGCGTTGTTGGTTACAACAATTTCTCTCTTCTTCTTGGTCTCGCGGACCTCAACCTTACCGGCAATTTCGGAAATAATTGCAAGTCCCTTAGGCTTACGTGCCTCGAAAAGCTCCTCCACACGAGGAAGACCCTGAGTAATATCGGAACCTGCCACACCACCGGTATGGAATGTTCTCATGGTAAGCTGTGTACCCGGCTCACCGATGGACTGTGCTGCAATAATACCGATTGCTTCACCTACCTGTACTGCCTGACCACTGGCCATGTTGGCACCGTAGCACTTAGCACACACACCGCTCTTGGAACGGCAGGTAAGTACGGTACGAATCTTAAGCTTGGTAATGGGCTCACCCTTTTCATTAACGCCCTCTGCCATAATACGCTCTGCACGGCGGGGAGTAATCATATGGTTTGCCTTAACAATCAACTCGCCGTTCTTATCGTATACGTTTTCACAGGTGAAACGTCCGGTAATACGATCCCTTAATCCTTCGATCTCTTCCTTACCGTCCATGAATGCTTTTACAACCATGCCGGGAAGTTCACGATCGGTGCCAGCCACACAGTCTCTCTCACGGATAATCAACTCCTGAGAAACGTCAACCAGACGACGGGTCAGGTATCCGGAATCGGCGGTACGAAGAGCCGTATCGGAAAGTCCCTTACGAGCACCATGGGCAGACATGAAGTACTCCAATACGTCCAGACCTTCACGGAAGTTAGACTTAATAGGAAGCTCAATGGTACGACCGGTTGTATCAGCCATCAAACCACGCATACCTGCCAACTGCTTAATCTGCTTATCGGAACCACGGGCTCCGGAATCAGCCATCATAAAGATGTTGTTGTACTGATCCAATCCCTCTAACAGGTCACGGGTCAGCTCATCATCCGTATCCTTCCAGGTATCAACAACTTCCTTGTAACGCTCTTCCTCACTAATGAGTCCTCGGCGATACTGCATGGAAATCTTATCAACGGTTTCCTCAGCCTCGGCAATTAACTTAGCCTTCTGCTCAGGAACGGTCATATCGGAAATAGATACGGTCATGGCTGCAATGGTGGAATACTTATATCCCATTGCCTTAATGTCATCCAATACCTCTGCGGTCTTGGTTGCTCCATGGGTATTAATAACCTTTTCTAAGATTCCCTTCAAATCCTTCTTCTTAACTAAGAAGTCAATCTCGGGAAGAAGTTCATTCTCAGGCTTGGTACGATCCACATAGCCTAAATCCTGAGGAATAATCTCGTTAAAGAGGCAACGTCCCAGGGTGGTCTCAACAATACCCGTATGAACACTGCCGTCTGCAGCAGTTACGCTGCGGCGAACCTTAATCTTGGACTGTAAGGTAATCTCCTTATTCTCATAAGCAAGAATTGCCTCGTTTACAGACTTAAAGGCTCTGCCTTCACCCTTTTCACCTTCACGAAGCTGGGTCAGGTAGTAGATACCAAGTACCATATCCTGAGAAGGAACGGCTACCACACCACCATCGGAGGGCTTCAGTAAGTTGTTGGGAGACAGAAGCATAAACCGGCACTCTGCCTGAGCCTCTGCTGTAAGGGGCAGATGGGCTGCCATCTGGTCTCCATCAAAGTCGGCGTTGTAAGCGGTACAAACCAAAGGATGCAGCTTAATTGCCTTACCTTCTACCAGAATGGGCTCGAAAGCCTGGATTCCCAAACGGTGAAGTGTAGGAGCACGGTTTAACATAACGGGATGCTCCTTAATAACATCTTCTAACACATCCCAAACTTCCGGCTGAAGTTTCTCAACCATCTTCTTTGCGGACTTAATGTTATGAGCAGTACCGTTTTGAACCAGTTCCTTCATAACGAAAGGCTTAAACAGCTCAATGGCCATTTCCTTAGGAAGACCGCACTGATAAATCTTAAGCTCAGGTCCTACCACGATTACGGAACGGCCGGAGTAGTCAACACGCTTACCCAGAAGGTTCTGACGGAACCGTCCGGACTTACCCTTTAACATATCGGACAGAGACTTTAAGGCTCTGTTTCCGGGGCCGGTAACCGCACGGCCACGACGTCCGTTATCAATCAAGGCATCTACAGCTTCCTGAAGCATTCGCTTCTCGTTACGTACAATAATCTCGGGAGCACCCAGATCCAGAAGACGACGCAGACGGTTGTTACGGTTAATAATACGACGATACAAATCGTTCAGATCGGAAGTAGCGAAACGTCCGCCATCCAACTGAACCATAGGACGAAGATCGGGAGGAATTACCGGGATAACATTCATAATCATCCACTCCGGCTTATTGCCGGACTCACGGAATGCCTCTACAACCTCCAGGCGGCGGATAATTCTGGTCCGCTTCTGACCGGTGGCAGTATCCAGCTCTGTGGACAGTTCTTCATATTCCTTTTCCAGATCAATGTTCTGCAAAAGTTCCTGAACAGCCTCGGCACCCATTCCCACACGGAAGGAACCGCTGCCGTAGTTAGATAATTTTTCCTGATACTCAGTCTCGCTAAGTACCTGCTTATATTCCAGATCGGTGCCTTCACCGGGATCTAAAACAATATAGGATGCAAAGTATAATACTCTCTCTAAAACCTTGGGAGAGATATCAAGAATCAGACCCATACGGGAGGGAATTCCCTTGAAATACCAAATATGAGATACGGGAGCCGCCAACTCAATATGTCCCATACGCTCACGACGAACGCTGGCCTTGGTAACCTCAACACCGCATCGGTCGCAGACCACGCCCTTATAACGGATCTTCTTGTACTTACCGCAGTGGCATTCCCAATCCTTTGTAGGTCCAAAAATCTTCTCACAGAAGAGTCCGTCCTTCTCCGGCTTTAAGGTTCGATAGTTAATGGTCTCGGGCTTTTTAACCTCGCCTCTGGACCACTCACGAATCTTCTCCGGAGATGCCAGACCAATCTGAATTGCATCAAACTCAATGGGTTGATTTGTTGCTTCTTGTGTTTTCGGCATGGATGTAACTCCTCCTAATTATTCGTCTTCCTCAGTGTCACCTTGTAAAATGTCAGCCGCAAAAACATCAATGGTCTCTGCGCCGCCGTTGTAATCCTCATACTCCTCGGGAGCATCTTCTACAACATTCTCAAGTTGCTGTGTGTCAGCATTGAATTCCTGTTTGGTGAATCCTCTGGAAGCAAAACTCTCATCACTTTCAAAAGCAAAATTACGGTTACCGGAAATAATGGCATTCAAATCGGTATTGCCATATTCGCTGGTCTCCATTAACTGTACTTCGTTTCGATCCTCATCTAAGACCTTAACATCCAGTCCCAGAGACTGAAGTTCTTTTAGAAGTACCTTGAAGGACTCAGGAATACCCGGCTCCGGAATATTCTCACCCTTGATAATTGCTTCGTAAGTCTTAACACGACCAAGAACGTCGTCGGACTTCATGGTCAGGATTTCCTGAAGGGTATATGCAGCACCGTATGCCTCCAGTGCCCAAACCTCCATCTCTCCGAAACGCTGTCCACCGAACTGTGCCTTACCACCCAGAGGCTGCTGGGTTACTAAGGAGTACGGACCGGTAGAACGTGCATGGATCTTATCATCTACCAGGTGATGCAGTTTCAGGTAATGCATGTGACCAATGGTTACGGGAGAATCAAACTCCTCACCGGTACGTCCGTCACGAAGCTGCACCTTTCCATCACGACTAATGGGAACACCCTTCCACAGTTCTCTGTGGTCACGGTTGTCAGAAAGATACTTCATAACATCCTTGCTTAAGGTGTCTTTGTATTTTTTCTCGAACTCATCCCACTCCATGTTGACATAATCGTTTGCCAACTCCAGAGTATCCTGAATATCAATCTCCTTTGCGCCGTCGAATACAGGAGTCTCGATGTTAAAACCAAGAGCCTTGGCTGCAAGAGAAAGGTGAATCTCCAGCACCTGTCCGATATTCATTCGGGAAGGTACGCCCAGGGGATTCAATACGATATCCAGAGGACGACCATTGGGAAGATAAGGCATATCCTCCACGGGAAGTACACGGGAAACTACACCCTTGTTACCGTGACGACCTGCCATCTTATCACCAACGGAGATCTTACGTTTCTGTGCAATATAAACACGAACGGATTTATTTACTCCCGGAGAAAGTTCATCGCCGTTCTCACGGGTAAATACCTTGGCATCCACAACGATACCATACTCACCATGAGGTACCTTAAGAGAAGTATCACGAACCTCACGGGCCTTCTCACCGAAGATGGCGCGAAGGAGACGCTCCTCTGCCGTAAGCTCGGTCTCTCCCTTGGGAGTAACCTTACCTACCAGAACATCACCGGCACGAACCTCAGCACCGATACGGATTACACCGTTCTCGTCCAGATCCTTTAAGCCGTCATCACCGATACCGGGAACATCACGGGTGATTTCCTCAGGTCCCAGCTTGGTATCTCTTGCCTCAATCTCATATTCCTCAATATGAACAGAGGTATATACATCATCCTGAACCAGACGCTCGGAAAGAAGTACCGCATCCTCATAGTTATAACCTTCCCAGGTCATGAATCCGATAAGAGGATTCTTTCCTAATGCAAGTTCACCGTCCTTAGTGGAAGGACCGTCTGCAATCACGTCGCCTGCCTCAATCTTGTCGCCCTTAAATACAATGGCTCTCTGGTTGTAGCAGTTGCTCTGGTTGCTTCGGGTGAACTTGGAAAGAGTATACTCATCTCTCTCGCCGTCTTCCGTACGAATTACAATACGGTTAGACTCGGAAGACTCAACAACACCGCCCCGCTTTGCGACAACACAAACGCCGGAGTCAACGGCAGTCTTACCTTCCATGCCGGTTCCTACAACAGGAGCTTCGGTGGTCAAAAGAGGTACTGCCTGACGCTGCATGTTGGATCCCATGAGCGCACGGTTTGCATCATCGTTCTGAAGGAAGGGAATCAATGCAGTAGCCACAGAGAACACCATCTTAGGAGACACGTCCATGTACTCAAAGAGAGAACGGTCATACTCCTGGGTCTCCTCACGGTAACGACCGGATACGGATTTACGAACAAAATGTCCTTCCTCATCCAGTTTCTCATTTGCCTGTGCTACGTGGTAGTTATCCTCCTCGTCAGCAGTCATATAAACAACTTCGTTGGTCACACGGGGATTAGACTTATCGGAAAGATCAATCTTACGATAAGGAGCCTCGATGAAACCATATTCATTAATCCGGGCATAACTTGCCAGAGAGTTAATCAAACCGATGTTAGGACCTTCGGGGGTCTCTACAGGGCACATACGTCCGTAGTGAGAGTAGTGTACATCTCGAACCTCGAATCCTGCACGGTCTCTGGACAGACCGCCGGGTCCCAATGCAGAGAGACGTCTCTTATGAGTAAGCTCTCCCAAGGGGTTATTCTGATCCATGAACTGAGACAGCTGGGAAGAACCGAAGAACTCCTTCACTGCAGCAGTTACAGGCTTAATATTAATCAGGCTCTGAGGAGAAATAATCTCCTGATCCTGCGTCTGCATACGCTCACGAACCACACGCTCCAAACGGGAAAGTCCGATACGATACTGATTCTGAAGCAGCTCGCCTACCGCACGGATACGACGGTTACCCAAATGATCGATATCGTCATCGTTACCGATTTCCCACTCTAAATGCATGTTGTAATTAATAGAAGCGAAAATATCTTCTCTGGTAATGTGCTTAGGAACCAGATCGGCCACATCTCTGCGGATTGCCTCTTCGATATCTTCCTTGGAGGAATGCTCGGATAAAATCTGCTCCAGAACCGGATAGTAAACCAGCTCATGGATGCCCAGTTCCTCAGGATTACAATCAAAGAAATTGCGGATATCCACCATCATATTGGAAAGAACCTTCACATTACGGCTCTCGGTCTGAATCCAAACATAAGGAATTGCCGCATTCTGAATACGGTCTGCCAGCTCTCTGTCGCAGACAGTACCTGCCTCGGCAATGACCTCACCGGTACTCTGATCTACTACATCCTCAGCCAGAACCTTGTGATTAATACGGTTCTTTAAAGCCAGCTTCTTATTGAACTTATAACGTCCAACCTTTGCCAGATCGTAACGGCGGGGATCGAAGAACATTGCCGTAATTAAGCTCTCTGCGCTTTCTACTGCAAGAGGCTCGCCGGGACGAATCTTCTTATATAATTCTAACAAGCCCTGCTCATAACTTCCGTTGGGGTTCTTCTCGGAAATGGAAGGATCCTTTGCAATGGAAGCCTCAATCTTAGGCTCATCGCCAAAGAGATCACGAATCTCCTGGTTGGTGCCTACGCCAAGGGCACGAATCAATACCGTAATAGGAACCTTACGGGTACGATCCACACGAACAAAAAATACGTCATTGGAATCCGTCTCATACTCCAGCCATGCACCACGGTTGGGAATAACGGTACAAGAATAAAGGGTCTTGCCCACCTTATCGTGGTCAATACCATAATAAATGCCGGGAGAACGAACCAACTGGCTTACAATAACTCGCTCAGCACCGTTGATTACGAAAGTTCCGGTCTCAGTCATAAGAGGCAGATCACCCATGAAAATCTCATGCTCATTAATCTCATCTGTCTCACGATTATAAAGGCGAACCTTAACTTTGAGAGGTGCAGCATATGTAGCATCTCTTTCTTTGCATTCAGGAATCGTGTATTTTACATCATCTCGACACAGGGTAAAATCAACAAACTCCAAACTCAGATGTCCGCTGTAATCCACGATGGGGGAAATGTCGGCAAAAGCCTCCTTTAATCCCTCTTCCAGGAACCACCGATAGGAATCCTTCTGAACCTCGATGAAGTTCGGCATTTGAAGAACTTCTTTTTGCTTCGAGTAACTCATTCGGATGCCCTTACCGGCTTTGACCGGATGAATTCTGTTTTTCTCCATGGACGTATCACCTCTCAATTTATTTACTCTATATATAGAAGACTCACGCAAATTCCGCAAAAAACCGCACTATAAAACCCCTGCACGGAAAAAAGCGCAGAATGAGCCTACCCTTCCACAATAGTGCAACGTACATTATACGACAAACGCTTTTTTGGTGTCAAGGAAATATTTAGGAAATTTCAATACCGTTTTCTTCTGCCCACTTTAACTGTTTCTTATAGAAAGGATAGTTATGACGGTGTACCTGCTTAGGTGTCATATAATCACCGTAGCAAACCTCCAGCACTTTCTTTGCTTCCTTTGGCACGGGAACCATAAGCATTTCAAAAGGAATCTCTTCCGTCTCCGCATACCACGCCTTTTTACGGAGACGTTTTTCTCCGTGAACTGCCAGGGAGCTCATCCAAATCACATCATCGCTTTCCTCTTCTGTGCAAAGGGTTGCCAAAGAGTCGCAAAGTTTCCAAAGTTGAGGACGAATAGAAGTTTTACGGTCAAACCGGTACTTGGTCAGTTCTTCAATCTGAGGCAAAAACTCGAATACCGTACCCTCCGCCTCAATCTCCTCAAACCGCTGTGCAAAATCATACACTGCCATATACAAAGGCTCCCAGGCATCCCGGAAGGTTTGATCCCGGGTTACATAATCCATGGGATAAATATCCAGTCCGCAGATAATGGGACAGCCGTGAAATTCTTCTGTCAGTTTTGCATTATCTGCCACGGCTTTACGATTGGTAATGGCTGCCATGGGCTGGTTATGATCCTTTGTAGTATAGAAACTATGTACCATAAACTCTCCGGGAAGTTCCTTCTTTGCAACAGATAAAAACCTCATATAGTCCTGCCGCATCATACAGATATCAATATCATCATCCCAGGCAATAAATCCACCCTCCCGTACTGCACCCAGAAGTGTTCCGAAGTCGGCCCATACTGAAATATGATGACGCTTGCAAAGACGCAGCACCTGATTTAACACTTCCAACTCTGCGGCCCAGGTCCGTTTCATCAGACTTGTAATAAGAAATCCGTCCCGCTCTTCTTCCTGTAAGAATTCCTCCGGAATATCCAGTTCATGTCGAAACATAGCGTTCCCCTTTCGTGGTTATAACAACATTTACATTTTCGAAAAATATTCATATATATGGTAACCGGCTGTGCCGTCCATATTTGCATTGATATCCTTCATTGCTTCTTTTTCTCTGACAGAAACCTGAGCAAGAAGTTCCCCCCCGTCTTTCCCATTCAGAAAATCCAAAAACGCATATAAGGGATACTCTTCCGATTCCCGGCATCCGAAAAACTCGTAGCGATTTTTATTTTTGAAGCCATCTACCCAGTAGGATAAATCCTTCGTATTTACATTCTCCGCACCCTCATCATCATTGGTGCAGGATGCCTTCCACAAATACGCCGGTTTCCCCGCCACCATATAATAGAAGCAAAAAGAACTATAAGGATCTCCCAGATACAAATCGCTGTTTGCCACAGTCCGGGCCGCGGAGGACTGAATATCAAGTTCTCCCACTTTTTCCTTTTGATACCACTCCAGTATTTCCTCATAGGTATCCACCAGATTAGGCCGCATAGCCCGGAGACTTTCTAAAATCAGAGGATGGGGCCGCCAAATCAGGTGTAAATTTTCATATCGACAAAACCGCTCCAGAAAGTTCCGAAGTTTCGGAAGATAGGTCTCGTCCTGATGAAGGATTTCCAATGTGGTATTCAGGACGATGCGAATTTTATCCGATTCCTCCGAAGCTGCATCAGAGGATGCGCCTTCATTCCCCGGCTGAGACTCTTTTACCGCGCGAACCACCAGGTCATTTTTGGGAGATCCCAGCACCACCGTCTTATTATAGTAAGGATATGGTTGAAAGCTCTCCTTCGCTTTTTCCGACGGAAGCACAATATAATCCACATTATTATAGGAAGAAATCTGTTGATGATTTTGGGAGAATCCCGCCATCTTTGTATAGTACGGAATGTAAATTACTTTTGCCCGGAGTTTCTTAAGTTCCTCCGAGTAAAAATTAGGATGAACGGAAGAGACATAATTGCCATTATCGTAGGGATTATGTATAAAAATCAAATCCGCATCCACCGCCTCCAAAGGAGTGCTGTTACAATCCAGGCAGGAGATTCCGTTTTTAAGAAAAAGTTCCAGTTCCAGGTTGCCGACTAACTTTTCTGTCTCATTATCAAAAGTAAAGTAGGGAATCGGCATGACATAGGTCGTCCAGTCCGGATCTTTGGAAAAAGCCTCCCAAACGGTCTGGAGAGAATCCCACATTTCATACTTATACGGCAAAAAGAGCACCACCCTGCCCGCCGGAAGAGAAGTAAACTTCTCCTCCAGGGCAGTGCAATGCTCTTTTAAAATATTCACATCGTAGGAGTTATCAAAGGCACACTCATAAAGTTCCTCGCAAAAAAGCTCCATGTCGTCAATGAGATTGTAGGCCTCTTCTCCGAATTTTTCTTCGATAAACTCGCCTACTGTTACTACGGAACTCTGCAGCACCGTAAGAAATTCCACCCGGTCGTCCCGCTGGGAAAGATCCACGTTAAAGATAGCGTCTTTCACAGAAGCCCAGGCATCATTCAGTTTCTTCTTCTCCTGACGTGTCAGCATCTTTCCCCTCTTCCTCAATGCCTGTAATTTCTCTGAACTGTTCCATGAACTCCTTGCCGGTAATGGTTTCCTTCTCGTAGAGATAATCGGAAATACTGTCCAGTGCTTCCCGATTCTCTTTCAGAAGACGCATAGCCTCGACATAACAGCTGTTAATAATCCGAAGAACTTCTCCGTCAATCTTAGATGCCGTCTCCTCACCGCAAGTAAGTGCGGCACGACCGTCCAGATACTGACTCTCCACCGTGGCAAGTCCCATCATACCGAACTCTTCACTCATACCGAAACGGGTTACCATATTCCGGGCAATGGAGGTTGCCTTTTCTATATCGTTGGCAGCTCCGCTGGTGTAGGTACCGTATACCAGTTCTTCTGCAGCACGGCCTCCCATGAAGGTGGTAATTTTCGCAAGAAGTTCTTCCTTGGTCTCAAGGAATTTTTCCTCCTCCGGAGTCTGCAAGGTATAACCTAAAGCACCCATGGTACGGGGAACAATGGTAATCTTTTGAACCGGCTCCGTATTTTTCTGAAGAGCGGATACCAATGCGTGTCCCACCTCATGATAGGATACGGTGTGGCGTTCCTTTTCGCTCATTACCCGGTCCTTCTTTTCCTTGCCGCCTACGGCAACTAACTCGAAGGCCTCAAATAAATCTTCCTGATTTACAAACTGACGATTATGCTTTACTGCAATAATGGCAGCTTCATTAATAATATTTGCAAGGTCGGAACCAACCAGTCCTGCAGACGCCAAAGCCAACGCTTCCAGATCTACGGTCTGATCCATAGCCACGTCCTTGGAGTGAACCTTTAAGGTCTCCAGACGCCCCTTCTGGTCCGGACGATCCACAATAATCCGCCGGTCAAAACGTCCCGGACGAAGCAGTGCCTTGTCCAAAACCTCCGGACGGTTGGTGGCTGCCAGAATCAAAAGACCCTTGCTGGTATCGAAACCATCCATCTCTGCCAGCAACTGGTTCAAGGTTTGCTCCCGCTCGTCGTTACCGCCGCCGTATCGGGAATCACGGCTCTTACCAATGGCATCAATCTCATCGATAAAAATAATACAGGGAGCTGCTTTCTGTGCTTCCTTAAACAAATCACGGACACGGGATGCACCCACACCCACGAACATTTCCACAAAGTCGGATCCCGCCAGAGAGAAGAAAGGAACACCCGCTTCTCCGGCAACCGCCTTGGCAAGCAAGGTCTTACCGGTTCCGGGAGGTCCTACCAGAAGAGCACCCTTTGGCAGCTTTGCTCCGATGGCGGTGTACTTTCTGGGATTGTGAAGGAAATCCACAACCTCCTGCAAAGACTCCTTGGCCTCATCCTGACCTGCTACATCCTTAAAGGTTACGCCGGTACTTTTTTCAACGTAGACCTTTGCGTTGCTCTTACCCACTCCGAACATGCCGCTGCTTCCGCCCATACGCTTCATGGCAAAAGCAAAAATTGCCCAGAGAATTACCAGAGGCAGCACGAAGCTTAAGATGTTCATAATGATCACTGAGGTGGAATCGCTTCCCTCTGCATCAATGGCCACGCCGTGCTCCTTTAAGGTAGGAAGCAAATCGTCGTCGTTAATATACACCGTATAGTAGGTTACCTTTAACTTTACACCGGTGGCACGCTCATAAGCACTGGCGGCGCTTTCCGTCTCATCAGATCCGGTATAGTCGGAATCTTCCTTAAGGGTGATCTCGATATTCTCACCGGTAAAAAGGACGCTCTCCACCTGATCATTTTCCACCAGTTCCAAAAACTCAGAGTAGGTAATCTCCTCTCTGGTGGAACTGCCGGCGGAGTTGTAAATAAAGCTGGTAATAAACAGTGCTATCAGCGACAAAAGCACCAACAGCATAAACGGTCCCCGGTTGGGGGTTTGATTGTCACCTTGTTTTCTTTCGTTGTCGTTCATTTGGTTCTCCTAGGAAAGTATTGCCTGGTCGTTGGTAAACTCCTCCCCTGACACTTCCTCGAACTTATGTAATAAGTCCTCGATGGTGAGCTTCTTTTTCTCCTCACCTGAGATGTTTAAAATAATCTTGCCTTCGTTCATCATAATCAGCCGGTTTCCATGTACAATGGCATCCCGCATGTTATGGGTTACCATCATGGTGGTCAGGTGATTCTTCTCGATGATTCGATCCGTAGTCTCCAGCACCTTGGCTGCAGTCTTAGGATCTAAAGCTGCGGTGTGCTCATCTAAAAGGAGCATTTTGGGACGCTGCAGGGTGGCCATTAAAAGAGTCAGAGCCTGACGCTGTCCACCGGACAAAAGTCCCACCTTTGCAGTCATACGATCTTCCAGACCAAGGTCCAGAGTCTTCAGCATTTCGCGGAATTTATCTTTTTCCTGTTTGGAAATACCCCAGCGAAGGCCACGGCTTTTACCCCGCCGTGCTGCCAGAGCAAGATTTTCTTGAATTTCCATATCGGCTGCAGTACCGAACATGGGATCCTGGAATACCCGTCCCAAATACTTAGCGCGCCTGTAATCACAAAGTCCCGTCACATCAATACCGTCAATTTCAATACGGCCCTCATCCACCGGCCAAAGCCCGCAAATGGCATTTAAGAGGGTAGACTTTCCGGCGCCGTTACCGCCGATCACAGTAACAAATTCACCTTCTTCCAAAGTAAGGCTGACATCATCCAGAGCCATTTTTTCATTAATGGTGCCGGGATTGAAGGTCTTTTTCAGATTCGTCGCTTTTAACATGAGCCTTTACCTCCTCTCTTAGCAGCCTTCCGGAAAGAGCTGGTGGCCTGTCCCTTAAGGTAGGGAACAGCCAGGAAGATTGCCACAATAATGGCGGTAAATAACTTCAAGTCATCGGTGGGCATACGAAGCCACAGTACAACGCCAATCACGATGTAATAAATAATTGCGCCGATTACCACGAAGGATAAACGAAGAATAAAGTTCATCTTTTTGCCGAAAAGGGCCATGCCCAAAACATCACCGATAATGACGGCTGCCAGTCCGATAACAATAGCGCCGCGGCCCATATTAATATCGGAGAATCCCTGATACTG
>Ga0181612_106786_pt1 | contig 13407 bp, 7 predicted proteins | sample HoacroProtozoa21_FD_119630 | JGI IMG/M metagenome (GOLD analysis project Ga0181612, IMG submission 119630) | Hoatzin crop microbial communities from Cojedes, Venezuel. Combined Assembly of Gp0051906, Gp0051904, Gp0051908 | reverse complement strand
TTTGGTTGTTTTTTTTTTTTCTCAATGACAATTGGGAAAAAATCGCATGATAAACACTTCTGTCAGGATATAGGACTTGTGGAGTTAGCGCCATCTTCAAAGCAAGAGAAAATCAAGGGTCAGGTTAGTGGGATGGCACTCTAGTCATGAAGCTATCACAAGGTGGGCACTGCTACCCATACACTGATAGTGCATGGTGTAAAGGCTTTGCAAATGCCTATCAAACCTGGTCCTTTGAGGACTTCACAATCTGTTCAGCCCACTTCTGGATGTAATCATGCTTAGTCCTAAGGTACATGCTGATCTGCTCAGCACCATGTGGTTCTACACACGCTCAGACGGTCAGTGCCTAAAGCACTACAGGTAGGAGAAGCTAACAATTAGGACAGACTGCACAGTGTGTTTAAAACTTAGTAAAGACTATACCTTACAGCAAGAGAAACATATTGCAAATCCATAGTATCACGGCCTGGGTTACTACAGAATTAAATAATTCATCAGCCAGTTCATTTTCATTGTTTTGTTACAAATTGCCCCAAAACTTTTAACACCAGCACTTTAAATAAAATAATTAAGCCAATGCATGTCTTCTCTAAAAGAACCTAAAAATAAATACGTATTATACAAATAGATACAAAACAAAGCTGATGGCTGCACAAAAGACTGATCCCAACGAGTGAGACCTGCTTTTCTAAGTCATACATTGCATGGCACACAGACTAAGATAGAATGTGGAGGGAATGCATTCTCCAGTTCAGGTGAAGAAAGATAATGAAAACAATTTTAGCTGGGTCAAAAAATGTCTGCACTTTAACATCTAGAGCAACAAGCATCAAAACTCAAATGGAATCAGTTGTCTCTTGAAACAAATTACTTGCATGTTCCTACAGATATGGTTACTATTAACAAATGGAAGTGTAGGATTTCATAAGCTGTCAAAAGTGTATATATATCTTGTCAGCAGATCTTGAAGGTGACCTAACCAAACTTTATTCTGTTCTTTTCAGCACATATAAGTTAGAAGAGATTCCGGAATCATATATTTATCTACAGAATAAAATTTAAAAAAATAAAGTATTAGCCTAGTCAATGTTTGTTTTACAGCACTAATGTTCACAGCTCATTTATATTATTAGTAATAATAATCAATTAATATTATTATCATTGTTGTTGTGATTGATATTATTATTGTCACTTATTCTGGAAACACACTGGAAAATTTGGCCTCAAAAATTTATACACTTCTGTCCTAAATCCCTGCGTGGAGAAACAGGACTATACATGCATATGTTGACAGAATATGAAGCGTGAGCAATGCACATTTTGCAAGTAGGGTGTTCGACCTGACTCAAAGCAATAATCTTAAAAAAAGGATATTCCAGAGTTAGAGAAGGAATTATCCAAATGTGAAAACTTCATTTTACTACATGCAGGGGCACAAATCAAAATTAAAGAAAATTTAAATTGTATTAAAAATGTCTTTTACAAAAACAAACTCTAATAAGAAACTGAGCAGCTGATTTTTAGGGTAGCATTTATTTTCCAGAAGTTTAAATAGCTACAGTGTGGACATTTATATCCGAGTTTCTCACTCTAGCCTTCCCGTATAATCAATGTAGAGCAACAGGCACATTCAGGGAGTCATTCATCTGATCTGCTTCCAGTATATACTGTAGGATAATATACATCACCCCCTGGGGAGGCCTATTTCTCTGCAGTGACTACAAAGGGAGCTTCAGGTGACTAATTCACTAACTACTACAGGTATCTACGTTTATTCAGATGAAACCCACAGTAAATCTGTTCTTGAAGAGGAATGTGACATAGCTTAAGGCAAAGACAATTATGTAGAAAAAGAACATATTGAGGAAGTAGGTTAGAAGCATAATTTAAATTTCCAGGATTAGTTGCTAAGAAATTATCATAATCAAATCTCCCATAAGTTCTGAAGTATGTCTCGTTATGTTATCAAAAATCAACTTTAAATATGAGCTTATTAGCTTATACCGGCAGTCATGACCTGGTAAAATGTATGGCAACAACCTGGAACGGTAAGACAGAATCCACAAGGAGCAGCTGGAGTAACCAGTGTATATTCAGGTATAAGAAATAAAGACCACATACCAGGAAGGGCAGGGACACTTGCTTCTTGATTTCTGTTTGAACACTGTGTAAAGAACGTCTTTTACATCGCTAAAAATACCAGATGTGTTCCTTTGAGTTTCCCTTGCTCTTTTAGGCCAGCATAAATAAATCCTGAAACTTTCAATAATATAAATATAAATTTTATTTAAATACGTCAGGACAGTGCAAATAAATTTGTTTGCCTTGTTTCTTAAATCGAATGGTGCACACGTACTCAGTAAAAGGTAAGCAGTGCATCAAGGCCTGCTGGTTAGGACCTATTTGTCTATTTGTCTGCTGTGGGTGGGATATTCAATTAGCTGGTAAGGGAGGAGGAGCTATGAGGACAGCCAAGCAATGGAGCAAGTTGACCTGAGGAGTTGTGCTATCTCTGGGTTTGGAGGTTTTCAAGACCTGATGGGACTAAATAAATTTCCACAGTCCCTTCCAACCTATATGATTCTGTATGCATGTGAGTCTCTCAAATACACACAGATATATATAAAACTATTCTGATTTACAAATTGTGTCCACATAAATTTCTGATTTGCAACGAACAACGCATAGTACAAATATTCTAAATGAAACAGGAACAAAAATGTTACAAATCATGGGTAAATGAATATAAAAACTCTCTCTGACACTGTACCTTTCCTTTTGTCTAACACTAAAAGTTATATTGCCAAAATGGACTAAAACATCACGCAATCTTGCTTTTGTTGCATGTCCACACACAAAGTCAAAACATAAGACTTCTTTCAACTACTTAAAAGCTGTGAGTAATTGCTGTTTCTGTTCTTTATGCAAATAGAGAGATGGTTCTCAATCCAGTATTTAAATTACAGCTACTTTTACCAGAACTACCAAAATCTTGTAGGAATTGTCCTGCTTAAGTTTCTCTTCTTTTCTACTTACTTCTTTTAGGTTATTTTTGTTGTCATTTTTCCAAAAAGACAGTTCAGAAAAATGAAAAGAAAAATCTATACCAAATTTACACTCCTGTACACAAGTGCTACTTATTCCAAAGGTAAAATTTTGAGCTGAGGCTAATTAGCCATCTGAAGACTTAGGATACAAAACACAGATCTTGTAAGTACACTAAAAAATCTGCCAGTAACTTCAGTCTGGAGGAGCAACATTTTATTTCACAAAGGTTATAAACTACACATAGACAATCTCTAACACACTTGTCTATATTTAATTTGTCAGTCTAGGATTAATGAAACATATAATGCTCTTCTCAGTTTGAAAACTTGGATATGTAGTGTAAATAACGATATTGAATGACAGTAATGAAATCAAAGTACATCTTTAAACATACTTGATCAATTAAGGTTTTTTATGAGAACAGCAGTAACAGTAGTGGATTTTTGTTTTGTTTTTTTAAATGTATATAATTTCATGGGCCATTGCTCTGTACTAACAAACAGTAAGTCATACAATTCTGTAAACTCATAGAAAGGAATTCATGTTTTATCATTGCAGTTGTGAATATTTTCTGTGGGATCTGATTCTGACTTCATAACAACCACTACCACTGTATTTACACTAAATTCAGTGGTATTGAACTCCATATTTTTCAGTGTGCTAATAAAATCAGCCCCTAAACAGTTGCATTCATTATGTAATGGTGATCCATCAGTTAAATCTGAGAGCCACATTCCACTGACCATTTATTTCAAAAGCAAAAGTCATTCTGAGGCAACTGGTTTAACCCCTAAAGATAATTTTGACCATTGTGGGTAGAATTCATCTATTTCATTTTAGATGTCTGAAAAGTAATCCAAGGTGTCTAAACATGGGTGTCTAGAGCCATATGAGATCTTCTAGGATATCTAAGCCATCTGTATGGAGTTAGCAGGAATGACACAGACCCTACCAGCGACCTATACCTTTCTTTACCAGCAACTGGAGATGGGGATGTCTGTGACCCTTGAGATGACATTCAACACCTAAGTTTCAGCAACAGAACTCCACTTTAAAAAATATTTATCAGTATTAGCATTATCATTGGTATTATTTAAGTCTGAAATAGTTTCATTAGTGTCCCATTACAGTCAGTGGGAAGAAATAAACACTTCAGGATGTAATTGTTATCAATTATTTTGCATATCTACACCTAGGTCTAATGACATACCAGATGCAGTCATTTCTTTGCACTGAGTATAAAGGAAAAGCCCAGTAATTACCTGTCACTCTGTGCTTTCAATCACTTTTACACCTACTGAACACATAACAACTGACAGCATTATGATCTCATATGTTTCAAGTAACTTCCTTTCTTCTATCTAATCTAAATGGCCTGGCCATTAGTTACCATTGCACTGCATGATGACCAAAGAGAAAAAGAGAGATAGTTAAGAGATGTCTGTGTTACACTGATAGCACACTTGAAGAAACAGAGAAGATCCATAACAAAGATGAAGGATGTATTTATTCTGCTTCACCATGTGTTACATTACACTGAAGCATAATCACAATGATATTACCAAAATACAATACATAAAAAAATGCACAGTATCTCCTGGTGCAGAGTAAATGTACAAGTGTGATACACGAGACAACTGATAGTCTCAAGAGCACCTCTCAAAAGGGGTTATTTAAGATATTCTGCTCCTAGATGAACCGTTTGCGATCACATCCTGGTTTGTAAATGGCTTACATTGAAAGACTTGTACATTAGCATTTAAAGACAAGACACTTTTTCCATCAAAGACCTTCATTCTAATCTTGGTTTAAATAAATTGTGTTTGGTGTGTCACCCTAACACTGATACTGACTACATCACATGTGCTAGAAAATTACCACCACTGGCAATTCAGCAAGGGAAGTCAAGCTCTGCTCGTGAGTCAGGGATGAGGTTTGGTGAGACAAAATGAACAGTACAGGCTCAGCTCAGGACACGAATTCCATTCTCCTATCAGATGTAAATTATTGATCTCAGTGGTTTAAAAGAAGAGCATGTATTTGATGTAGTTGGCAGCAGCCTTCCAGTTAAATTGCTCTTCAGCTGGCAGACTATTCTGTGAGCTTTATTACAGAGCAGATCAGTAAACACATTTTTTGTATTTCTCACAGCAGCTAAGACAGTGAGTAATCTGAACGACTACTTAAACACTTTCAGTCACTGCCTTAAACAGGCGCAAATGGAGCCTGCATGTGTGGATCTTGCTGCTTGCCAATGACTAGTGAGGAAGAACTCACCGCACCGATTGTGGTTCTCCATTCTGTCCAACAAGATGTGTCAGAGAACATGCTGTAGAGAAAACCAGTGAGTCCATCACAGATTTGGGCCTAAAGTGCTCAGGAAAAGTCTTTGGGGATAGCACTTTGTTGGTATGTGATATACTTTGGCCCACATGGTTCATAAATAGATTTCCACTCTTAAAGTCTTCTTTCTTTCTTTTTCTTCTCAGTCAAGGAAATTAAGGAGACAGAGACCAGAAATCTTTTCCTAAAAATGTAGAAATAGAAAATATTGCCAGAAAAGGAGTATGAAAGAGGTAGATCTAAAACTTAAAGATACGTCTGTGCTTCTATTTGTCCTTGCTCCTTACAAAACCACTCCTGCCTCACATGTTGTTAATGTAGTATGTGTAAAGAAATTAAAGCATGGGCTTGTGTGAAATTATCCCATTATTCCCTGAAAGAATTCCCAGCTGAGGTCTGACAAATGAGATCACAAACATCTGAAATCTGAGGGAGAGCCGAGAGACGAGAAATACAAGTGCCACACAGAAAAGGTAGTTGTCCGAGGAGAGACAGAAAGAGTGAAGAGACTCAGAAGTAGCAGCTAGGAGTAGCCTCTGAGAAGGAGAAGCACAGAAGTTAGAAATAGCCCTTAGAAACATGAATGGAAGCCCAGCCAGGAGAGGGAACAGAACTTGTACAAACTCTTTAATGAGGGCATACTTTTCTTGCAGGAAGACCTTAATGGATAGAGAAGGAATCCACTGATGGAGATAAATACAGATGGTGTCAAATGAATCTCTTAGGCATAACACTACTGCCCTTGCAAAAAACTCCCTTTGAAGTCGTAGCTACATTGTTAACATGGTCTACATGGTTATTTGAGCAGAGACCATGTGTTTATTTTGTATACATAACATCCCACACAGGCACTCTGATCAGTAGGTAGACCCTCTTGGTGTTAACACGATACCAGTGATAACAGGATCAAATGCAGTCAGCAACTGAAGGGCAAGGGAAAGGGAGGGGGGACTAGATGGCTATGTAGACATTCTCCATCCAAGCACACCATAACAAAGAAGGGCTAAATGGGAAGAGTTTTACTGTCTCCCCTTACAGCTCCTTCCTGGTCCAGAAAAGCCACACCTCAATAACAAAGAATGGTATTGCAAAAGCAGAAGGATTTTTCCCACACGCTTCACCTGTTGGGCAGGAATTAGCATAGTGATGTGCCACATGTTCGCAAGCGCTCACACGATGTTTATAAATATGAAAAGTAAGCAGCATGATTATGTCATAAGCCACTGTATTTTGCAGAAAAGGAAGCTGAACTCAGATGACTTAGGAGCCAATTTTCATATACCCTTATCACTGTAAGTACATTGTGCCATGCCTTTCAGTTGCTCCTCTGCAGAAGGCTGAAACCTTCCCAAGCAGGATCTAAAAGTTTGGGCTATTCTGACTGTACCATTTCCAAATCTGTTGTGCTGCCACTGCTGTTAACTGGCTGACACGGTGCATGACCTCACCAGAGGATAACAGCTCAGCATGCTGCATGAAGCCCACTTGAACTGTTCTGGCAAGAGCAAGTGAGTCATTAATTATCCCACAGCTGAACCTATTGAAGACTTATTAACACTAATTCACAAGAAAGGGGCTTGTTTGATTCCCAGGAGGAATGGAGAAGCTGAATTAGACTGTTATTAAAATGCACCTAATATTAAGGCAGTACCTCCCAATAATGTGATTTTAAAGTGATATTAGTAAGACCATCTGAAATATCCTTGACTTCTCCATAAATATTACTATTGTATTACCATGCAATTACTGTTCATTGCCAAACCAAACATTCCTTAACTATGACATTTAGAATAACCTTTACAGCACCAAAAATTAACTGAACTTATTCCAGTTACTCATGGCCAGAAGCTAAGTCTGCCTGTTAGGATCTCTTTAATGCTTATTTTAGACATTCAAACGGATTGCCATATAGAAATCTGTCATGAATTAATTCAGAAGGAAATAAAGAACACTTGCAAAGTAATTCAAGGTGTAATCAAATACTTAAAAACAATTACTGTCACTGGCAGTTTAAAAATTGCTGTCATAGGAATCCAGAAAGTAGAACTAGTATTCATTACATTGACAATAGTTAAGAATTGTTCTGAACTATGCAAACCAACAGTAAACAAATGCTCTAGGACGCAACCGGAAACAGAAGCTGGAAATACATTTTGTATTCTTTCAGGAAGTTTGAAAACCCCACAAAACATTACAAAGAGAGGTTTATTTGTATATTTGCATTAAAATAGAAGTTTCTGTTCTAGTTGCACCTGTTTCATTTGTGTAAATCTACATGCAGGAATTATTTGGGGATAAAAGCGCCTTTAAATGTTTTTTTAATCAATAAAAATGAATCAAAGAGTGATATAGCCACTTGGAAGTCTATAATGAGCTATGTTTTCAATTTTTTGAAAGTATGTCTTTAGACCATTAATTTAAAATACATTTTTAAATGTTTCATAATAAAAATACCTTAATTTTACTTTAAAAATTATCCATTCCTTAAACAAAGTTTACTTTTTCAACTTAAATATTTTTATGATGCCATGATTCTTTAATACATTCTGGTGACTCTTGGCATGTTTTGAGAAAAGCCAAAGAGCCTAAAATAGAGTTAGCTCAAAGCTGCAGTCCTGAAAACTGTGTGGAGGGTGCAGAATCATAAAATTGCAAAATCCTAAAGAAATTGTCAATGCACCTCACTTTTCAATTAAAAGTTTCCCAAATTATTTTTCTGGCCATGATCTTTAGCGTTTTATTCAGTCTTATGAGCAGCCTGGTACAAAGCTCATGCCTTCATGACAGTGAAGCATACCTTTGCTTATATTTATATTCATTAACAAAGTATTCTCAGGGTGTCCTTAAAGGGATTCAGACACTTGAACGCTTTTGGTTTATCATACTTCTTGCGCCGCTCCAGACGAGCTGGAAGCATGTGCCTACCAGGCACACCGGTTCCTGGAATCCTGTCTCACGATGCCTGCCCAGCTCCACTCAGGGAGCCTTCATGCCTGACACACAGCTCTGGTGTCCACTTCAGGGAGCGGGCTAAAATTCAGGCTCTTCAAAACCCACTTTCGTTTTGCTTTTAAATGAAATAGTTTGTCTGACAAAAGAGAAAATGTTCCTTGAAGGATGAAATAACTGTCGTTACAATCACAGACAGAAAAGATTTTGTAAAGATCTTTACCACACCAGAAACATGGACTAACACTGCAGTTGGCAGCTGAATTGACATAGTGCTGTAGTATTATGGTATGTGAAGTCAATATTCTGCAACACTCAAAGCACTATCTATATAGCGGAAGGCCGTGGTTCTTTAAGAGAGACAGAATGATCACTTTTTAAATATGAATAAATGGTTAGAGAACAACAAAGCTTTCTCAGAGCTGTTAGGAGAGCCTCATAATAAAGTGATTATGTCTAGCTGTCTATTATAAAGTCTTCCTGTTACTGAACCACTTTTAATATCCCACACTGAAGCTGCACACTCAGGATCTGCAAGCACTTCCAAAAGTGGCCATGAATTTTCAAACTGATTATAGCAACCTGACAGAGACATTTTTAAAAGCTTGACCCAGCAAAGTACTGAGCCATTTTCTAAGGTGTCGGGCAGCCTCAAACCCGATTGTTTTTAGGGAGAGCTGTGGCTACTCACTGAATTTTAGGAATACTCAGCATTTTGTAAGATTTAACTCTGAAGATCCTAATTGAAAGTCAATGAGAGCTAGTTTCCTAAACTCAGCGTCTCTAAGATATTTCAGTACTTGAAATCAATGGAGTCAGCTCCCTAAGTGCCTTTGAAGCTCAGAGTTTTCACTTTGCAGAGTGCAGTGCCATGATGCCTGGCTCCAGCATAAGTGTCCATAATATCTGAAGGATATACAGATAGATTTGCATGTCCTCCATCTTCTGCAGCATATTTATAACTGCCCAGGAAACAATAAGTTGGGAGGCTAAAGGGGGCAGGTACTTCATAATAAGCACAGACTATTAATCTTTTGTGTGCCATTTGCAGAAGAGATATCACAATTATACAGTGTTAAAGGAAAGTAGAATAGAAAAAAGGAAATGAAGTTGACATTGGAATATGACAAAGGAAACCTGGTTTAGCTATCCAGGTGGATTTGTGCTCCTTATAAAAGCAATGCAGATGTATTCCAGTTACTTTATGTGGAAATAGCATGCTACTGTTCAAAAAATCAGCTTTACTTTGAAAAAAAATGCATCACTACAGTACTTTTTCATAGGTAATACTAGTACTGGGCATTCAGCAGGTACAGCTCATTGCCCCGAAAACAGTAAGCGTATGTGTACCATTTGGCAGAAGACAAAACTAACCAAAAACACACCACTGCTGTGTTTGAAAAGCCTGATAAGGCATTCACTGACAGTCCCAGCTCTGAGTCCCTCATCCTCCAGGACTCCCCTCTTCAGCCCTTTGCACCCAGGCGAGCCAGGTGAAGTTATGAGTTTGAAATGGTTTTTCTCTTTCTAAATGCAGAGTTTAGCACTTCAGTTCTGGATTAATTTGGGGTAGGCCTTTTGTCACACAATTAAAATGCAATTAGACCACTGTCCTCTTGCAATATTGATTTTATTTACAATCTCCTGCTTAAGTCAAATTGTTTTAATATGATCTCTCTCTTGACTCTCTCTCCAAATACTACTTTTTATTACCACATGTGTTTTAAGAGACATCTAATCTCCTCTTAAATAAAAGGAAAAGAGAAAGCGAGTGCAACACATATAAAAGCAGACATTAACCATTTATGCAGTAAAACTAACCAAGGTACAATCAGGATGACCTCAATAGCTATATTAGGAGCATATCAAGTGTTGTCTTGTGTGACTATGTGAGGTTTGTTTCTGCCCCCCAAATCTTAGAATCAGGACAAAAATGAACACAGTCTATGCTCTAAGCAGATAAAACCCAGAGCACTCAAAACCAGCAGAACTTGGACATCCCGAGCAAAGGAGTGAAGCTATGGTTCCACCTGCCCTACCTCATCAGCCCTCAGAGCATGGTGCTCGCTGTGAAGGGTTGTGACAGCTGTCACTGCTCTGTTCTTTCCTTCAGAGACATTGCATTTGATTTTGGATAATGCTTCCATCAGCTGGCACGAAATCTTCTCTTCACACAATGCACAGCAACCTGGAAAAGTTATAAAGTTATAATTTACTGCTAAGTATTTGTGAGCTTAGGTCTCAGTTGAAGACGATGAGACAAATGAACCCCAATTGGTGAATCTCATCACTTAGTAATTCCAGCCTGTGACCAGTCTAGGTCTGCTACATAGGCCTGGGATTCACCACACAAACTTCACCAGCTCTACACCTCCTCTTGCAGCCTCACGTGGTTAGAAACTAGGACAGGAAAGAACTCAAAACTTCAGCCTAATTGCCTGAACTTTGACCTCAGCTAGCTCCACTTCTCTTTCACTTTTAAAAGCAGGAACAAATCTTTTCTAATTAATTTCGAGATACTATTGACGATTCCTATTCTATAGTGTAAACAATTCATGGTGGAGCACATAGTTGTGTACTGAAGTAATATTTTTAATACATCCTCTTCTCTTTATCCTTTTTTCATAAGTACAGTTCAAAATGTTTATGTATTACACAGACAATTAAAAAACCCAACGGCACACATTTCCAGTTTACCCTGGTACAAGATAATCTTTAAATAAGTGTATATACAACTAAGCAAAGCTAAATCTGAAAAGCTTACTGATTTGCAAAAAATAGAAGGGTAATTTTTATTGCTTTCTCTTATTTTTTGAAATGACGCAAACAAAGCAGTTCTCTTGTCAGTATTTATTTATACAGTGCCCAGAAGTGTGCTGTCTGCTCTTCAGTTGCTTGTCAATATGTTTATTTATTTAAAAATCAATCTTTTCACCATTAAATCTACTGCTGATGACAGATTTTGTACACATAATAGTGTAGTTTTATTGTTGGTTATATATTTTTCAGGAAAAAACCAGCCATCTCGTATTGTTGTAACCACTTTAGTGTTGTCCGCCACATAAAGTATTTTTAATAAAACACATTTTAAGGGTGGTTTGAATCACATGGGATCAGCAGGCAGTTCATTGTGATGCCTGTGAAGAGGTAGCTAGTACACATTGATTTTAACTTCTCCAGTAATAAACACAGTAAAGATCTTGATTCTTGAAAGTCAGGATGCTACAGAAAAAAAGAAAATAAAGTTTAAAAACTAGTTATAGATTTTTCAAGGCTAGAGTTCCTTGCTTCTGGCATCAAACACATTTCATCATCCAAAGAAAGAAGTTTCGCTCCTAGTCTATCTGTTAGCAAAACTCACGTCTAAAGGTTCCTCCAGACTCAGGTAACAAATGTAAGACTCCGTATTCCTAAACAAAAACGGCACATTACAAGAAGGAGTAGAGAGCCTTGATTTAGGAGTGACTTAGGCTGAGGTAGCTGCAGAGAAACGGAAAGGAAAAAAAGCAGAAACTGAGAAACAGGAGTGAAAATTCAAAGAAATAACATGCTCATCCATCTGAGAGTGGAATTTGGTGTCAAATGATAGGAGAATATCTTCAGAAATGCCCTTGATAGATGGATCCTCATGCTTTAAATAAAGCCATAAAACATATTACACAGTGAAAAGTGGTGAGGGGGCAGCTGAAGCAGCAAAATACTCCCAGCGTTGCTCATGAGAAATATATTTTTAGAATTGAACACAGAAGTCTTAAAATGCTATACATGCCTTTTTGTATTAGCAAGTGATATCTGGCGCTAGATCTACCCCTAAACTATATCAAATAATTTCACAGATTTTTGAAGGATTACCTGATAAAATCCTAACTGATAACAAAGACAAATTTTACACGGAGCTAGAAGTCACATAGCACTACACTCCAAAAACTGATTAATAGAATATTTTTATCTCAGGCATAATTTGAGCTGTGGAAGCCGATAATCAGGCCACCAAATTAGATGCCAGGGTTAGAGGTGCCAATCCCTAACCGTCAAAGACTGCAAATATTGGCCTTTGTCTGTAGTACCACCTAGTGTCAAAAACTCTTATCTCTGAGCTGAAAAGAACTGGACTGAACTCCATCTACTCTCCTTTATTTCCTCAGTCCAAAACTATGCAGGAAGGGTGCCCTGAGGACCTCTGTCACGATGGCAAGGCCAAGGAAGTGTCTTTCATACTTTTGCTAGTTTTATGGAAACAGAATTTTGGGCCTAGAAGGAGTGTGTGTTTTTGGCACATCAGACGAAAATTCCCCCAATATTATGCACGGGTTTAAGTACGGCTAATTTTTTCCACAATATAAAGCAGCAGAAATGCTGTAGGGCTTCTCTACCCTGGAAGTGAGAGAAACCCCGCAGCGAGCTAGGCTGCGGTGTCACAGTCCGTGCACTGTTCTGCACCTGTGAGCAAGCCCCGAAGCGGAATCAGAGAACTCGCAAAGCGAGGCACTCTGCCTGCATGCCAAGGAAGTCCTCACGCAGAACGAAACAGAGCCAGCAACATGCTGAAAATTCATCCTCCTGCTCACCACGTGCCAGTTCCCCCTTGAACATTTTCTTTCAAAACCAAAACGTTCTCCCGGAGATCCCAGGTTCCCCGATTGCCTCAGGAGGTGGCCACGCAGGGAGCCTGGCAGGGAAGCCTGCACAGAAGGTGAGCAGGGGAGCTGGGCAGCCTGGGAACCAAAGCTCCTGCCTGCCTGCCAAGTCTCCCAGGAGCACGGAGCTGGCAGGCTGCAGTAGCAGGGCAGCCCCATGTCCCCGAAGCCCCAGGGCAGGAGGAGTGGTATGTGCAGGGAGCAGGACTTGGTGGCCATCCATGCTGGGAGCTGCCAAGTCAGGCAGGTAAGGCAGCAGGATGCACCCACTTGGTCTTATTTAACATCTTTATCAATGATCTGGATGAGTAGATTGAGTGTTCCCTCAGTAAGTCTGCAGGTGACACCAAGTTGGGTGGGAGTGTCGATCTGCTCAAGCGTAGGAAGGCTCTGCAGAGGGATCTGGACAGGCTGGATAGATGGGTCG
>Ga0181612_165168_pt1 | contig 13408 bp, 10 predicted proteins | sample HoacroProtozoa21_FD_119630 | JGI IMG/M metagenome (GOLD analysis project Ga0181612, IMG submission 119630) | Hoatzin crop microbial communities from Cojedes, Venezuel. Combined Assembly of Gp0051906, Gp0051904, Gp0051908 | reverse complement strand
TCCTTCAGGGCTCATCAGCCTGCTCTGGCGTGGGGTCCTCCACAGACTGCAGGTGGATATCTGCTCCACCATGGACCTCCATGGGCTGCAGGGGAACCTCTGCTCTGTTACCTGGAGCACCTCCTCCACCTCCTGCTTCCCTGACTTTGGTGTCTGTAGAGTTGGTTCTCACACATGTTCTCACTCCTCTCACTGGCTGCAATTGCTGTCGCACAGCAACTTTTTCCCCAACTTGAATACATTATCCCAAAGGTGCTACCACCGTTAATGATGGGCTCAGCCTTGTCCAGCAGCGGGTCCATCTTGGAGCCGGCTGGCATTGGCTCTGTCAGACATGGGGGAAGCTTCCGGCAGCTTCTCACAGAAGCCACCCCTGTAGCACCCCCGCTACCAAAACCTTGCCACACAAACCCAATAAAACTACTAACTTCAGAAGAGACTATTAGACTTTTAAATTTATCTCTTATTCCTTTTAAAAAAGAGAAATAATTTTCCATACTTTAGTAAAAGTTGTCTTAATTTGATTTCATTATTTATCAAAATATAAATTAGCTATTCCACAGGATGACCTTTCCTATTGATAAAGTGGAAGAATTTCTCATCATTCATTGTGATCCAGCTGAAAAGCCTTTGATTATGTGTGATTTTTTGCTTGCCTTCAGTTAAAAAGAAACACTCCTGTAGCCTATAAAGTCTCTTTAGTAATACTGATTCTTCTTACACATTACATATTAGCAGGCAGGAAGGCTTTCGACTGATCCTCAGTGTGGTTTTTTGTCTCCAAAGAAAACTGATCTACCTAAAAAATATTCTTCAAAACACACTGACAAAAATGCACATAGCAAACAAAGAGAAGAAAACACTTTATGCATGTTGTTCCACTTACCTCCTTAAACAGCGCACGTAAGAAGAAATGTTGGTTTCAATACTGTGACGACAATACCAGGGAAACTCTTATGCAAACAATTTAAACACATGCTTAGGCAGTCTGTACACATTATTGAACAGAGCCCCAAGATTCTGTCCTGGAGATGGAAGCAAATTGGAAACATTACCCAAGCAAGGACAGCAGCATCCAAATCCTTGTTTTCCAGTTCAGCATCATCTGGGTACACAGAGAAAAAGAGCAAATAAAAACCTGGTGGTCTTCAAGAGATGGTATTCAAGAGGAATAAATGTAATTGGAAATGGAATGAATGGGACAGATGTCTCTGTTGTAAACAAAAATATATGCTCCTTTCTCAGCAAAAGAGAGTCAGAATTTCTAAGTAAGTCTACATGAGCCTGTGACAGGGGAACCGGGAGACAACAGTGTCTCTGATTTATATTTCTGCTCGATTTGCTTGAGCAGGATGAAAGCTGCCACTGGCACACTGAACTGTGGGCACTTTTAGTTCCCACCTAAATCCTGTTTGCAAGAATTAAGTGAGGCATAGACCTTTACTGGCTGTCAAAACAAATATGAATTTCATCATTTATGAGTAAACCAACAAGAAATGCAGCAAAAGACATAAATAATTTTTCTAAGGTCTAGTTTCAAGTGCAGGATTGTTTGTACTGATGCAGAAACTGTCAGGGGAGACAGGGAGTTCAGTGGACCTGACATTTCTTAAAAAATAAAGGATAACAGTTTTTTCCCTTCTGATTCTGCAGACTTCTGAAAACTGATTTGAGTTGCTTACAAATACCAAATAACTGCAGTGTGGAAATGGAATAGAGTGTTTTCTTGGAATTAGCATTAGGACTACCCGGAATAAGGCTGAATAGTAACAGCAGTATCAATGCTAATTATGTTAGTATAAGATTCCAATCTTATAACTTTTTATAAACTTCGAGAGAGCTATCTGTCATTTTGTAGAATCAAGTGGCAATGCATTGCCTGCCCTAAGAAGTTATAAATAGGTGCTCCGATATTTCAGAAGTAACAAGTGATCTGACAAAGAGCAGAGAGAAGTCTAGTGTTACATACAAATGCATGCTTTAACATTTCGGTGTCAGCAGCCTGGCACTTGCATGTGTAACTTATGTGCTTACACCGCCACTTCTGTTTTGTTCTGATTTTGTAGCTCTCTGTGTGCAAAGGAAGAGAGAAATGTGATACGGGTCCCAACCTCTTGGCCAACCCCTCTCTGAGAGAAAAAAGTGAAGAGATGGCACAGAGAGAAAGAGAGAAACCCTTGACTTTGTGCAAGCACTGTTTAGCAACAGCCAAAACATTGGTGTGCTCGCAACACTGTTTTAGCCACCAATCCAAAGCACAGCACCATATGGGCTGCTATGAAGAAGGTTAACTCCATCCCAGTCATACCTAGAACACGTTCTATAAAACCAGAGGGTAGCATGTCCACCTGTGCATCCTAACGTGGAAAAAAATTGAGTGATCTGGTATAACCACACTGTCATACATGTCAGCAGAAAGAAGGAAAGAAATAAATGTGAAGAATTCCCAGAAGCCATTCGCTTTGTTGGTTGGTTTTGAAAACTTATTGATAATTATCCCTGATACTATGTGCAAATGTGTTAAAGCTGAGTGTCTGCTAATTCAGAAAGTTTTACAGTCCTCTGTTCAAGAAACTTACCGGCAGCTCCTGTTGCTGCTCACATTTGCAATAGATCATCTAGCTCTTCAATATAACTCTGCAGAGCATTTTTCCTCCAAACAGTATGTCAAGTGTAAGATTCTGGTCTTAAAGTTGAGATGCAGCAATAAAAATGGTTTAAATGGGTTTCTTTTTTTTTTTAAATAAGTCCTCACAACCTAACAGCCAGTGATGTGTGCACACATTCCCGACCATTGTTACCGCCTAGCTGGGCTCCTACCACGACGTAAATCTGCTGCTCCCATTCCGCACATCCACTATGCAGTCCTGCAAACATTTGTGCTACATGTTCCTTCAAACTGAAGAACAGCTGCAATGAATTCAGGAAGCTCAGAGTCATACAGATCAGGGCTCTAGTGAGGTATCAAGAAGAGATAATGCAGGAAAAGAATGACATTGGTATAATAGCAAGGAAGTAAAAAGGACTGCTAGAAAGAAAATGAAAAAGGAAAGATAAGCTATTTAGTTGTTATTGTTACTGTTGCTTAAAGGGATATTCTAACTAGCACTTCAGGCAGACAAGAAGCTGCCTGAGACAAGAATAAAAATGCCTGAAATGCCAAGTACGCATTCATGTGCAACAAAGAATTGAGTAGTTTCACTTGTAATTAGCTCAGTGGTGGATGCCATGTTCAAATTAAGCCTTTCACATTTTATACCACAGTTGCCCACTGCTTATATTTAATTTGGGAAGTGCACTGGTTAACCTCTGATCTTTTCTTCGTCAATGCTTTCTTAAAGCATCAAGATTTTCTTAAAGTTTAGCAGTCACTGTGAATTGAAGTTACCTTCTGAAAGCTTTTTGAAGTAGAAACTGTGAAGAAGTATTTAAACTAGACTGACTGTCCTGCTGCTGCTTTGTATACATTGATTAAAAACTCGCCCTGTATTCATCCTGTTTTCTAATTCAAGCTTTTTATATTGTGACTTTCATGCCTTACCCCTGATGTTAATGGCAGGGACCTTTCTAGGCTTTAGGAGCTACACATTTGTACAGCTAGGATTGGCATGTGCTGCAGGTTCCTAGAGTATATTTAGTTTTAATATAAATAATTGTTTAAGTTGTGCTCAATTAACTGCTTACAGAATCACGACTCTTTTCTATGGACTAGGAATTTTTACAAAAGGAAATATATATGTGCTACAAAAGACACCTAAGTAATCACAATAAGATCACAATTAGTCATCATAAATTTTTCGCATATCGTAAAGAATAATAGATCACTGTGGGGAGATAGTCTGATCTAACAGCTACAGGAGTTTCCAAAATGTAGTCCTGTTTGAACCAAAGCATATCCTTAAAAAAATCCACCTAACTGTATCATAAGAATTTCCAGTGATGAAGAATCCAAATGCAGCAGCCCTGATAAACTGGTCCAGAAAGCAGCTGTTCTCTAACTCTTAGAAACTTATGATTAATTTCTAGCATGAATTTGATTTCTTCCAGTAGGTAGGTCTTACTATTCATCAGCCTCACAAGTTCAAAGATGACCTGTTACGTTCTATGTTATAATTGTTACTTTTGAAAATCTTCACTGATAGTGACTGTGTCATACTTCTGACATCTCTTTTCTAGTGAAAACAGTGAATTTTGAACTATTTTTCAAAAACCCCACACAATTCCTCCAAATAAACAAACTCCAGTCTGAATGGTGGGAATGGAGATGAGTGAATGTTTCTGACTCTGCCACACAGAAAAGCAACAACTCATACTGATGGATGTGGATACTTATGTTTGTTTCAGCCATGACTGACTTACGCTGGCAGTTCTGCTCAGAAATCTGATAAAAACATTAGAACTGCACCTTGCTTTGGATGAGAATTCCTCACGTAGGTCTTAGCTAACACTGACATATTTGGAGAGCTTGGAATATGCACAAAATCAAGATCTGATGGAGAAGTGTCAGTGCATTTTACTGAAAGCACAGGATTAAATTAGATAAATATGCTAACCATTAATATGTTCACAGGAATTCTATTAATTTAATTCAACGCACAATAAAAAAGAATACGGGAAAAAATTAATTGTCAGTCTCCCAATTTGAATGGTGATAGAATCATAAAATACTGAAATGAAAGATAAATACCACATATCATTTAAAAAGAAAACTGATTTTATTACTCTTCCCACTCCGTGGGTACATAAGAATCACAAAGAGAAACTTTCTAGGTATTGTAAAATCTCCCTTTTTAAAGTATATTGTATGGAAACAAGAAGATGACAATTCAGTCTTGATCTAACCATGAACTTTGTCCAGGACCAGCTGGTTTCTTAAGGCTATAACTAAAAAGATATTTCCTCCAAGGCATTTCCATTAATAGGGATCATAATGTACCAAAATTCAACATTATCTCTTAGAAATACATAAAAAACAGCCCAAAACCAACAAACAAAGAAACAAGACCCTCGGTATAATATCTTCTCTCTTGAAAAAGACCCTCGGTATAATATCTTCTCTCTTGAAAAAGTAGATAAAAATAAGAGCAAAATAAAGAAGTTTGTTGGTTATAGAGCATCTTGAGTACTGGGATCTGTGCTTTTTAACATACATATAATAAATGATCTAGCAAAAATAGGGTGAACAGTGAGATGTCAAAGTCTTCTGCTAACGAAGCATTTTTCATAATTGGTTTAGGTTTCAGTGACCAGCATACCAACATTCACACCTTCTGTGGCTTCTGCTTGGCCTTTTACGGGAGGTTACATCTTCCTTTCGCTCTGCCCCTGAAGGAGGCCATGCCACCACACACATCCAAGAAAGCATAACCTGACACGGCTGAAGGGGAATCTGTCATCTACCAAGAAGCCCCAATATCTGAAAACAGCAAAAAGGAAGGAAGATTATATTCTTCATTGATAAATGCAAATAGGAAATGACCTGCTGACTAGCAACTTTACATCAAAGGGCTCTAAATTAGGTTTCACCGATCTGGAGAGGATTTTGAAGTCGCTGTGAGTAGCTTTCTGAAAACATAGAAACAATACTTAATGGCAATCCACAGGAAAGAATTATCTAAAAGGGAATAGAGTCAGACCAAAAATATAACTATGCTACTGCTGAAATAGAAGGTGTGGTGCACCCACACCTTGAATGGTGCTTGTAGTTCTAATCACTTTATTTAAGGTAAGTAAATGGCACAGGCAAGGCCTAAACAGATGATTAGAGATACTAGACAGGGTGTTTACACTTAGGAGACAAATGACTGAGGAGGAGCATGTTATACAGATTTATAAAATCACGAATGGAAAAGGTGAACAAGAGGTTAATATTTACTCTTTCAGCTTGGAAACAGCAATAAAATTGTGAGGTAAAAGATGTAAAGAAGAAAAAATTAAGTTTTGGGTTTTCGTTTTTTTGTTTTTTTTTTTTTTAATATATCACTGAAGTTGAGATGTTGTGAAAACTCAAACTGCAGAGTGAAGTACTTCAAAAAACAAGAACAGTCTCCATTGTGGAGTACAGATTCATTTGTGGCTGTTAAAAATCAGCCATTTTCCACATCATTGGTTGAATGATGGAAGATGTAAGAGACAATTGCTTTTCAGCATATGCCGTATTTTTGAAGAATACTGCATCCAGCTTGGGGAACCCTAAACTACAGAACTATTGACAAAGTAGAACAAATCCAAGAGGTCCCTTGAGATATTTGGGGGATGACCACTTGTCCTGGGAGGAGAGCTTGAAGGAGCCTGGAGCAGAGACAGCTTTGAGGGGATTTAACAGCAGCACCCCAGCACTTACAAGGAGGGCATGGAGAAGATAGAACCAGGCTCTTCACAGTGGTGAATGGCAGAAGAGGAGAAGAACTGGACATAAACTAGAATAAAAGAGGTTCAGACTGAATACAAAGGGAAACTTCTTCACAAGGACAGCTAAGCAGTGCAGCAAGTTGTTCAAAGAAGTTCTATAGTCTCCATTCTTGAGATTTTCAAGACCCAAATGGATAAAGCCCTCAGCAACCTGGTCTGATATCACAACCGACTCTGCTTTGGGCAGAAGGTTAAAGTAGAGATCTTCCATATTAAATTATCCTATGAATTTATAATCTCATGATCTTCTTCAGTTTCCTCAGTGTTGACACAATACTTCCTCTAGTTTGTCTTGGTAGATAAATAAGAGAATGATGATCCTGATGTGAAGATAGTTAAATCTTTTGAACTAATCTTGAAGGAGTAAAAGCTTGACTTTACTGAAAGAACAGCAAGATGTCCAAGACTTTGTAGCACTGGTATTCTACTCATTTCATTAAGTAGCACCTGTCCGCTTATTTTGGTGGTAATTTGTCAGAAAATACCTTTTTCCAAATCACAGCCCCAAGCTTATAACTCTTCTTTATTTGAAGGAAGCTTAAACATAAGCTACATAAGTCACAATTAGATTCTCCCAGGAGATCATAAATGGGATTTAAGTTGTAAACACAGATCTACGGACTTCTTGCACAAGGCAAAATTTAATCCATACATAGTTTTTCACTGACATTGCTAATACAGAAAAGGTTTTCAGGACTGATAATGAAGCTAAAAAAGGAGAACGAGTGAGTACTAGAAGATTTAACCTTACAAACATATTGCAAAAGCAAGGCCATATATATTATTCCTGTCACAAGAAAGCTTCAATCTTTCGGTTTTCTGTTTAGATTAACATCAACTTGAAGAAAAGTGCTAGTTGATAAAAAACACTCCAGAGAATGAAAACTGAAACCAGAAAACTAGACATGGTAAGAATGGTAGATGATTAGCTATAGTACTAAAAAAGATTTAAATCACCTTAAAAAATCTGGAATAGAATGATCTGCTTGGGTAAAACCATGTGACCTGCCTGGGTTTTCTAATGGACTATGAATGTCTATTCATGGTATGTTGCAATTATAATTTACCCACCTTCATCTCTGTGCTCAAATGCTTCCTGTAAGGTTGGTTAAGCTGTAACAGATGATGAAAGTAAATTAATTTAATTTCTAGATATCAGCTGCTCCATCAGTAAGGAGAAAATCACAAACATAAGAAATTAAATGAGTAATGTGATTAAAAAGCTATCCATGAGCTGAAGAAATCCTAGTGACTTTAGTAATGTTAGAAGTTTTAAGATTGCCTCTGTCCTCAGAATAAGGTGGTAAAACTGTGATATCTGTGAAAGCACAGTGAACACCCTCAGAGTGCTCACTGTGTGACAACATCACTAGCATTTTTATAGCACTTTTCAATTTAAGTGCTCCAAGCACTTTAAACAGGATATTATGTTTCATTACCCTTATTTTGCAATTCATGGAACAAATATGTCGAGAATGTGGCAAAAAAATGATGGGAGCAAGATCACTACTGAGGTCTTACAATTCCTAATTCCTAAACAGCTACCATTTATTATACTGTTCCTAGGCTGCCTTTTAGCTATCCTGAAGATACAGACTGTCAAGAATGGAGAGACATACAACTTTATGTGCTTCTCTCATGACTTTAGCAGCATGTGTATGCACTAGGTTCAGTACAAGTGTGTGCATGTATATGGGAATCCATCACAAAATTGCTGCAGTGACGAGCAGTGTATTTAGTATTAGCTGATGTTCTCACCTACCTCCCATTCTGACTCACTCCCACACTAGCCCTGCAGTTCAGCATTTCACAGATGGCAGCCAGCATACTGCATCTAGCCTTGGGACCAAGCATGAGAGGGAAATCAATAAACAGGAGTGAGTTCAGCGGCGGACTACCAGGATGGACAGGGATGAGAACACTTGCCCTGTGAGAAGAGGCTGAAGGAGCTGGACTTTCTCAGCAGTTATTTTGTAATGGGAAATATTCTAGCTTTATTCAGGATAATAATGTGATTTTTAAGAAGAAATGGAAACTTAAAAAGGACCCTCAGTGTGAAAGGGACTGTGAAAGTCCAATATCAGATATGTTGGATTTACTGAACGTGTGTAGTGTAATTATTCTGAGTATATGCAGCACAGCTGAAGAAATGGAATTCTATACATGCGTAGACACTCCATATTGCATGTGTGCCATTTCAGTTTTCTATATCTATCTACATTTACATTCCCAGCCTGTGCCTCCCTCAAGATAGCTCTGCTTGTGAAGATGTCAGTTGTGACTCCTGAGTAACTTACTTAGTGACTCCATTTCATTACAGACAATTGTTAGAAAAGTAACTAACACTGTCGTTTAGACTCAAATCACAATCCTATTGACACACAAATCTAATGTAAAAAAAATTAAACGTGTATATGCAGTTTATTAGAGTGTGAAATTGGGTATTGAATAAGAATTTTTCTTGGTATTGTTTGGATTATACAGGCTGTTAAAGATTATGATTTGTCTTGTGCTTAAACAACAGGCAAACCATTAAGGAGATACAGTGGACCAACAGATACATCATATAATTGTTACTGCACTGTGGATGTAGTTTAAGAATCACAGTCTCAGAAACTCTATTTGCATCAGTTGCAAAATGAAAGGATCCTGTAACCCAAGACTGGATCAGCCATCTGGCCTAGGGAGACATTGCATGGTATGGCAAACGTTTGGGCAATTATGGTACTGGTTGCCCAGATTTTTCATATGCTCTGTTTGAAATAAAAATATTTTAACAGATGCTACAGTCTCATTTACCTAGAATCTGATAGGATCCTGTTTGAACTCCTGACTGGATGTAATAACGGGAAACATCCTAATCTCGGTTCCCTATAAAGTAACAGAACGAATAATTAGTAGGAAAAACGTAAAACCACACAAGAAGAATTTATAATAAACAAACAAGGATAATTTATTAATCAAAAACAAACTGCCTATGATTATGAAGACTAGAAGAGCCAGTAAATTTTATTGATTTTTCATTTGTTTGTTAGAAAGCTACTGGACAGAGGAAGAGATTTTATAGGTGCATTGGTTAGACTCAGCAACTGCCAGTTTATATCTTGGAAAACTTCTTAGAAAACTCAAATTGAATTGTGCACGTGTTCAAACTAGTGATCAAAATCCGTTCAAAAAATCTGGTAACATCTCAGATAAACTGGACTCCTTCTGAATATGGGTGTGTCCCTGCTGAAATAATAATCTTGTAAGAGTTCTGCTACCCAATCTGCCATCCATGCAGACCTAAAGCATGTTTATGCACTTGCAGGAACAAGGCTGTACTCATTCTGTTGTCTTGGTTGCTGTTTCTCTGAATTTTTTGAGACTGTTTTTGGAAGAGTTGTGCTCACAGTGTCTATTAGTCAAAGTCTTCCCTGTTTTTCCCGATGATATCTATGCTTACCAAATTATCTGTTGAGGCATATGTGTGTGTCTTCTGTTGTGGTAAACTAATAGGATCCTGCCCTCAAGTGACAAGTATTCTAGCATAAGAAAACATAAACAAAGATGATATACAAAGTTAAATTTTCATCCCCATTGGGAATCAGCAGAAACTATTTACTGGCTGATCATGTACATCCTGATATTTTGTGTTAAAAGCATAGCTGCAAGTCGCCCACATACAGTACATTGTCAAAAATTTTCTTATGAAAATGTGTTTTTCAGTGGTTTTGCATGTCATTCACTGACTTGTGACACAAGGAAGTGATATTCTTTTGGCAAGAAATACCTTGTAGAACACTCTCACCTGGATTCTGTGAATTGTAAGTTACCTGCAAAAGCAGAGTTACCTTATTTCATACCTCAAACCAATATATAACTGAAAGGATTTCAAACTCTGTCAGGCATTCAGAAATGTGTGGCTCTGATTTTATTGCCAGTAGAGAATAGTTATGGAAACACGAATTAGTTACATGTTGAAAATTGTATTTCGTATGAATGGAACTGCAACTTTTAAATGTGACACTACTGAAGTATGACTGATTGTCCCAAAAGACTGTCAAAACATGAGAAGTCATATCCAGCTTCCTTCCACAAACATATCACAATCTGTTTTGATAGGGAAGGTATATAGTTTAATTATTTGTGTTTTAATTTGACTCCAGACCTGACATATGGCACCTCATTAAGTTCTCTTCACTTGTTCTGTTAAAAACCACCATCCACAAAGGCAGCATGCAATTTCTGGCACAAGAAATAAACTCAGAAATCTTTGTGTCATCCCACAAGGTCAGCCAACCTGAACTGAACACCTGACTTCTGGTTTTGAAGGATGTCACTTAGCCTGTTAGCAGAGAAACTTTTAATTTATACCTCAGAACTTATCCCCTGCCAGAGTCCAATAATCTGTCAAACTCAAATAATAAATTCATAATCCACTACAAAAATGCAGGTACTTAAACAGTACCTTATTATCATACAGTGAGGCTTTTGAATCCCAGAAATTCTATAGTGTGTAGAAACTGAGGGCAGGTACAGCAGCTGTGACATTATTTGATATAGAGAGAATATGACTACTTTGTCAGCCTCTCTGTAACATAGCTAGTCATTCAGCATTTAGGCTAAGGCTTTCAGAGGAGATGAAAATCCCCAGTAAAGTCCAACGTCTTCATCAAGAATGCTACACAAAGCACAGAGTTAACATCAAGTACATCTTGGAGCGTTAAGGTAAAATAATGGTGTGGTGAACGTGTGCAGCACATTTCATTTGCAGAGCAAAAAGTACTTTACAGGCATGTGCTTTAGGCCCTGCAAAGGTTTTCTGCCTATGAGTCTCTAAAAGTTGTATTTTCTCTTGCCGATTTTCCATTTATGCTGTTCTTCGTGACCTTCTTTCCCCATGGAAACAAGCAAGATTTCAGTTCCTGAAGCACAAAACAGTCCAGGAAAACAATATTTTATCCTTCAACCTTTCTGCCTAATACAACATCTCCCCCACCTGAGCAAGAACTCGGGTTTTGTAGCAGCCGTGTTCCTGTCACTTCCAGCCCCAAACCATACCCAGAGAAATATCAGAAGAAAAACATCCTAGTTAAACCACTTTCTGGCAGCGAGCAACCAGACTTTAAGGTATTCTTCAGCTTAAGGAAGGATCTTCCATTTCCCAGTCCTCTCACTGCTTTGATACACATGATGGTACACATGAAGCCAGCCTCCTCTATCAGCACAACAGAGAAACAGGTGATTTGCACATCAAGGTAGAGCTTGGACCTGTTTTGTAGTGGGTCAGATATTATGTTTACAGTGATATTTAACCCCTTATGTGGAAAACCAGTTTACAGCAGCAGAAAACTCTATCCTGCTACAATTTCCAAACTCTAGTTGGGAAAGAATATATTTAATGGAATGTTATTACTGTTACTTGAGAACAAAATGTGTGTATCTTTCCTTAGGAAACGAGTATTCTGAGATGAAAGTTCCTTTACACCAAATGAAGGACCATGATAGACAGAACAGTCAAAACAAAGAGTCGCAGCGTTGGAGTAGCTCTTCAGACATATAGAAGTCCCTCCCTCATGTCTTTAATACAGCAAAGGCTCCAAGTCCTCTGTTGGTGATGTTAAAGCTCTGAAGATACCAACAAATTTGGGAGGAATGTGTTACAGTTTGACACAGAGAAAATTCTCGTAACTTGGAGTCCTGAACGCAGAGAACTGACATGTTTTGCCATAAGGTGAAGATACTCCTTGCTTTTTCTGTAGTCCAGCTACACAATCCCTTGTGTCATTAAAAAAAAAAAAAAAAATTGTTTTCCCTGAGGCTGTTTTGCTTCCATTTTTTTAAACACCTTCCTTAGTTTTGACAGATACTCAGTATAACTTCTGCTTGTGCTGAGAACATTGTCATTCCTCCCTAAAGCATGAGGATACCTTTCAACAAGTTTTGTGGCCCTCTGAAAATTTTCTAGCACTGACAATATCCCATATGGCGACATACTGTGCTGGCTTAAGTGGCAAATTTCTTACATTCCTACTCCAGACTCAGTGGTTACTACTGTTTTAGCTTCCTACAGGTTTTACAGCCATCTCACACAACCCTGCAAAACCTGCTATGCAGAAAAGGGATAACCAACCTAGAAAACTGAGGTGCAGTAACTTTGCAGTCTCCTCACGGGCAGCCATGTCCCAGCAAACCACAGGCACTGGGAAACTGCGTTCAGAAAACTGAAGTGATAATCCAGTGTTCTCTTCTTTTAATTCATCTATCTTAGTTGCAAATTTCTTCTGTCATTTATATCTTAGAAGGCCAAACATAGCGTTTGTCGTCTGGATGGCTTACACTGTCCCGTCCAAGTTACCAGAGTCGCTCTTGCATTCATCAGTGCATTTGTACTGCTGACAGTTACAGTCACTGATTACAGCCACCAAAGGCCACACATTGTCCTCCTTTTGACCCTACATTAGTTCTTGCATGTTCCAATTACCTCCAGACAGAATGTGATACTTACATGATCCTCCTTTACATTCTTTCCTCTCAAATTAAGAGAATCTCTTCTTTTTTTCCCCTTTTTCCTACAATTTTTGGTTCATATTCCAACATTTCATAGAATCATAGAGTGGTTTGTGTTGGAAGGGTTCTTCAAAGATCATCTAGCTCAATCCCCCTGACATGGGCAGGGACATCTTCTGCTGCATCAGGTTGCTCAAAGCCCCATGAAACCTGTTTTTGAATACTTCCAATGATGGGGCGTCCACAACTTCTCTCGGCAACCTGTTCCAGTGTCTCAACACCCTCATCATGAAAAATTTTTTTCTCTTATCTAGTCTGAATCGACTGTCTTTCAGTTTAAAACTATCATACCTTGTCCTATCATTACAGACCCAGGTAAAAAGCTTCTCTCTGTCTTTCTTATAAGTCCCTTTCATACACTGAAAAGCCACAATAAGGTCTCCCTGGAGCCTCCTCTCCTTCAGGTTGAACAACCCCCACTCTCTCAGCCTTAAGGAGAGGAGGC
>Ga0181612_179557_pt1 | contig 13409 bp, 6 predicted proteins | sample HoacroProtozoa21_FD_119630 | JGI IMG/M metagenome (GOLD analysis project Ga0181612, IMG submission 119630) | Hoatzin crop microbial communities from Cojedes, Venezuel. Combined Assembly of Gp0051906, Gp0051904, Gp0051908 | reverse complement strand
TGTGATTATATGATTCTGTCAATTTTGTTTTGGAGCTACACAGGCCTTCCTGACACCCAGCTTTTTCAGCAACAGTACTTGTTAAAGATTTTATGCTACAAATTTCAGAGGATTCACATATCATCTTGGACTTTCTCATATAGTCCCATCCATTTTCCTGCTACTCTGAACAGATTTTAGTGAGAAAAGTTAGAGGCACAGTAACTCCTTTTGAGGAGAGAGAGACTGAGAACTGGGAGAATGTCTGCTAAAATGACCGACTATATCTGTACATATCACAGGCCACATTTTGCTCCCAGGGTTACAGTCCTGTTTGGTCAGAGTCGTCGTTCAGATGTAAATGAGGACGGAGTACAAGTCAAATTAGTTAAAAGCCTGCTCATGAGAAGGACAACAGAAGTTTTCTTATTAACATCAAGCAATCAAGACCCAAGCCCTGAGCATCAACAGTGCTGAGAAGGTGCGGTTTAATCTGTTTCTGGTTTGCACTCAGCACCAGCGAAAATAAAGTCTGCACCACAAAAGAGATTCCAGGTTTTACAGGTAGATGGGTAAATTCATGGAGTGGCATTTCAGGACCAAAAAATGTAGCCTTGAAATACAGCAGCTACAGGCATGCACGTCACCTGGTTAACCAGGTGGTTCTCTTAAAAGTCTAGCTGATACCTTAGATCAGCTTAAGAGGCTGGTTGCTGTAGTGGGGCCTTACTTTCTAGCTCAGCTGCTGTTTGTTCCCAAAGGGAATGCCCCCGAGGCTACCCCTGGCACTTCAGCCTTTCTGTTTACCCAGTCTCTCATCCAGAATTCACCCGCCTCCGCATGGTGTTCCTTGGCATCCTTGCTAGCACAGAGCTTGCAGTAACTCTAGCTTTGCTCGTCTCTGCACGCAGGCGAGAAAAACGCCTGCGTATAAGCCAACACACGAATGCCCTGCCACCGGGCCAGAGGCAGACTGCAAGGCACTGCTAAATAGATGCCAGAGCTTCCACGCTGTCCTGCTAGCTCTCCTCGTCAGGCAGCTCATCGCATTCAGAAATCACGCTGTTTTCGTCTGCTGTCCCCTGCAGTTTGGCAGAAGCATCCTCTGAAGAGACATAGCAAGAGCTAATGCTGATTAACTCCTCCTCAGATATCCATGGGTCTGGATGCACTGAGATACCATGGTAATGAGAGCAGTAAGGGTGTCTAGACAGACAGACAGACAGTAGTCCCACAGCTAGGGGAGAAATTTTGCCAGCAAATATTTCATCAAATTAACTGTTAGGTATTCTGAACAGAGGAACATGTGAATATGCAACCCTTGTGTACGGTGAACTGAGTGACTGCCTGCTATGACAATTTTTATAGGATATCACAGAGCCTCTGGCAAATACACAATTAACAAAATACTTAAAAAACAAAATGACATCTAACATTTGACAAGCTGTGTTATTAAAAGGACTTCTTCGATATTATAGCGTTTTCCTGGGAGTGATGGGAAGTCAAACCAATCTTCCAGACTGCAGTTCTTAAAAGGAGGGTATTAAATCACGTTAAAAGACTGGCTTTTACATAGCCTACACTTAAAAGTCACCACAATGATTTCTGATAAGGATTTCAAAGTGCAAGAACCATTTCTGTCTTAGATGTTGATCAGCTGTGCACCATTCCCTTCTGTGCATTTGCCCTGATAAAAATAAATCTTGATCGACTCAGGTGCGGAAATGAGGAGTTGCCTTGAATATGTTTGTTTGTTCTCAAGCATAAATTATGTTTGAACAATAAGAGCACGGCTCTCCGAAGGGCTGAGCACCTGCAGCTCACATTCCACTCAGCTGGAGCTGTAAATGCCAAGCAGCTCTGAAAAGCCAGGGTTGTAACTGTTCCGCTGGATGAGATTTATCCAAACAGTATTGATCGACATCTAAATCTCAGTATAGGGCTGCCTCTCCCTTTCCAACTTACTGTGTTTACTTAGAGGCCTAGATTCTGTGTAAAACATTCTGAATAATTTTGTTTAATTAAAAGACTGCAGTGAAAGGAAAGAAAGGCAAAGATGTGCCTTGTTCTGCAGTACAATAAAAATAAGTAAATACAATTCCAGTTAATTATCCATCACTCGGTACAGAGACTTCCACTTAATCTAATCACCGATTAATTAGATTGTCTGTTTTATTTGATCAAATTTACTGTAACCAAATCATCTGCATTTGAATTGTGCTCTGTTTATTTTGATTATTTTCTATTATTAAAAAGGTCACTCTCAGGTCAATTTAGGCCTGTATTTGTTGTTTAATACCAGAGGATTTCACATTACATAAATATGTTTCTGGGGAACCCAATTTGACGCTCGGACTTTTAGAGCTATGCAAGTATTGAAGGAACTAAAACCTAAGATTTTCAAGTGATTAGATGCCCAACTCTGGTTAAAAAAAGCAATGTCTTTGACAATCTGGGCTACATTCACGGACGTATTTCCCAGAATCAACAAGGTATTTCAATGAGGACTGAGGAGCCTAAATGGCAAATATATGCAAGAAAGGGTTTAGCTCACAACTTCTAATTTAGAGTCTACTCCGTTTCCTGGTGGTGATCCCTGGGCTGTGCCTGCAGTTGAGCTGCTCTGCTGATGGATGGTAGCGTGCTAAGCGGCAGCAATTTGGTTGCATGTCTGAGTCTCTAGCAAGTAAGTCCTATTGTGGCTTTCGGTGAGACTTAAAGCATTTTTAGAGATGTTTCACCTTCCTGTAAGCTAACGGCTGTGCTTACCTGGTGTAGCTCTCTATCCCAGCTGCCAAAAGTGAAGCGGTGGACAGGCTAAAGCTGGCCTAACAAACAGGCTATACCTGGGTGTTTTGGAAGAATGAGGAGGAAGATACTTTTTCTTTTAACAAATGGAAAAGATCATGGGCTACAGTTGAGGGCATTATGATGCCTTGGTCCCATATTGACATTAGCCTAGTGCAGAGAGGACACCCTCAAGCTACTCAAGCTGGGATAACTGATAAGCAACCAGACCAGAACTGGGACGTTGAAGGGTTCAGAGGACCTGAAAACAAGAATAGCAACAACTCCTTAAATTTTCCCATGTAAATGTGAATACAGTGGCATTCACTGCTTCTCTCTAGAGTGCTGTTCAAGACCATGGTAAGCACATGAGGGAAATTTCCTTATCTTGAATTTGTGAGAGCTGGGGTTGGTGATAAGAGCAGGGATAGTATAATAAAGAGTGCTAATCTCATCATAGCAATCCTACTGTGTGTATTGCTCAGGGCCAGCTCTAGGTATAGGCAAAATGGGCAGTTGCCTATGGCAACAGACTGCTGGTGAAACCAGAGTGAGTTCAGGCTCCTGCAGCTGCCTTTGTCAGTGCGAGTGCCCTGGAGAGCCAGCCTGGTGCCTGGTGCAGGACATGTGAGGCCCTGGCTTTTGATGGCAGTAGTGAAGAACTAACGGCTTCCCTGCAACTGTTTCCATCCACCCTTCACTCCCCTGACACCTCTGCCGTAGCAGAGGTGGAAAGCGTGGCTCTCCAGGACCCTCCCCTGGCTCAGCTGCTGCTCTTTTGCAGCAAAATTCAGTCTTGCCAGCACTTCAGAGATGTCTGGAGCTGACTTGCATCACGAGAGTCCTGTGGGCTTACGGTTGCGCAGAGCAGCTTGAGGTTACCCAGACTTATATCTTTGTTGGCTCCTCAGAGCAATGGCAACACCAGCACTGACAGAAAGAAGTCAGGAAGGTGTCGTGCTGCGGCAGGAGAAACAAGGCAGGCCTTGCAGAAATGTGCAGGCGAAGATCAAACAATTTTTCATGAAATCATGCCAGAGAACTAGGGATATTTCTGTGCCAAAATAATGCAGAGCATGGTAAGTGAAGAATAACTGTCGCTGGGTCATTCTGGGAGCTGAGTGAAAGCCAAGACCCACCAGCTAGCAGCCTCACATTTCTAGCCTTCCCTGTTGCATCTTTGACCCAAGCAGAACCTGAACACCATTGGTATTGGAAAGTCATAGCTATGACTTCCAGTGCTTTTGCATTACAAAGCGATAGCAACCGGTCTAGTGGAAGATGTCCCTGCCCATGGCACGGGGGTTGGAACCAGATGATCTTTAAGGTCCCTTCCAACCCAAACCGTTCTATGATTCTATGATTTCTCATTGGCGGGGACTCCATCACTGGGCAGCATCTGAAGAAGTGCTTTTTCGAAGAATTTTATTCCAAGGCTCATGCATTGGTCTGTGTGCATTTGTGTTTACAGAGCACTGAACAGTATTTGCTTTGTTGCTTCATTACTAGAAATATTATCTGCTTGCAAAACAATACATGTTTGGGAAGGGATTTGGTGGGAGGGTGAGGTTGCTCAAAGTTTATTTTTTGCTCCCGTTGCCAATTACTGCTGGTGCCTGCTGCTTAAGCAAGTAGGCTGGTGGAAAAACACAGCTCCTTTTTCCAATGTCCATAAATGATCTCTGCCTTTTGGCAGTGGTCTGTGAAGGTATAGCAAAGGCATGAAGTTAACAACCGTACATGTACTGACTCCCACCTCTTCTCCGCAGGGAATCTCCTTCTAGGCTCAAACAAGGTGAGGTTCAGCTCTGCCTCAGAGACCTGCTGCTGGGTGTCTGGGGATATTGTATATTCTCTGCCTCGCTTAGCAAGGTTTCCATAGCTGTGCAAGTCTGGGATTCCTAGTCCTTGTCTTGCCTGGTCCGCACCTGCAAATAATGTCCTGATGGTTTGGGTTTTTTTTCTTTTAGTGCAGCTTATTTTGAGTTACAGTGTGAAGCCAGAGCCAGCAGAGATGAGCAACTCCATAACTGGTGGGAATTTAAAGGATGGTCAACAGCCAGTCAGTGAATGATTCAAAATGTGTCCATGCTGCTCACTGTTCCTGGTTGCTCACTCCGAATGATTATGCATGGAGAATTTGATTCATTTATTTGTGGCACCGCTTTGGAAGCAGCGATAGAGTCATCATACCTCCAGCTTAGTTAAGATGACATTACTCTAGAGACATCTCTCCCTGCCACCCCAGGCAGATGTTTTTTCCCCCTGACGTGGTGCCAGTTCACTGAAAGCAGAGTTACTCCATGGCCTCCATCCTGAAGAAGTCTCCCAGCAAAACTCTCACAGTGTCCCTGCAACAGTAGCTGTGGAGACCTTTTCACAGAGCTGCTTTTTAATTGCTGTTATCTGTATTCATAGATTCATGGATCGAAGGCTGGGAGGGACCATTGGATCATCTCTTTTGACCTCCATGAGCCCTTAAATGTCATCACTTACCCCTGCATTGAACTCGTGTTTAGCTGTAGCATGTGTTCCAGTGGGAACGCAAAGTTACCGAGGGACAGAGAATTCAGCGCTTCTTCTGGTGGCTCGTATCCTCTGCTGTTAGAAATATACACTGCACTGTGGCAGTGCCTGAGGGAGCCATCTCAGGGCCTGAGGCCCCATTATGCTGGCCCCGCTATACATAATTTAAAAAGACAGCTATTGCCCCAGAGAACTTGGAGACTGTAAAGTATATGTGAGGCTTAATGTCAAATAGAATGTTATGCAGTTGGGTTCAGGCTGCTTGGCCAAGTGAGGAGAAATATTAAACAATACAGTGGCCTAAAGTAGTTTGGGACCGAGGGCTGAAATGTGGAAGGCAGACATGAGGTTTGCATAAATGTCACAGGCACAAGAGGAAGGATTCAGAGAAGACAGTGGCCCTTAACATGGAGGTATAATTTATAAATTAAAATAAGTAAATTGAACATGGAGAACAAATTTAAAATGGTAATAAACAGAGAAAAATCCAATCCGGTCCCTGAGGATTAAAGAGGAAAAATAGCCATGGGGAGAGCTGGACTCTCTGATCTTTTTCTACACCCTGAGTGCCTGTGTTCTCTTTGCAAAATGATAAATAATCGAAATAAACAGCAGGCTTAAGGATTTTCAAAATGCTGAATAAGAACAGCTCCTACATATACAAAATATTAACGTTTCCTGGTGTATGCATTTATTAATTTGATTAGAAAGAAAGAATGGACTGAGCAGAATGATGTAATTCTGTCCTTGAATGCATGGTTAAACGTAATTTAGGGGTTTATTTCATTCTTTTGTCCTCTCGAATATCATCTCAGCTTTCTGAGCAATACTTTTTCCTTCTGGAGGGCCTTCAGTACTGGTTGGGATGTTCACGTATTTTTCTTTTATCTCCTCTGGAATATCCATTGGTGTTTTCAAGGCTGTCTTTTTCCTTCAAACTAAGAGAAGAGTTAAAGCCTGAAAACTGCATGGGCCTCATTCCTCATTTGCATTACATTTGTACCTCTTAAGTGAACCGAGTTTGGTGGACTGTCCCCTGCGTGATTCCAGTCTGAGAGGAGAATGCAGTCTGTGATTTTCCTGACTAGCTCACCGGTACAAGCTGACGGTCGCTGGCTCTTGGGAAGGGTCAAACATTACTGCTTAGGGTGGAAAGCATTCCACCTCTTGTGTTTTCCCTGTGAAAACATGTTTAGTAGAATTTTAAGTTGACGTTGGCCTAGCTAATCAGGGTTCTACAGCTATTGCAGTAAGGCTTGATCCATTTATAATGCACTCGGATCTTCCCAGGGGCTGAGTTAAGGTAAAGCGCTGGTAAAGAGCAGCTATCTACCCCCACCCTCTTGCACCCTTCATCACTACAAGTCATAACACAAAGACCCTAACTGAGGAAATGCTGGATTAGCTCCTGAAAAGCATCACTGGAAAGCTAAATTTGGTGAAACTAGCTGCAAATTACTTCACATGGTAGTAACACAGGTATATATACAAAGCTTCCTGGGCTGTTTCTGCTTGGATTCAGCTCTCCAGACTGAGATGTGCATTACTTGATGCAGCTCCACTTTCTGAGTTTGCTTCCTCTAAGTTTCCAGCAGCTTGGCAAAGGGTCTACGCGGTGCTGTAGCAGCCCCAATCAGGCTGACACATACCCTTACTGACTTTGAGGCAGGCAACAGCAGTACTATTGAAGAAGGATCGTGCCACGAGAGCAGGCAGATGCAGGTAAATGAGGAACATCAATGCTAAGGGCAATGTAGGCTGAGGCAGCAGCTTCGGTAGACAATCTCTGGCTATGCAGGGAGAGAAGCTGTTCTGTAATATTTCTTGCTCAGATGTTATGGGTGTTCAAATGCTTTTAAATACATCCACTTATCTTTGAAGTCAGAAACAATATTTAAGATAATCTATAAACTGGCAGACACAAAAGGCTCTGAGAGCAACTGAAGGAAGCAACTGATAGACTTGCATTATCCAGCATGACGCAGGAGGCTCATCGGTGCGGAGGGTATACATGAATGGTGCCTCTGATGAAGTGCCACCAGCTGTCTGTTAACCTAAGATCGAGGTTAGCAAGTGGGCAGAGACATCCCAGCTAGGTTTGGAAGGAGTCCATCTGGGCCTCTCAGTCCAGGCTCAGCTCTGACCAACCCTATGCACCCTCCCCAACCGTATGAACCCTACTCAGCCCTATGCACACTACCCAACCCTGTGCATCCTTTCCAAGGCTGTGAGTGTGGAAGAGCGTGATATACCGGCTTTGTAAAAAAGCAGTTTGGCTCTGGAAGCGATAGCTGTCTGCAGCCGTGGTCTCTTCACTTCTTCATGCTTTTTCTTAGCGTGCCTCAGGCTCAGTGCCCTGTACAGCGGGTGGGGGAAAGTCTGTGCTGAGACATCTTGTTCTGTGCATGGGACAGAGGAGGTGGAGCAAGGGGCTGAGGGACAGCAATGAGGTCTCTGATGGGATGTCTGCCAGACTGCTTGCACGTGCCAAGGAGCTCCAGGGAGATTTCAGATGACAGGAAACCAGTTTCCTTCCTAAGTTTACCACTGTGTGAGATTAGTAGAAAGCAAGACCAAGATCATTTTGGTTGCTTTAAATGACATACAAGTGACCTGAAGAAGACACTCAGAGCCCCCCTCCTCCTGCCAGATGCCTTTACCCTGATGTAACTCTAAAGACCTCGGTGAAGCTACAGCCTTATCGACAAGAACAGGCAATCTGGACCCCTTGAGTGACGTAATGTGAGAGCATTAAAGAGGCAGAATTATTGATGCCAAAGAGGAAGGCAGGTCAGCAGTGGCTTCTGACACTAATGAGGGAGTAAGAGGCTCTGATACGAGTTCCTCTCGGCCCTTCCTCATCAGAAGGGCAGGAGCTGTATTGTGGAGCCTGCAAATGCACAGAGGAATGAGAGTGAAATTGCAAGCTCTTAGCGACCTTCTACATTTTAAGAGGAACTCTTGGGCAAAAAAGTAGGAAAAACCTTCCTTTTTTTCCCTATGAAACTGAAATAAAGCAAGTAATGGTATATGTCAGTCCCTCCAGAAGTCTTCACATTTCCCTTCGCTCTCAGAATTCAACTTAATAGGCTCCAAACATAGACTGCTTTAACAGCCAGTGTTCTGACATCTCTTGGTGTTATCTAGAAAATGTCAGCAGCTCAAATGCAGAATAGAAATGTGGCTTCAGTTTTCTTTCAAGCAATTTATTTTTTTTGTCCTTTGACATCCAGTAGCTGCCGGGGTGATGCCTCAATTCCAGGAGTAGCTGCAATTAAATGAAATGTGATAAAAAGAGACATCCAAATTCCAAACAGGTTTCAGATTAAGTTTTTGAATATGTAAATTTAGAAACATAAATTTAAATTTAAACTACAGGGAAAAAAGTGAAGAGCATTTTGGCTGCTTAGAAAATTTAATACAAGATGTTTTCTTCTTTTTAAGGGCTTGCAAGTCTAAAGTTCTAAGCAGATGGAAACATTATGAATCTTATGTAGGCACATATATATGACATAGTTCTTTACTGATTCTCAACTTTCCTTCACTTTGTTGTGGTCCCCTTGTACTTCTGGTGGTTTACGAGAGTCCAACAAGGACCTGACATTCTGGCCCATCTCCCACAATCTCAAGCCTTGCACCCATTTAGCTACGTTGGGCCAAGAAATTTCAGGTGTGCTTTGCAAATCCAAACCTCTGACGAAAACCAGATCTTTAATTTTCTTTCTGAATTTATTTATTGCATGGCTGTAATCTTAAACTCAGGATAGCTAAGCTGATGCTTGTTTTTCCTCTACATGAAGCTGTCTTCTTCCCATCTGTCTCCAGTATCACAGATGTGCTACCTTTGACTCAGTCCTCCCACATCACCTCTAGATTTTGGCCTTTTCATCCTTATAATACTTGTCCAGAAGCTTGCTTTCTTTTGCCATCAACATTTCCTTTCTCGTTTTCTTTCATTTCAGCAATTTTAGCTCCCTGAAGTTAATTTAAAATATGAACACTTCAGGTCATCTTTCAGACTTATCTCTGGCCACAACCCACTGCTCTTCAAGTGCATCCCATGGTTTAGTCAAAATTTCTTACTGCTGCATTTAAGGCTTTTCATTTCTTAGCTTCACCTTTTCTATTTGGATTAATAAATTATGGCACTCACAATGCCATTTCTTGCAGAACGGTTCCAGCCTATTCTGCACATCAGTCTACCTTTCTATCTAAAAGATACCTCTTCTTCCCATGATGCATTTTAGATTTGGGGAAAATCTCCAAATTCACATAGGTACTAATATTCACCTCTGCATAATATCTTGAATAAAACCAAAATGCTGATGTTTTTAGTTGGCTCAGTGATAATTTTTCTTTCCTGTGCTTTCCACTCCAGCTTACTTTCACATTCATACCATTTCTATTTATTACCTCTTTGCCATGATTCGGTAACAGTAATATTAGCAACAAAACCTGCCACCAAAGAAACTTCCAAATCCTGCACCAGCTACAGTGTCATCAAACAGCAGGTTATCCTCTAAATCATAGCACAGATGCCTCTGCATCTGTGTTTCTACCATACAGCCCCAAATCATATGACTGCCTCTGCATCTGTGTTTCTACCATACAGCCCCAAATCTGAAAGAAACTGCCATCACACAGTGGTATCACCGGCTGCTACTATAGTATAGGTTCATTAGTGACAAATATCAGTATTCTGCTTAAACCTGACTTTAAAGAAAGAAAGAACATGTTTGAATTTTAATTTCATTTAGACCCACTAGGAAAAAGAAACCTGAAAATCCAGAAAATTTAGTTCCAGTTTTGTATATCCACAAAATATGACCATTAGGGATAATGTTAAAAAGCTTCACTACCGAGAAGCATGCAAGACTTCCCTAAAAATCCTTCCAGTGAATGCTTAAGTCTGGGGTTTTTTCTTATCCTAACAGGGTTTAAGGTCATTCAGTCTTCCTCTCCCTATTAAAATACTGTGTGGATTACCAAAATGTAATTGGCGCTTCAATACCATGCTGCTATTGCCTTGAGTCAAACAGATATGCGAAAGGGGCAGCAGGAATGTGTGATAAAGCACATTTTGGAATGGAAACTAATGCTTTCTTTAGCACTAGTCTAACTCAGAGGGCATCTTGGATTCAAAGTAATGGACTGTTGGCAGCTGCTTATAAAATTAGGCTCCAAAGGATAGTGCAAATCTAAAACTTTAATTCCTTGCAAGCAGCTGCAAGGAATCTCTTACAGCTTCAGAGCTGCATGGAAGTGGAAGAAGGTCTGATTTTTGCTCCGTAAATGTTTACCTGTTCCACCAGTTTTGTCAGTATATTGTATTTTGGATTAAAAGACTTTGATAGCGGAAAGTAATTGCAGAAGAATAATAACTGGCATTCTTATATATCCATCAGAGACGTGGATTGGCTCAGTAATATAGAAAATTGGCCAGAGGACAGAGACATAGCTGCTAGCATTCTAATTGGAGAGATCCAGAATAGGTTTTATTATTTGTCTTCGTTTTCAGAATGATTGTCTTTGTGCGTGTGTGCATGTGCGTAGAAAGCTTGGCAAAGATGTAATCTTGGAAGGCTTTTAATCAGCTCAAGGAGCTTAACTTAATACGAGAAAATGTATCAAAGCAAATGTTAAAGAAGTTGGCCTGTCAGTCAGCGAGCAGCTGAAGAGCTGAGGGACAGCGTGTGACACCGATTAGGCAGTGAGTGCCGGGACTGACAAATGCCGAGGTAGGGGCTGCGAAAAGCCCATGGGCTCATAACTCGCAAAAGGTAACAAACAGCTGAGGATCTCTCTACGTTACGTGTCCTGCCCACCACGCTTATGCGCTCAGAGAGCGACTAAGTTGGCTCGCGAGCCAGAATCCCACAACTAAACTGCATTCACACATGACTAAAGGGAACCTTAGCGGTAAGAATGTGACATGTGTAGCTTAAATTTGTGACGGTTCATCTGCTATGTGAGTGGTATCTTGAATGGAGTCCAACAGCTCTTCCGTCAGCTGCATCCATATGCTATGCATGTGTTCCCTGCTAAGCACATCTTTTAAATTTAGTCTTTGTGGGTGCGTCTTCTACACTTTCTCCATGTTTGTGGCTCTTTCGTGTGCATTCTTTAGAAAAATACTCCTGTTCATTTCAAAGGCTGTCGCGCGCTCTTCAGATGCTCTCCAGCCGTTCAGCCGTGACCCCGGCACGAGGCCCCACCGCCCTCCCTCCCCGTCCCGGCCCGGCCGTGTGGCAGCCACCGCCGCTCTTTGGGCTGCACTGCGAGTCCCGAGCTCCTTGGGGAGCCCTCAGTGCCTGCCCGCTCCTTTGTTCAGAGGCGGTGAACGTCCTGCTGGCACTTGCAATGATGTTTGCCGCTGTTTAAAATTTGTAGACTCTTAGGTAGAATGATCTGAATATGGTGACAAGCGTCCCCGCACAGCTTTCCTGATGGATTTTAAACCTCATCTGTTGATTTTTTAAATCAATATTTCCCACTAACAAGAAATCCCGTGTCATGTTATTGCCATGTGGGGTAAGGGCTGAGCGTTTGTATCTCTGAAAGCAATATTTGCCCTCCATGGTTCTCTCCCAAGTCTCCAACGTGAAAGAACCTTTCCTAGAAGAAACTGTGAGCCAAGCAGAAATAGGTGTCAAATTACCCAGTAGTACAATGGCACACACACAATAGATTCTAAAAGCCTTTTCTCTGTCAGGCATTTGTTCCCAAGTCTTCTTCTGGAACAGAACATACTGCCCTACACATCAGCAAGGAACTGGAGACTTAAAGAAAATAAGAAAATTAGAAGGGAGAGAAAATATGAAATACTCTTCTCATAACTAGCAAATGTGGAGGAGTGCTGCTCTGATATTAAAGACTAGTGCCATTCTTCAGGCTTGAGAGTTCAGATTTATGAAATAAATGCATAGCAGTTCCCAGAGGAGGAGGGGGGAAGCCAAAACACTCAAAACATAATGAATCTGGACACAAAATGATATGTTCACATAAAAATGTTATGAGGATAAACAGAACAGTGAAGTGCTAAAAAGTATTGTCTGCACGTTCAGGAGCTAAATTATAAGCTAACATTTGAAAATTGAATAGTGGCAAAGCTTAAAAAGCAGAGGGATTAAGGAATCTGCTGTAGCTCCCATGGTAATCTGTGCCAAAAAGAAGCACAGAATTTGGATGTCTTCTGGTTTTAATGATACACACTGTTTCCTCTTCCCACAGATAACCCTACTGATGTGGTCGTCTTGCAAGGAGAGGGTGAATTAAAAAATAGCATCTATTCAAATATTTAGCACATGCCCACAGTGGAATTCATGTTACCTAACTTCAGCAGCCTGAAAGTTGGAAATGGGATTCATCTGCCCAAATTTAGATTCCTACAGTGCACACGTCAACAGCTGAGCTAGTCATACTGACTCCTTTACAGGCAATGAAGAGAAGCAGGCACTTCTGATGCGTAAGCACATCTCATCCTAAAAAATATGTCTAAAAGAGATCCAGTGAATCACATGTAGAAGTGGCTTTTTCTCCACCAACTATAAAGAGAGTCCAGACTCTTATCGTTATGATACAGGCTTTTAAAGTTTGGCGAGATGATTCTCTCTCTGGACATCTCATCTAAACTGGTTGTCCTCTTTCTCTCACTGTGTTGAAAGAGAGAAACGGCCACTTCCAGAGGTCCTGGTCATCTTGGTCATCTCCTTCAGCTACAAATGCTTAAGACAGCTGGCGTGAGTTGCCCTCCAGAGATATTTGCTGCTGGGGGGTGGAAGCCTCTGGGATTGTTAGCTCTGTAAGCTGAGAGGAATTGAAATTATTTGAGCCATTCCTCATTCCTACATGTCTATTTCTGTGGTTTTAAAATGTTGCCTTTGGAGGTATGGAAGGCTCAGGAGCACAATGCCAGGATAGGAGGAGGGGGCTCCCAAGGGTGAGTGAAATCTGAATGTGTTGTTTTTATTTACTTATTGTTTCACAGAATCACCAGAATGGTAGAGGTTGGAAGGAACCTCTGTGGGTCATCTAGTCCAACTCACCTGCCGAAGCAGGGTCACCTACAGCAGGCTGCACAGGACCTTGTCCAGGTGGGTCTTGAATATCTCCAGAGA
>Ga0181612_157907_pt1 | contig 13409 bp, 6 predicted proteins | sample HoacroProtozoa21_FD_119630 | JGI IMG/M metagenome (GOLD analysis project Ga0181612, IMG submission 119630) | Hoatzin crop microbial communities from Cojedes, Venezuel. Combined Assembly of Gp0051906, Gp0051904, Gp0051908 | reverse complement strand
ATGCTTTTGCATTCATGTTTCTGTATTTTGTTTTCTGCCAGATTAGATTCTCTGCATGTGTCTCACTGGAAATTTGGACTTTAGCCTATGTGCTTGCTGCCCTCAGCCTCAGAGATCTCAAACGTATAGGCACTATTTGATCTGCTTGCCCCAAATCAGTTTCAGTTTTGCACTTTCACAGAGTGTGCATGTGGCTCTTTGTCACACACAAAAGACCTACGTGTAACTCATGGGTTAATTTAGCTGCACTGGGGTGCTTACACTCAGAAGAGAAGAAGAACCCACCACTGACATGGGCAGCAAAGAATATCTTTTCTTTGTTTAAGAAGGTTGTGGGGAAAAGGAAGGAAATATCCCCATAAGTATTACTGCTGAACCAGTCAACAAAATTTATGTAAGGCAAGACTTGGGCTAGCAACACTCGTACCTTACCAGTTGAGAATCAGTGCAAATATGCATAAAATAGGTTTTAGTACTCTGATGCTCATTTCTAGATGGTTTTATGAGACAACTTAGGGCAGCAAAAAACCCTGTCTTTATAATGTTGAGAACAGACATACCATGACTCCTTTCTTTTTCATAAATTTCCTGAGGATTGTTTACTCCATCTAATGCTCAGAGTATTCTGTTTTATCACATTGGTGAGTGTCCGGCATTTTAATACCCTCTGTGTCCAGAACTGGGGAGCCCAGCTGGGTATTCATTACTTTTACTACTGCTCGGAATCTTTGCTGTTCCTCTTCTGTAAGGGTTCAAAAAGAAGTTCTTAATACACATCTCAGAAACTCCAGAAACAATTACATTCCTCGTATCTGAGAAAAGAAAATTAATAGTACTATTTTAACCATGCTTCTAAAATGATTTCAGATCATTGCATTCAATGGGATTGCATTACAACTTTTAATAATGTAATTCTTGAATAGATATGATGTATTTAATATTGCTACTATTAAAAGCTTTACATAATTAATTTATCTTGTGCTTAAATGAATTATTTTATCTCTGGAACAGCAGTTATTCTAATAGATAAAGCTATGAATACTAGTGGTTCATATAATAAATGTTCCAGTATGATGAGCAAGATGGACATGTTTTCTGCCATGAGCTTCACCGGTGCTGTTTCTGTAGGCTCAGCTGATGTCATTTAGATCAACAGTTTACTGTTATTAAACCCACTGTAGATTAAAAGTTTGACAGGAGAATCTTACGAACGTACAAGCAATACATGTTCTAGATTTAAGATTGTCTAACATAAGTAAAAGCATACATCTTTGAAGACTTAAGTTCTAAAACATTTTTTTGTACTAAAATGAATTGCAATTAGACACCCAAATATTTGTAGGTGAAAGATAAGTCTTTAATGAACTGTCTTAAAAATACTGGTGTACCACAGAACCTGTGAGAAAAGTTATAATAGAAAAAAAATAGTTATGACAACTAAACCCACATTTTATACAGTAATTATTTCAGAACCCTAAAAGCATCATAATTATGTTGTGACTCTTGGCACAGAAATATTTGGCAAAAATATCTTCTACAGCGAAATATGATTATCTGGAAAAAAAACACCTAAGATCTGAAGGTGGTAAACAGTAGAATTTCAAGTTAAAATAAAATCATTTTGGACTAAAAGATGCTGGAAAAATCATTAATGTTTCATAATTCAGTATTTCAAATTACATTACAAATGTTTTCATTTAGTCTCAGCAGAAACAAAGGGTTACATTTCAGCCTCACAGGTAAGTCCACCAAGTTCAAGTAGACAATTCACACAAAAAAAGTAAGCTGTCAGCCTGCGCTCCTGAAGTGTGTACTCTCCAAAATGAACAGTTTCCACTAATCCTGGAATTGTAATTGGGCACAGTGCCAGACAGGCAACTTTGGACTGCCACCACCAGGCGTTAGTTACTTGCAAATGTGCCTACTGATTGCAAAACAGGACGGGACCCTCAAGTTCATTATTTGTGACCCTTTAGGTAAGATACATATCAATATCAGCTGTGAACAGCATTCCAAAAACAAACAAATATTCTTTCAGAACAGGACTGGTAGAACTGAATCTTCACTGTTTTTACCAAACATACATATATAGAAATTTAAAAGGCTTGCATGTCAGAAAGCTTGTCTTTTGTTCCCAGTCAGTTGCTTAGATGAGACAAAAAATTTTATCTTCCATAGGAAACCTCCTCACAGAGAATCACAAACTATTCCAGTAATTGGAGTAAATGGAAACACAGCAATGCACTCTAAAGATGTAATTCAGGACACACAGAATTAGTGTGCTGTTTTCGGAGGGCGAGTTCCAGAATAGCTTCTGCCATTTTCAGAGTAGACATACATGCATTTTTACTGAGATTTGAATGGAGTTCATGAACAAAAGGAATGGAACACCAAATGCTGTGTAATTTGTATGACATTTCAGAATTTGCTGTGTGTATATTTGCTTGTACCAAAGACTACTTTGTGGAGATTTTATGTTTTCCTGAAAAGACGCAAATTGTGTTCTACTACTGAAGATGAGGACAACATCTTCAGCACTGTGAATCAGACAGGTCTGCAGTAGACAAGAGAATTGGGCTGGGATCTTTACCCAAATGTCTATTATGTATTACTCTGTTTTTAAAGACCAAATCTGTTTTATTTCTTAGGTTAAAATGTTACATTTATATGGCTCCTTTGATTGCAAGCATAATCAGTAGAGGTGTGTGCTATATAGAATTAAGGAGATCCTTTAGGTCAGTGCAATTTGACTTTACTGTGTACTATCTTGTCCTATCTGCTTTGTCTTTTGTAAACCATGGTTGTTCGTCCTCTGTCTGAGGTAAGGTAGATCATGACATACTGATCAGCCTCTTTCCATACAGAGAAACAACATGTTACACCATTATCTGGATGTTTTAACATTGATAACGCAGTGCTGATCAGGAGCAGCAGGCAAGGTTAGTTAAAGAATTGCTGATGTACTTTATGCTTGTTTTTTTGCCCGTAAAGCCTTTAAGCATGGAAGTTGTTAAGCTTGGAAGAACGGATTAAGTAGTTGGGTTAATACTCAAGGTTAATAAATGAAAATCATGTGTACATATCAGGTTTCAGCTGATGTTCAGTCAATGACAGTTGAGTTGTTACTCTAGCAGTGATATACTTCAGGTTACAGGAACTGTCTCAGGCGTTAGAAAAAGGGGTGTTTCTTGTATAAACTTCTGTTCTTACTGTGCTATGGCCACTTTCGATTATACCACATCAACTGGACTCCAAATTTTTGGGGAAGTACAGGATAGAAACTCTACCATGTGAGGAGATCACCATAAACAGTCTATCTCATTTTCCTGTTAGATAAGCGTGAATTACTTCTTTTCTATCCTGCAAGAAGGAAGTGACATGCTTAAATTCCTTTACAGATCTGGACTGTGAAATTTTAAAATAAACTGAGTGTTAGAAAGACACCATAGAAGTGCCAACTATTTGTATATTGATAGTTGTATGTATTACTGCTTTGCATTGGTCTGATCACTCCATTTTTCAAATAATGAAAGCACGCATTCAAAGTTTTGGGATTGACATAGATTTTGACTGCATGTTATCTAAGATTTAAAAAGTGATGAATTATGCCCCCTTTACATACTTAAATACTTCCATAGCCAGGTTAACAGCACTAGTAAATAGTATTTAATTGTGCTAATTAGGGAGAGGATTAGTTCTTCAGCAGGTCATATATATTTCTGTAAATAGCTAGATGATAATGTTGCATTATTAATAAAAGCAATTCTTTAAAATTATGCCCATCAATTATACTTATTTTATGAACTTCTGGAAAAAGATACAATTTTTTTTTTTTCTCAAGAATTTGTGTAAGATATCTGTCAATGAAAAAATTGCTAATTTACAGATGAAATAATGTGTTTAATATTTTGAGAATTGTAAGTCCTCATTCCCTTCAAGCTTTAAACTAGTTCAGTGGCATATATTTTATTTACTGATGTTGAAGTTGAGTTGACTGTAAGTTTTCTGAGCGGTACCCTGCACTTTGAGAGTTCTCCATTACTGCCTTCATTACTGATCTGCCACTGTAGAGAAAAAAAGCAGAGCACATTGTATGAGGCCCTGTGCAGAGATATTGCAATGTCAGCACTCATTGCTGTGCAAAGTGGTGTCTTGAATATCATTCTGCAGCAAGTACGGCTGATTTGGAAACTCACTCACTTTACGACCTTGACTTCCTTGCCTCTTTCCTCTCTAACCTTACCTCATCTTTAAGTGGTCCCAGCTCTTTCCTGAAACTTTTTTTCTCAGTCCTTTGAAAGTCAATATTCTTGGTTTTCTGCAACAAGACGATTCAGTGCCTCTGGGGCCAAGGGAACTATGGTGCAAATATCTAGTCACTAGGGAAGGAGCAAAAGGCAAAGAAGTTGAGGCTTTGGCCAGAATATGTCATCATGTTACCTTCTTTCTCAACACAGCCCTGAAAGAGGTTATTGTAAGAAAAGCACACCTTTGCTTAAAAAAAAAAAAAAGGATGGGCCTAGATGAAACAAAATGTGTAAGGGTCCTCTGTACACCTGTCTTCCAGCAGCATCTTTCAAAATGCTTAAAATTCCACTTTATTATTATTTGAGACAGCTGCCAAGACTCTTTATCCAGACTGAATTTTGCTTTCTGGTGTAACTCACACTGATGCTCTGAACTAAAGTAGAAGCCTGAATAAATTTCTGTGGCTTCCTCCCACACAGAGATTTGACTAACTTGCAGATACATGTTGAGTCTTACATTCTCTTCACAGTGATTCTCATCTCCAGTAGCAGCACACAACTTCGATTAGTTGTGAATGAAGTTTACCGAGATACTTAAACATTGCGTTTTAAATATAGTTTAAATTGCCAATAAAAAGAATAATTCAAAAGATACAATTTTGCAGAGCATTAAACACTACTTATCAGGATACTTTCTGAGAGAGTCAGATTAATATTTTGTATGATTTACTGTATCTTCAGAATGGAATACTTTCAGGAGTTGCTAAACCATCATTTTTCCTTTGCCTGTAATAAAATATACATGATGGGTCTAACGCTCACACAGGTGTAAATCAGGAGTTGCCCGGCAGGTTTGACTGTTGCTGTAGCTCTACCTGTCTTCTCCATTTTTTCCCTCAGCACACAGAGAAGCTTTTATTCTTGGGGAGATGTGCAGCTTGGACCTGTAGCAAATCTACAGCATGCAGAAGTAGCAATGGGAAGGAGGGAAGGAAGGATGAAAAAGAAAATTGTGCTTGTGAAGTTGTATTTTGAGACAGAGTCTCTTGGATGTTGGCACTGCTTTGCCATCTGCATCATTTAGACTAGTGGATAGCAGTTGGCACTCAGTAGAACCAGAATCCATTTTTAGTTTCCTCAGGTGCATTCATGTCAGCAAAGCAGGCAGTATTTTAAAAAAGAGGACCAAGAACATCAATCTGATGTTCCTGCTACACTAGTATCAGTCCATTGACTTCTCTGTAAATCAGAATTCACTGGAGGAAAAGCATGTCACAGTGAGCTCTTTTCAAATTTTAATTTTTTTGTGTCGTGAAGAAACATATCCAAGTTGCACATACGTAAAGAGAATGACCCTAGAAAGATAAACGCTTAATTTATGTTCAATTTTATTTTCTCTGTGACATACTACCGTGTAACCAAAAGTGATTAGTTTCCAGTCAGAAAGCAAAAATGGATTATCTGGAGAAGCAAGTGGAGTATGTTTTGTGGTAAAGCAGTGACATGGTATTAGAATGGCATGTTTAGTTTGGATCATGACTACAAGATTTTTGGCATGCAGATGTTTCTGGGTATGTAAACAGCAACTTTGTGATGTGCTTGAGCACATGTGACAGTTTAGAAAATAGTGATTTTTCTTATACAGAGATGCTTTGCACTGTACAGGCTGTTAGTTACTGTATTAATATCACCACTAAGTACAGCAAAATCTTATTTATTCTTTTTTAATTAAAGTGATTAGAAACTAAGCCAGCTACTTGGCATATTTCTTTGTCTTGGAATACAAGAGCCTCTGAAAATCTTATGGACTGTGCTATGCATAAGGTCAGAGAAACTTCCTCTGGCCTTCAAGTTCATACATCAGCTCATCAAATACCATGTGAAGAATTCATGGTGCTAACTTACAACAGATGATGATCTCACCCTATAAGTATATAGGTTAGGAGGATAATATATGTGTTTAATATGTGATTAACGTGTTAGGGAAGAAGATCTGAGGAGAAGGGATTATTGAAGGGAGCACAATTGGATGGCATGACTAGGGCGTATCATTCTACAAAAGTAGAATGCACAGCCTTTCTCAAGAAAAACACATTCGTATAACTCAGAGGATTAAAATTACTAGAATTAATGAGCAGTTAAACAACTGTAGTGCATTTTGGCATCCCAGAAGTGCCTGCAAGGTGAATGATCATAGCAGTTGCAGAGAAGAGATCGGCCTAGAAAGTCTCTCTGAAAGCTTTGTGGAGATGGTTTAAATTTTTAAAATCTGAATGTTATTTTTTAACTCAGTGATTCTTCTAACTTTGAGAAACACATATGAATAAGCTTAAACCTACATGCAAGTGCGGAGTGGTGTTTATGACATGAGGATCGTTTATAGCTTTATTTGGTAAACAGGTTTTCAGACTCATTTCACAAATAATTGCTAAATGTAAAGGAAACACATGACGCCTTCTGAGTTTCTGCTTACAGGATTGTAACAGAAATGTTTTGAAAGAAAACTTTTAACTTTACCATGATGAGCTGCTCTCTTTGATCTCCAGGTCTTGTCTTTCAACACACTTTGCTGCCACACTATGTGGCAGTGCCCATATACTTACCTGCATGTTAGTCTAGGTCAGCAGGGTGCATAGGGAGACCATTGCAAAGCAGGAGACTGATTTTTTCCTTTGTAGGTCTCCTTTGACAAGATAAAGCTGCAGTTACTGATTTCAGAGTGGTTACAGAGAAAGAATGTTTATCTCCTTTTACAAAGCAATCATCTGAAGGGTTCTACTCACATACTCATGTTAATGTTCGTGAATACTGGGAAAGGCTGCTGAAGATTTTTTTTTTACAGCCACAGTTTGCCTTGGATCTGCTTTGAGAACACAGGACTCTTACAGAAAATCAACAGAGAATAAAAAATGACCTTATCTAACCAGCGGACCTAATTTGGGCAACTTGTTCCAAAAGTGACATGTTTTGTATCGTCAAACCATAGCACAGTGCTTAGTGAAAGTGTAAGAAACTTCAGGACCTACTCCTTGTTCTTTTTCATTAGTAAAATTTTCTTGTTCAGCATAGGATAAAATTAAAAGTTCTTTACAGAAAAAAAAAAAGGATAGAAGCTCCCAAAGATCTGAAAACTATGGGACAGTGTGCTGTATGGAATAACTGCGTGAAATAGTCCCATGAATTTGTGGCGTGGATTTGCTGAACCATGGTTATGCCTTTCACTACCCAGATGTTGGTGAATGACCTTTTTCATGGAAAAGAAGCATCCAAGGAAGATTAAAACACAGTCTTGAAGTTCTCATAACCTGAAGTTAGAAGACTATCATTGCTTCACTGCATCAGTCGACAGGGTACCCAAGTACTGCATCTGTGTTTTAAAGCTTTACTTTTCCTGTAGTGCAAACAGCAATAGAATTGGAGAGAGATTATGTGACTTCTCTTGTGCTGGGTAGGCAGCTTTAGTGCACAACGTTCTAGGTATGCATTTGTAATACCTCTGTTAGGTATTGAATTCCAGCCGCTATAGGTTGTGGTCTAAAAATGAACACATTAAAAAAGTAATTCATTTTCAGCATTAGAAGTGGGTCAGGCAAGCACTAATTAAAGTTTCTGAAAAGCAGCATTTTCCCAGCTCCTCACAGCAGGTCAATGCTATTGCTGGTATCTGTGAAGAAGAGAAAGCTCAGATTACACGACTGTCATCATCCTTTGCCTTTCACAGTTGTGATTTTAACATGTTTAAATATTACTTTGAAATGCCACCTTGTTTGCTGAATTATGGAATAAATAGTAGCAGTGAAACCAGCAGAACCATTGACTGGTTTGTGCTGTTGCCCATACACGATCTGTAACCACAGTCTTTGCAGGTTATAAGCAGATTTGTCATAATAGCTGTTTACTTGTGCTGGATTTGTCAAGGTCCAAGGTTTATCTGCAGCAGGTACTGTACAAACATACAAGAAAGCATGAACTCAGAGGCAGTACTCTAGCTAAACATGAGAGAGCACAGAAACTCCTTTTTTACCTCTCAATGGTGAGGTGCATCCCGGCAGATGTGCATCTTTGTTTTTTTGATCATGTTTCAAACTGAAGCCTAAGCAACACATTCCTGAATGCACTGGTGAATAGGTATGGATTTAATTTGTGTTTGGAATCAGGCATGCTCTTAAGCACTGTACTATGTACTAGAGACTTGTATCCTATATCTCTTAGAGCTCCCCAATGCTCTCTCTGCTACAAGTCTTGACAACTATGGTCATGCCTGCTGGTGCTGGACACAACACAGGCTAGACTGACAGACTGCAGACTGAGCAGAGCTGCCTGCACATCTCCAACCCTGTCATGGCTGTCCAGACCATTAAAGGTCATCTCAGAACCCACTTCCTGTGCGTTAGTAACTGCAGTTTCTAGGGACATGTTTACTGCCTGGTACTGCCCTTGGAAAGTAGAGATGTGTCATTTCTGCTTGTGAAAATCGCTGAAATAATTACAAGTTCTGCTGCTCCTTCATGTTCATCAAGAGATGCTCTTCTCCCCTGGAAGACATTCTTCATGAAGTCTTCAACTTCCCATCTCACCTTCTTCAACTCACATTCTGTTCTGGAACACCTAACTGAGTGTTTAGGAGTGCCTCTGATTGAATACTGAGAACTTCTTTTTGTTTTTTGCTTGTGTCTCCCATCTGCGTTTACCTTAAACATAGTGAAATGTCAAATCTATCTCATATCCTGATAAAGTCTGAGATTTTATGCAAAAGGATGATGATTTCTTCCAACTCTCTGCAGAAAGCATATTTTTCTCCAAAATGTGTGGAAAAATTCATTTTAGATTTAGAAAGCTGCAGAAAAGGGCAGGTGCCTCTGCTTCTCCAGGGCTGAGCTGCCTCCAACCCTTGGAAAGAAGGAGCTAGGGAATCTATGGCCTGCATTAGACCCATTTGTGGTCTCAGTTCTCGCGTTTCATTTGCAATTTATTTGTATGTGTGAGAACATGGGAGACGAAGCTCTGATAAAGCCTATTACATCACAAGCTGTGAACCGCAGCTTCGTCTGATTCTGCCCAACTGGCTGTGAGGTGCTTGTGTTTGCAGTCTGCTTCCTGTTAAGAGCCCAGAAGCCTGGAGGTACACAGACCCGGGACAGGGTGTAACTATGCAGAAGGATACACTTAACAGATAAATTAGTGACAGAAAATCTGCAGCGCTCCTTTATTTTTCCAGGTTACATCTTTTTTTCTAGCTGATGCCATTATTCCCATCCCTAGGAAAAATCACTTTTGCTGAATTGCTGCCAATTACAGTTAACCGCCAGTTAATATTTTAATCACTGCAACACTATTCATTCTATCCAGAGCATCTCACTCAACATTTTCTTAGACTATTATGATGTTTTAGCACCCAGCAGTCACTTTTAATTTATGGAAAGCTTTTCTCTGCCCTCAACCAGATGCAATTTTTCTTTCCTCTTATCTAGGTTAGTTATTATAACGCATTTTGCATTTAAAATGTTTTTTTGTATGTGTGGTTTTTTTCTTAATTCAACTGAACAAATAATCATGTCATCACTTCTAAGTATCTTGAAATAAAAGTTTTACCAAAATGCAGTGCAGCAATTATGCAAATAAGTGGACTGTACAATTTTAACATTACAAAATTAGCATACTGTATTTAAGAATAAATAAAAAGTTATAATGGATTTTAAATATTTATGATAAGTTGTTTATCGCAGAAAATCAGTACAGCACCAATTTTGTGTGTTATTCCTCCACTAATTTTGTCTTGGCTTACAGCTTGCTGTTGTGACTAAGAGATCTGAGCTGGTTTAAATTAGAGGAACCCTACAGATTTTGATGAAGTTCTGTGGATTTACATCAGCCACGAACCTGCACCTCTTATACAACATGCTGTGAGAAAGCCTGACAGTGGTCTGGACTTCATGGAATAGGTTGTGCTTATTCTTCTACTGAAATCCTTTTTTTTGACTTCCATTTTGTCAGGCTGCATTTGGGGATCAGTTAGCATTCCACAAGTTTTTTCACTCCAGAGCCGTATACAGAAGTCTCTATTCAGAGTCCCCGTTAAGTCCTCGCCCTTCTCTGAGCAGGCTTGCTTTAATGTGCTCCCTGACTCTTTCTTAGGCATCCTCTCTGTTACACTGGGAGGAGACCCACCGAACAAGTCTTCTTACCTGCAACCACACCAAGGCCTTCAGTTGTTGCTTAAAGAAATCACGTCTGAGGTTTTAAAAATATGTTAATTTGCAAAGATTTGCATTCAACCTCTGGGTCTTGGATCAGGCCCTCTGAAGACCATTCAAACAGCTGCTCAGCTGCATGAGAAACATAAATTTAGCATGTCCCTTCAAAGCGTTTTCAGGTGACCTCATCCTGGAGGTTACCACATGCTCTTTGCTTGCCACTCTAGTCACTGCTTAGAAAATCAGGTGAGGTTATCAGTTGCTGTGAGGCATGGTTGTGATGTGGGCTAGTCAGGTGAACACAATTTGCCCCATTCAGGGTGAATGCAACTAATGTGTACCCTGATCAACTTTAAATGTAAATGACTAGCTAGAGGCGAATAATAGTGTCACTGTGCATACACTGCATGTTTCTGGATAATATTGAATTCTCCACTTTAAGTGAAAGTACGTTCAGAGATAGAAATTATGTCAAAAACATGTGTCCTCCAGATTTTGCTAGTCTTAACAGAGTCTAGACCACTTCTTGCAGAAAGAAGCAGCTACGACTTTTTTCCCTCCCCACATTTGACAATCTTTTCTGCATCTCAGCCGAATCCCACAGGAGCTCTCTTCCCCTGAAGTCTTGGATTGCCTATTCTGCCCTCCCTGCAACAGAGTTTTCTGTTTTTCCCTATGCTCCCTTAGTGCGTAAAGAGACCATGCAGTCAGAGGTCACATGAAAAGCGATGGTTTTCAGTTAAACTTAAAAAGTATCCTCACAATGCAATATAGAAAGCTACAGGCTGAAACTCAGAAGCCTAGCTTGATGGGAGCATGCAGACCCGTCTTTATGCCTCCTACTCCTGTTATGCATCAGGGAACACAATACTTGCCATAGCAAGTGTGGTGAGTTGGCTCCAGTTGAAACCAGAGGAAGCTTCAAGTGGGGCTTTGCGTCAGGCCTTTCTTAGGCAATTTTCTGGAAAACTCTTGGTGGTAGACACTGCCCTTCTCTCCCTCTCTGGCTTTTGCTTTGGCTATTTCAACTCCTTGGGTCTGAATCTTGTTTTTAGTCAATTAGCCAGTTTGGTAGTTTCCAACTCAGGCTAATATTTATGAACAACCTTGCTACCTTTTTCTTTAGACTCCAGAAAATTAATTTTGAGCAGGTCAGGTGAGAGCTCAACTTGGATCCCTAGGGAGGGTGGCATTGTTCATGATGGAGCCTCAGGAAAGAAATTATTCACAGAAGGAGCCATTGAATCATACAGGGACTGGGTAGGTTGTTCCCAATGTAATTCCTCATCTCTGTCTATCCTGATAATCATGGAGCTAACTGAAGGCAAATAACTCTGCACTGAGCACAGGTCTAACAGATACATACCTCTGTTATAGCCAGATCATTTGTTACATACCTGTGGTCCAAACAGTAATGGAGTGTGACAACACATAAAATAAAACTTTAATGAGGAGTAGGAAAGATAAGCAGCAATACGCCTGTTGAGAGACTCACCCAATCACAGAATGCAAATACAGGGTCCTAAGTGGTTCCATAGCTCTGGAAGACTGACAGGGACACTTGGTGTCTGGATCATCTGGCAGCAGCCAGTCGTGAATATGCCTGCTGAATGCGGGTGAGAGTCATGCCACTCGTTGGCTCCACCAATGGTATTGTGAGTTGAGAAAATCGTAGCTTACATGGAAGGTGGGCAGCATCCTGCCTAAGCTGCAGATATTGGTTATGGGAAGGGTGTCAACACCTATTAATTTTAAGAGAGAAACTTCAGGGTGGGGTCTTAAAGAATTAACATTTTCATTTTATTTTTATCTCTACCGTGTTTAAAAATTACAGTTTTTAATATTTTGCTGTATTTAATTTTTTACTCTTTCATGATGGCGTTATCCACAGGGTGGTGGGACAGAAACATGGTTTACACAGAAATCCACAGAGCTGGACTTTGATCTCAGGCAGACAGGGATCAAGATTTCTACTTGAAATTGCTGGCTAATTGTTGGGTAAAAAAGGAAAGACTTGTATAATTTCCTGGGAGCTTAACATGACCTACTTAACTACAAACACCTTCTTTTTTGGTCTATATTCCTGAAAAATACAATAAAAGAGACAGAAGGTATCATCAGACTGCTGAATAGGAACAAATGCTACATATCATTTAAAACAAGGAAAACATCTTGGTAGTGGCTTGCAGATGCCACAACAGAGCTAAAATTTCAGTTACTAGTGCAGACCTCTTTTAATGTTACTAATGATGATCTCAGACAAAAAAATCTTTCCACTTCATCATTCATCTCGGTCATAAAGGATTATCATTCCTGCTTCTTACTTTCTTTCGTTCTTTCTTTTTTGCTGAGGCTTTAGCAAAAGTGGTTCGGCCATTTTGGAGCTATAGAATTAGGAAAAAAATTACACTTTTCCTACAGGTCACATTTAAAGATGTTAGCCTTGTGTAATTGATAAATGATAGACACTAGAAACTTCATTTGTGGGAAAGAAAGTCTGAGCTGAAGTTTAAGAAGACACATAATTTTCCACAGAGGCACGGGGTATCTGGAATGCAGGTAATCATAGATGCACCCTAGGATGTGTTTTGTTTCAGTGTAAAAGTTGTTTAGCTTACTGCAAACCATATTTCTGGCTGTTCCACAGTAGTTTTGTACCATGCAATAATTGCTCTGGCTTACAACAGCTTTTTTTTTTTTCAGAAACACTGCCTGAAGGAGACATATTCTAGGAATCACATGTAACATTAAGACTGCTCCTTTCACAGTTATTAAATTTAGGAAGGATTAATAAAAATCCCAGTGCTTTTACTCAATGATATAAATAAGTTTTTTTCTAAGATTTTTCTCCCCTCATTGTTAGGTATAGGCTTCAGTATAACACTATGATGCTGTGATTAATGGCTGCATTTACAAAATATCTGTACAATTTTCTACCTGCATTGCTGCTGACAAAAGGATTGAATGT
>Ga0181612_132949_pt1 | contig 13409 bp, 5 predicted proteins | sample HoacroProtozoa21_FD_119630 | JGI IMG/M metagenome (GOLD analysis project Ga0181612, IMG submission 119630) | Hoatzin crop microbial communities from Cojedes, Venezuel. Combined Assembly of Gp0051906, Gp0051904, Gp0051908 | reverse complement strand
TGGGGAGCTGGGGTTAAAGGCTGGGGAAGTGGGAACGGTGCGGGCAGAGGGAGAGCTCTTTCGCTCCCTTAGCCCCGGCAGCCCTGCGCCTGCTTCTGCTTCGCATAGGTGTCTGGGGGCGATGGGAAGGGCGGCGCGGGCATGACCAGCCCCTGTCCATCAGCAAAACTGTTGCGTGCTGGAGCGGTGGCAAAATTCCTTCCTTTCCACACAGTCCTCCAGCATTGCCATGAGCGCGGCTTTGCTGAACGTGTCCATCACTTAGGAGCTGCGGAGCACCTGGCTGGCCTGAGGTGCTCACTGAAATGAGATTATTCATCTTCTCACTCTGACAACCTCTACTTTGCTTTGTGCAGTAACACAGAGGGTGGTAAAGCTCCTTGTTTTGAGGTGAATATTACGCCATGAAAGTTGTTGCTTCTAGAAAGGAAACATTCCTGAGCGCATTTGGTAATTGGTGACTTAGTACTGAAGAAGCACAAAGTATCCACCTATGTTTCCTTTAAAAAAGCTCCACTTTGGTTTGAAATGGGAAAATCTGTCCAGCAACAATAGAGATCAATGGAGCAGCAGTCTGACCATAGGTAGAGAGCACTTTGCTGAGAAAGCAGCAGTTAAATGCTGCATCTGTGGCTCTGACAGAGGCTATGGAGATGCAGGCAAGAACTTTTGCAAGAATTTTAGCATGTCACGTTTCCTTTTCCACTGCTTACTTGCAGATCTAGGGAGCAGGTAGACTGATTTCACTGTTTACCATTAGGAGGTGATTAGTACTATATGGCACAACTTTTTAACACTTTTTATCAAACCCTCATTAGTATAGTTGATATGATTTTCATCTTTGACTTTTAATTAGTTTATTTAGCTTATTATGGGCCTGATCCAGAAAAGCACTACTCACCGTCTCCTGCAAGGTTTGTAAGGGCCAAAGCATTTACTAAATCTGTGAAAGCTGGGTGTCCAAATAGCTTTTTAAAGAGGAATTGGGGTATTTTAATCCACAGTTGTAATCCTACTGTCAAACAGAGGTACCCAAATTCTGCAGGTGTCACACCTCTTTTTCTTACAATTTCCAAGACAAGTCCTGCTCTAAGCAGTGTCATAAATAGAAGCATTTTAGCCTTGATCAGGCTGAGCAGCTTGGCTTCACTTTTATTTGAACTTTGTTTTGGCTTGGATGTCCAGACTAGCCTGAGATCCAAGAAACTAAATTTACTTTCCCTCTTCTTACCACTGGATCAATCCAACAGTGATTCTCAGGGTATGGTGAACAGAGCAGACTCCTTGTTAGGTGCAGCACTGAAGCAGAGAGATGTGCTCCGAACTAGCAGAAATGTTTTGAGCCAAAGTCTCCCACAGCCAGTATATGAGCTTGGCCCATGGAGCGCTTTAACCAGAAATGGAAGTAGCAGACTTACCAGTATCCTCTGCCGCATCTCAAAATATAAGAATGGCCACAGTTACAAGACCGGGTGTAAGAAGTTTTCAGGACAATAATCCCAGGGAGAGAGAAGTGCCTTCCAGTAGTGCTGAGTACTGGACTAAGGTGACTAGATCTCAGAAAGACTTAATTTTGAGTTGTATTCCTGTCTTCAGCTTTGGTTTTGTGTGTAGCTGCCGTCAGATTACCTTGAAGAACAGTGATACCTCTTTCGGACCCCACTCCCATGTACCAGCCTTCGCCTGCTTGTCTCCAGCTGCAGGCTGTGCCGTCAGCCGACCTTCCAAAACACTGTTCTTAACAACCCTGATCTCACTCTGCTTCTCAATGGTTTGTTTTTTTTTTTTCTCTGAGAGATGTTGTTTTCACTGTAGATACCCCTCTGTTCATTACTGAAATTATACTGCACTCTTGAAATTCTATTGGGATTTTGCAATGGAATTAAATGAAACAAAGCCCTTGGAAAAAAAAAAGTTTGAATTAAGCTAGAGTATTAAATGAATATCGATGTTGTTCATTGGAAAAGAGCCCTTTAAAGCGTTTGAGGATACTGCATCATTATTACTCAGAGATTAAATAATGATAATTAAGCCAATCCACACTGTAAACACTGAGGTATTAAAAAGAGCAGCCAAAGAATCAAACATTCCCAAAAAAACCTTTCCCTGTTCTGGTCCTAGCAGAGGGGATATACTCAGCATCTCTTTCCATGTTCTGTCACAGAAGAAGTGGAGGTGCACATGCCCCACACAGTCAGGATCTTTACAATTTAATTTGCAAAATGTCGTAATCTTTCAGAGTCTCACTGTGAGCATGCTGTCAGCTTAAGGTGGTCAAAACAATGATTGATTTCTGGATTCTTTTTGAATTTCTGTTTTGCTTTTTCTCTCATTCCTCTTTTGCCTTTAAAAACACAGAAGATGTAATCTCAGATGTGTCTTCACTGTGTACCACTGCAGTGTAGACATATTGGTTACCTGTGGCTCCGGAGAGGCTGATTCATCAGCTGGGAATCAGCTGAATTCCCAGCTCACGCCAGGCATTTCTTTGGCTAAACCCCCCCGGTGCTGGAATTGGCCACTGAGCCACCTCTATACTCTTTGAGGTTTCCTATATGAGGGAATCCTTCGGTGCTGGTTAAGCAGGCTTTCCCACCGCACTCTCCTGGCAAGGCAGCCTGCGGGATAGTCAGAGCTATATTTGGCCCATTGTCTTTTTAACCCGTGGAAAATGCTTAAGGTGCATGTTGAGTGTCATTAAATCAAATAGACTCATTGAACGCGTGATGAGTTTGTTTTCCTTGCTCTCTGGATTTTCTCCAACTACAAACAAGCAACAGAAATGCTCGTAGTAAAGCCATGCCCATGAGACATGAAAGGTGGTGGCTGCATTGAAACTATGTGTGAAGCAAATCTTTGCTCCATGAGTGTGCTATTTTTATCTTTTTTATAGTGCTGCACCTCTGTTATGCTTCTTAACACAATCTCCCCCTTGCCCCAACATTTCTGTCTGGGTTTTATGTATTTTATAAACTTAGCAATGTCAATGAGTCAGTGCTTAAATTATCCCTGTATAAACCTTCAGTCCTTTTATCTCTTCCTTTCTATCCTTGTGTATTCAGAAAGGCCCCTCTCTGGTATTTTTATTTTTCACGTCCTAGAGACATGCTGCATGAACGTCCACGTGTTATCTGACAATGGGTGATAAAGAAAAAAGAAGAAAAAAAGCTTTTCTATTCCACTCTCCTCAGCTCAGACAGATCGAACGTCACATGGAGGGGATCCAGGATGAGTCAGGGAGCAGTGCTGTGGTCCAAAATTCCAGTTTTCATTACAGCTGGGAGGCAGCATTTAGCATCATGTGGATTTATTTGCTTTTAACAGGAACCGCAAAATAATTTATGGAAGTCATATAGTCTAATGGGCAGAACAGATAACAGTAAGCCAAGATGAACCTGAATTCCCATCTGGGTTGATTCGTTGACTCAATTTGACTATCAGAGCGATGGGTGTGGTGTGTAAGCCTCAAACATTATACTGGCCTTAACTAAATCATTGCACTTCCCTGCAACATACCTGGAAAATGTGACTGAGATTCACAGCTCTGCTGGTACCTAAGTTACCTAATAGCTTCATTGGTCAGACTAAGCACAATACATTACAGGCATTTATTTGCAACCTTAATTCACAGGAGGAATCCTAAAGGATTCAGGATATATATGGCTGAAGACAAATTCATGCTCTAGAGCTACTGTATACATGGAGACCTGTAACTCATGAGGTCCTCCAGCACTGCATAAATTTCACACTGTATGTATTACTCAGCTTTCAGTAACATGGATCCTTTTGGTACATCTTTGCATATTTTTATTCCTGTATTATTATAAACAGAAAGAAGAGTCGTGTGAGCTTTTTCTTTTAATGTGGTCAGTTTAAAAGCAAAACAACTATCCATAAATAAACTGTTTCCAATCTAGTTGGTCAGTGAATCAGGACACTTGCAGGAAGCAGATGTCATGCAGAAGAAGAAAGGCTAAAAAGTTCTGTAACATCTGAGCGTACTCCAAAGATATGCAGAGTTTCTGTTGTTGTTGTTTTCTTATTTATTTTTTTCCAAGGGGATGGGGAGGAGACAATTTACAAGTTTTCCTGGAATGTCCCCTTCCAAAAATCCTGGAGACATGGCAGCCTTGAGTCTGATCTTATCTTGCGTCAGCATAACTCAGGACTAAATGCACTGGAAACAGAAAGCTAGGATTAACTGAAAATTATACAAAACTAAGGCTGTCATGAAATGAAAGACTTGCGCCTGTTCTCAGTCTGTCTGTACTTGGTGACTTCAAGGGACCTAAGCACATATTTAAAGACAGACTGCTGTGTAAAATGCTCTCTTGAAAGATGTACTTCCCTAAAGTCTAAATCTAGACTGAGATCAAGTCTTTCAAAAGTTGAGTGCAGTCCTGAGGGCTGGTGTGGCCAAATATTCCGGCTTAACCTTGGCTAGAATTCTAACATTTTGAACAGCTAGATCTAATGGTATGTGCCTACCTAGCTTGTTATATTCCCCTGGAATCTATCAATGACACACTCCATATAATTGTGGTTACTTTTTGTCCGTCTAAAATCCTTTTTTGGTTTTGCAAGGGAGAGACAGCAAAGAGGGAGTCTGTAAAAAATTCTTTCTCAACCAAAAGCAATAAGCTGATTTCCTTATCCTTCCACAATGAAGAACTAAAACAATGTCTGTTGCTCTCATGCTTAATGTCACAATCTCTGCTAATAAACAGTAAGAAGAAATATGAATTTTTCATATGGAACTTATTCCCTGTAATTTTATAGTGCACATATGTGAGGTTTTATGAAGAGTCATACTAAAAGGCTTTAGAACAGTGTAGTAAAGAAAAACTGTTCATAACATGGTTTAGTATCTAAAGAGCTAAAGAGCTATGATTTGAAAGAAGGAAATAAAATGAAGGGTAATGACAGGTAGTGATAGACTGTTGCAAATGCAGTTCCTTCTCTCCAAAATTTACGGAAAGTACCACCCTTGACTGTAAGGTTCTCCGTGATATTTTTCTGACTCTCTTCATGATCTATGCCTTTCCAAGACATAATATTGCTGTATCAACTCCATGACTTCTGAAAGACATATTCCACCTGCATATAAAATGCCAATCATTAATATCATGACGTATTTTCTTTTTTAAGCAGGTGCCTCAAAAACTTTATTAAGGACAGAAATAATTTTTCAAAGCTATTACAGTATGCCCTGCTAACAGGATGACATATTACATCTCTGAAGATCCATTGTTGCTTAATAGAAATCAGGGGAGACAGAGAAACAAATTTGTTTGTGTCTGTCTTTCAAATTTCTTAAAATACTGTTTTTAGTAGCAAGCATGCATAAAATATGGATAGTCATGATTTGTCACTTCTGTTTGTACAGTCATTAGTCACAAGCAGTGGATCTTTTCTCATTCACAGAAGTTCTTATTAATTTATTGTCTATATTGCAGTAGCATCAGGAGGTCCCAGTCAGAAATAAAGGTCCTCTTGTGTTTAGCACTGGTGATGTATCCAACTAAATAGAACCCCAAAACCCACTTTCAACCATAGTGTAACGCAAAAGTCTTTAAGCCCAGAAGACTAAGAGATATGCATTCTTCAAGAACAGAAGTAACACAACTGATTTTATTTTGTACTGTAGACAGACATGTCAGCCTGTTTTTCTGTTGTCGAATGATACAAGCATCAGGGCAAAGTTGGATTTGTAATGGCATTATAAGATCCCCTATCATGAAAGATAAATAGCAAATTTGGCCTAATGCCTCAATAAATTAATTACATTGAATTGACCTGACTTTCGGTTCCTGTCACCTGCTTAGTTTAGCAAATTAATTTCTCAACAATGCAGCTTCAAAGAATCCACTTTATTGTGGGGAGGTATATTATCAGCAAGTTAGAGGATTTTCTAGAGGCACAAAGTCTCCACATGAATAAATCTGGAATTCTTGGATACATTGAGGCATGTAATACTGAGAGTCGGAGACTAAGCCTTTGTGTTTCATCTGGAGCAGAACTCTTGTCTTGAAAGAAACAAAACAATATCTGCTCAAAATACTATGCAGAAACAGAAGCTTATCACATAGGAGAAAACGTAGTTCAAGTTTTTTCATCTAGGGAGCAGACATACCAATTTTCACCTGATCTTCACATACATTAATGCTGAAGAAGGATGGTGTTTGCTATCTAAGATCAAAATATTAAAGTCATTATAAAAGACTTATAAAAATCCTTAATTTGTTGAAACAGGTCAATTCAAAGGAACAGAAATCCAAGCACAAAAAGTGAGCTAGTAAAAGCAGATATCTTTATAACTGTCTCCCCTTCCTAAAGCGGAAATGTAATACCATTTCTGTAAGGAGTTTATTTCAATGGATCTTTAAATCTGCACATCTTTGTTTCAGAGTTTTAAATTAATAAAGCATACTTCCTGAATGGGATCCTGCAAAAGTAGTTCTGGATGAGGGGTTTCATAATGATCACTTTAATTACAGGACAACAATCCACAGATGGGTGGGTTTTAGTTTAGTGCAAGCCACTGTACATGTTCCATTAATGTGATGTACTCAGAAGCTGAGGGGTAAATTTCTGCTACAGGTTGTAGACAAAACTGCTGTACTGGGGAAGCGGACAGTCTCCATGGGAATGCCAGTAGCACACAACAGTTATTATATTCCAAAATATCAAGATGTAACAAGCTGCATCTTCAGTTGGTGTAAACTAGAGAAGTGTAACTGAAATTAGTGGAGTGATTTGTAATAACTAAGGACAGTCCTTAGAATAAATGAGCAGCTCTAAAGGCTGAGAGAGGAAAGCAGAGATTTAAGTTAGCAGTATACACTGAAAGCAATTGGAGAGTAGAGTTGTAAAGAGAAGCAAGAAACTGAAGTACTAAGCAGGTACTATCGCTTCTTGTGCACTGATTGTGGCGTGATCCCCAAAAGCCACAAGTCATGAGGAAAGACTGTGTAAGCCAGCTTGCAGAAAGTAAGGAGGAAGACTCTGCAGCTTGAGCCCTGAGCTGCAGATTTAAGTGCCTAAATTCTTGCTGCTTGTCAACCATGAGCTCTCCCAGCAGATAGGTATCTACATAGGGTCTGTCTTCTCCTTGTGTGAAAATTTAAAATAATAAATTTTAAAAAATCTCTAGCATATATTTCAGTGGTTCAGGTGCCTGCTCTTGTCTGAGGTGACCTGGAAGCACAGTTTTTCAAGCATATGTCTGAGTGATGGTGTTGCTGGTGCTTGGAAGCATGGTTTTCTCAGCCACCATGGTTCCACTATATTGCAAGTGCTCTGTTATCAATGGCTTAACACAAAGGGGATGCAGCTTCGTGTGTTTAGAGCACCGTCTTTCAGGGATAAGATTTCTCTTACTGGACCTGGTCCAGTTAATGTTTTGGTATCAGTGTTGATATTTCCTCTTTGATACTGAACTACACTATTGAATTAATCATTAGAAGTCCAATCCTACCTTTTCCTGAAGGAGTTATGTTAACCTTGTGGCTGCTGAATAATGGGTGTTGGGAGAGGTAGATCTTCTGGTTTCACTCTGTGGGAGAACTGGACATGCTTGGAGTCCGTCTTGGCTTTGCAGGTAAGGTGGGCAGAGGAATGCCTGGTTTTGAACACCACAGACACTGGACAGCTTAGAAAAATTACAGCTTTGTTGTATGTGCACCCAATTCCCCAGACCCCACAAGGGATGTGTGGTTAAGCAGGTTTGGCTACATACAGAGCCTGGTAACAGCAAGAGACAGGTTTTACACTGGTCTCTAAGGCTGAACCTGGCTGACTGAAGAGGCAGTTAAGATAATAAATCTCTGTTACTAATCTAATCTTTTGGCTAAAATAATTTTAATAGACAGGAGTGCTTTATATAACTACTACCTAAATCATTGTGGTCTGTTGATCTGATGTCTTACACAAAGTATAATGCCAGAACCCAGGTTTTCTCAGACCTGATGAAATCCAAGGTGTTTACTTTAAGACTTAATTTATTATTTTGTAAATTGAACTCAGAGTTTTAAAGGCTTTAAGGAAAAGCTGGCTGGATGTAATTTTTGGAATGTCAGTCCCACCTAACTGAGGAAGATGTGAGACAATTGAAGCATCAAAGAGAGTTTCTAACATTGTTCAGGCTTAAGGGTCTTTTAGGCCCTCTTTCTAAAAGAAAAGGTGTATTTACCTCTACTGCTCTGTGCTGTTTGTCTTTTTAAGATGAGTGTCCTGGGTAATACCATTTGCAGTGTACAGATTTATTCTGGAGTTAGGACTCGGTGGTTATAATTCTCTAGTGGCATCTACAAAAAACAGGCATATATTATCTCATAAAACTACCTCAGCTTGAAAAAAAGTAAAAAATGAATCCATGGCAAAGAAATGTCATTCTGAATATAACACACAGACAACATGTACAACTTTCAGTGAAATTAGGGGAGTTATCACATGGGAAGATTTTCCACCTTCAGATAAAATCGTTAGAGATTGCTTAGACTGAAGACTGATTAAATTCACAAAATAAAACCTATGGGGGGGGGAAATGATAGACTGATATTCTTGCAATACTGCTCTGAAAATTCATATATCTGGGTTTTTTTTCCTAAAGAGATTTATACCTTGAAGTACAGATCAGTTATGCTGTGCTCACGAGTCTGAAGTTCCTGTGTCCTTTGCTTCCTGTGACTTTTCTACAGCTGGTTACTTTCCTAAAAGGCAACATGAGCACTGTTATGAAACTCATAACATAAATGTTGATCTCCTCGATGGTGCTTCAAATCAAATGCTGGGTACTTGGTGAAGAATTATTATGCTTTGGCTCTTACAGTAATAGAAGGATTGGGTTTTTACTCAATTTGTTGCTGCAGTACATTGATGTGTAAGGATAAAGAAAAAATACTTAGGCATAAAACATTGCTGAAAGCTCCAATGCCAATTTCTGTACCTTTTCACAGCCTGTCAGAAAAGCAGGAGGTACGTGCAGCACACAGTGCAGGGAGTTTGTCTCTCTTAATCCCAAACATCTGGTTTCAAAGTAAGGGAAAAAAAGAGCTGAATGATATTTTCATATTCAATTTAACACCCAAGGTGAGATTCTGCATGGTTTATGCCTGTTTTTTCCATTCTGCTGAGTTCGTGCTGGCTGCCAGTGTGTCCTATGGCATAAGGGCTTGATCTCTTCTAGCTGGAACAGTCCATCCTCACCTCTCTACTGCAGCAGTTCTCCAGGTGGTTTCAAGGAACAGGAAAAGCTGCTCCTGCCTCCAAACTCTTCTCTCCTCTGAAATGTCATCTCCTTCCCACAGTTTAACTCTCTCTTATGCTTTTGTAAACACTTCAGGCACATTTATCCTGTATCCTGTCATTTCCCAGAAATTATCCCAAAATGGTGAAAAAACCTCACTGCCTAGGGGTACTCTATTCAGTAGCAATCTTGCACGTGGAGTGTTAAGCTGTTAAAGGGAGAAAATTCAAACAGATTTCAGGTCTTGTGTCAGGTTTTCAGGAAAATGGTAAAAATGTCTTTGTTTATGACAGCATTTATGCCACCTGTACCACAGGCACAGCTGTTCTGCAGTTGGTCAGTGCTGAAGTATGGATAGTAATTTTCTTACTAAAGACAAGCTTTATTTCTATTTTTATCCTAGGTTATCACCCCGTTTTAAGGATGATAAAATCTGCTTTAATAATGGTATTAAAAAAATGTACTTTCCATCCTTTCTGTCCTTTCCTTCCTTCCTTTCCCTGCAAACAAGGTAAATGCCATTAAAGTGATGTGAGAAGAGCATTCTGGAATGTGTTCGGATTCATTGTTTTGTTTTCCATCTGGAATTCACATGACACAATGGAAAGTCAGATCTGACACCTTCAAGATAAACATTTAGACTACCTATAGAGTCTTATGCTCATCTTTATACATGGAATTGTATGTAAGGCCAAAATAACTGGGACACAGTGGCTTTGAATATAAGTAGCTTAGTTATCTTTGGCGCAAGCATCAGCAGAGATTACAGTGATCTGTTGTGATGGCCCCGGGGGAATCTCACAAGGCCTTGCACTAGGCACTGTACTAGTTGTTTTCATTCTTTTCTCAACAAAATAGCATTTTGATGATCAGAAGGCACGACCTCTTTTAAATTGTGCTGCCTCTTTTCATTCTTTTTTTGAACCACACAGGAGAAGAGGTGTGAGCACAAGCAGTTAGAAAAGTTGAGAAGGTTCTAGCAAGGGATGGAGAAACTAATGATTGACACTGTGGAAACCGTTTGTTCTGTAAAGGCACCAAGACTCTGTGAGTGTTATGTTCAGATGGATCCAGGTTCCTCATTCAGTGTCTCCAGTGTTTTCCCCTAGAAAATCAGTAGCTTTTTTCCACCTGGTTTTATTAGATCCCACTGATGGGAGTTGGTCTGAGCTACAAATATATCATGTTACGGAAAGCTTCCCAGGCTTAGCCTGTGTGTGCCACCACTCAGAAAGAAAACCCAGCTATACCATGGAGGCAGCAGCAACTGCTCTGACCTCCTTTTGGACATACTCAAGTTGAGGATGTGACCTCAGTCCCATGGGTCTCTTTTCTTGTGTAGCTGTCATTTGCACCTCCTGCTTTTCTGTTTGGCTAGGAGAAAGTCCTAAAATAGTCATTTGAATTTTTGGCAGTGTTTGCCGCCTAAGTACTTATTCTTCATTCCCTACAGAGATATGGTGATGCGTGGGATTGTCTGGTTTGTGTAAAACTTCGAAGTAGCGTCTTCCTCTTGTGGTTCACAAGACATAGGCTGGAAACCCTGACACAGAAAAATGTGTTTCCTTGTTCTGAAGCTGCATGATTGGGTCAAACTTTCTCATTTTGGTGTAGGAGTTTTATCTTTTTCAATTTCAGAAGACAGGTAAGGCAATTCAATGGAATGGATGTTGCAGAATCTTGTTTTCTTGACGCCCCAGAAACTGAATCTTATTTGGACAATAAGAGCTAGTCCATGAACAAGCTACTGGATTCAACATAAGCTTAACTGTGTAAGGTTTTGTGGTCTGTTTAGTACAGGAGTAGATTAAATGTCCCTATAATAGTCTGACGTCTGGAAAACCTTTTACAATTATTTAAATAATTTTCTGAAAAATACATGATATTTAACCTGCATGTTTCGCACAAGCTGTGCATAATCTGTGCTTATAGTTTCTGAAAACAAAACATGGGCAGGCTGTGATGATAATTCTAAGCTGATACAGTATTGTTTTGATTGGAGATCAAGGCTACTGTCCTAGAAGGGGAAAACTGCACTTGTGTAGTATCAGAAGCAATATTATATCTTCTCATTTGTTTGAATAGTGTGAGACCGTCACCTCTCTCCCTACAGAAATTCGCTTTTCTGTTTCACCTTACTGAGATAATTTAAAAAAAAAAGTCTATACACATGGAATTAACAGAGCCTATTTTACAAATTGACCCTTCCTGCGACCCAAATGCAAGTCCCAGGAAAGTCAGAGGACATGCTTAGCATTCAGCAGTGCTCCCCAAGATTATTCTAAGAAACACGTATCGCCCAATAATGAAGCCTGTTCTGGTCTGATAAGGTTTGTCTACTTGCGGAAGTCAGCGTGCTGTTAAGCTAGAATAACAGTGTACAGCATGGTATCTTCTTCACACTAACTCTCTGCATGACCAGTCGCTGGGTACATGTCCTAAGGCTGCTTTCGAAGTGAAATAAGCCTTTTTTTAATTAAAAGTCTTCTGATATACACTTCTGTGTGATGTGATTGCAGAGCAGTCAGTATGCTGCTAATTCACATCTTACTGTGTCTGGACTTTCATGTTGACAAGCACTAAGTATTTCACTTTCAAGGTCTTGGTCAATTATTTCTGTAAGTGCAACAGACATTATCAATGCATTGTACTGTGATACAGAGTGCCCAGATGCTACATACCAGAGCAGAACTCTGTGCTCATTGAAGTGAATATAATATTTTCACTGATTTTAGTGAAAGATCCAACTTTATGCTGGTGTTTGTGTATTTACTCATATCACAGTAACACCTAAAAGTCCAGCTTGGAATTTTTGGCCTCATTTTTACTATTAGTCTTAAATTAACACTTAAGGAGAGCTTAGAGGAGAGCAATAAAAATGAGCAGGGAGGTTGTGAGTCAGGTTTGATTTATGAGGAAAAATTAAAGGATTTGAGCTTGCATAGCTTGTTTGAGTTTGACAAAGAAGAAGACATGACAGTAAATACTTCAGAAATTTAATTCCAAAAACAACAGAGGATTTGTTTAATGTTAAGGACATTCCAAAAGTTAGGATAGCACCTCAGGAGACCTGGGCTTAATTCCATGAGATATGTCCTTAGACAAGTCATTTCTGCTTAGATCCTAGCAAATTCCTAAAGGCACGTAACTGCCACTTCTTTGTCTTCATCATTGAGTGTTAGTCACCTGCAACTGAAACCCACCTAATTTAGACAATTAACTTGCTAAATATCTTTGCAGGTCTGGATCTTGGCCTCTGCCTGCCTCAGGTATATGTGTCCATAAATGGATAAAAACTACCCTTTGTCATAGAAAAATTGTAAGAATAATAGATTAGGAAAGTATGGGTGTTCAGATGTTGTAACAATGGGACCCATGCGAGTATACTGAATGGAAAAACTAATTAAGATGGGATTTATTTCACTTGTCTTTAGTGTAAGGTGGTCACCTAATCTTCATCTCTTTTCAGTACAGAGATGAGGTGCTCCAAAGGGCAATACACCCTACTCTGAGTCTGGGGATGGATTCACCACAGCAGTGCCTGTCTCCACCTTCTCTGAAGGAAGCCAAGACAATCCCTGAATTTTAGGTGGCTGAAATTAGACAAGATGAATGTTATCTTAAGAATAATAGGATCAAATAAAATCAACTCAATTTGACTTCAGGGGAAAAAATGTCTTTAATGAGTGTATTTGCTGAAATGTTCGTTTAAAGGAATTACAGGAACCACCTGAAAGAACTTGTGTTTTCCTCCTGTTACTTCTCATAAAGCATTCAGGAAGTCTTTTATTAAAAACTAGCTGTGTGGTAGAGTTCCCATTTCTTCTCTTTCTGTGAAGCAGTCCTTGTGCAGACTAGCAACACCCAAAAGTGCTGTGGTGAAAGTAGTACCAAGGAATATTGTATCCACTAAGGACTACAAGTCCCAAGTTATCTAACACTACATTTGAAAATCTAGACCTTAAGAACTAAAGAAGAGCTGAGTTCATTTAGAAATCTGCTCTTAATGTATCTTGCTTTAATACAACAGCCTCATGCTAGTTGGAAATGCTGTGCTACCTCTAGGTGGTAGCTACCTCCTTGAAAATGAATGATCCTCAGGGAGAATACAATTATGGGCACCGTGAGCTTAAAGAAAAAAAATATGTAGGAAAATGAAAAT
>Ga0181612_125905_pt1 | contig 13410 bp, 6 predicted proteins | sample HoacroProtozoa21_FD_119630 | JGI IMG/M metagenome (GOLD analysis project Ga0181612, IMG submission 119630) | Hoatzin crop microbial communities from Cojedes, Venezuel. Combined Assembly of Gp0051906, Gp0051904, Gp0051908 | reverse complement strand
GAATAGAATAGAATAGAATAGAATAGAATAGAATAGAAATAAAAAAAAAAGAAAAACAAAATCAAAACATAAACCAAATCAAAACCAAGGGAAAAAAGAGCCAAAAGGGGAAACCTCAGATAAGACACCAAGTATCTGGTTTTGTATTTTGTCCTGTCTTCTTAGAATCTGCTCTCTCTCTGTAACTCAAGATAAAAACTGAAAAATATTACAGAAGAGCCATTATCACCAGGTGCACTGGAACATAAAGATAACTATTTGAGCTCAGTTATTCCTTATTTAGTATTTAAATAACTTTTAAAAGATTTTAAGCATAAGAGATCTTTTATGCATAAATATCTACCTTTAAGATTGGATTGGACTGGAATGATGTACATTTGATTTCATTGGACAGATGGAAATTTGTTTTACTACAGCTTTGTTTTTATCTTTCGGTATGTACATTGTCTAGAAACATGTTTTCTTGTTTTTTTGCAGTAGACTTAGGGTCTCACATGTAGCAAGTCCACCTCCATCAGGTTTTGTCCTGCAGTATTTCTCAGCAAAGGAGAAATATGTCACTGACCATATTTTTTATTCTCCACTTTAAAGCTAATGGTAAGACAATGTGTAGAAATTTCAGCATGTGTTGAAAAGAGTGCATGTGCAAGTATTTTGGTTCAAGCTTTACATGTCTTTGGCAAAGGAATCAGTCATACAGTGTTTTCTGACAAACTGCATGTATGTGTGTGCATGCGTACACATGTTATAGGTGGATGGAGCTCGGAAAAAAACCACAGTGTTATAAGCCATATTTCAGCTCTAAATTAGAAGTCTGATCTGGTTTTCAGGTTCAGATGAAAAATATCCTTGTGGTTTGCCCTTAACTCTTCGAATTCAGATAAACTGTCTTTAAATAATATCAGAAATATATGCTGTATGTAAATCTACAGTATTTTTCTCCAATGCATCCAATGCAGAGCTAATGTACTTTTACCTTATTAGGAGGGGAATAGAGAGCCTGATATTCCTTGGACATGATATTCAAGGAATTTCTGTCTTCCAGCAGCCCCCTACACTTCTGTTTCTGAAATACTGCAGTATCAAACAATGCAGCCATTTTTACAAATGGGGTAAGTATCATATAGTTTTATTACTGCCAAAAGCCTATAAGAGTACTTGTAAGCTACAAACACCCTATTTGAGTACAAGTACAGGTGTATGAAAGTGCATCCACTATACTTGTATGCAAGTGTGTTTTCCTGTGTATCTAAACCAATAATTTTTCAAAGCTCATGACTAGAGTTGCAAATACGTAAAAACACCTTTGTATTTTCACAAATCTTAATATAGCTTAAATACTTGCTGTGAAAAATGACTCATTTGTTTTAACAAGGAAATTTAGTAATTTATATTATGTAAGTGTCAGTCTTGATCTTCATTGCTTATAGTATAGGAATACCAGAGTTCTGACTCTCCAGGACTCTAAATAACCTTTAGTTATTTACAGTAATTTAAAATAAATTTTAATCCATACCTTTTGTTTTAGGAGTTTAACCTTTGTTTTGATTTGTTGTAACTGAGTCTGAAAACTGAGTGTGACAAAAAGACAGTGTGTAGTATCCATATGTTAGTATCATGGGTATGCCACAATTAAAATGCATACACCTACCGCTAATGAGAGAATTTTTCCTGTTTCTGTGGCATAATTCTTGACCAGTTATTAATTCAATTTCATCTTTCTAGATATTACAGGTATGCATACACATCTATACATAGAGAAGAGAAATAATTTCGGAAAGAACTACAGTAGCCTGCATCCATTCTGAGACACTATTATATTAACTTTTTTGGAACAAATCCTTTTGTGTGTGTTTATTTTTTATTACAACTTTGATTCATGATAGAACAGCTTACTGGCACTAAACCAAAAATAAGTATATGGAAAATAATCTTGAAATGCCCCAGATCATAGCATTATTGTTATCAGCATTTTAAGCAGTTTTAAATTTTCTTTCTGGTATTGAATCAGTTTTCATGTCACGTAATTTCTAACTGAGAAATACATAAACTTGTATTTTGGGTGAGAATTTTATCCTTCTACCTTTTTTTTCACTAAAACCACAGCTTATAGAACAAGAAAAGCCTACAAAAACCCACTTGAAACAAATTAGAGTAAATATTAGATGTTATCATGTTTCAAGGCATTATTATTATGATGATGATGATTTTTAGGAACAGGAAAGGTTAAGCTGATCTCTAACATTTGCACAACAACAGCACATCTGTGTATCTAGGTGTTGATAAAGACAGATGGTACGTGGAGTAACAGCTGTTGATGTAAACCATGCAATATGCAATGTAGGAGTTGAAAAGGAATCATTTGGGCAAGATCAAAATACTGAGGTAAGATTACATGCATCACAATGTGTCAAGATGAATTGCTTTTCTAAAATTAGAACCACAGACTCCTGAAATAGCATTGTCTGATGTGGATCAGAAAGGTTCTGAATGATGCAACTCTTTAAAAAGCAGTCATTCAGATGCTGCTGAGAATCGTTAGACTTTGTCACTTGAATGTACGAAAGTAAACAGCACCAAGTGAAGAAGGGGGCTAGGGGCTGCAAAAATCTAGAGGATTTGCTTGGTGGTTGCCTCCTCAGTGTCTGACTGAACAGCTTTTAGAAGGAAATGTATTCTGTATGAGAGCCATAGGAGGGTCAGTGGCAGCAGCTTAATATATTTTTAAACCTCATCACCAGGAAACTCCATCTTTGATCTAAACCCAAGGTTTGATGAGGCTGCTGATTTACCTCAGCCGTAGTAGTGCTGGTGAGGACTGAGAAGGTCGTTCTGATTAGAGTGGAATTAGCAAGCCGAGGTGATCAAGACTATTACTTTCAGTGGGATTAGGCTTCCCGGTCTTCTCAGTTCAAAAACTGAAATGATGTTGTACATGCACTTGTAGAACAAGATAACATGGCAGTGTGATAGCACCAGGGACTACTGGGATGCCAAGGATTATAATTCTGCTCAGGAGGCAAGGGTGAAATTCAGCCCAGTTCAGGATTTAGATCAAATGGGGACGTGAACTCTCTTAGTAGGTATCTCTTCTTAATAGGAGCCTTCAACAGAAGTCTTCAAGTATTGTTAGATGTATAGTACCCTGCTATTCACTAACAAATGGTCTGATGGGGTGTTCACAACATGAAATAGTGATAAATCACAGAAGTGCCAATTAAAATGGAAAATTTATTGTGTCAATCATTTAAAAGTAATGCTAAGCTCTCATAACACTCTTTCAAAAGTCAAAGGTATAAAACAAGCTTTATATGCAGAGCTTCCTTTTCACGTTACTGCCTCCTGGTAATAGAGAGGTTCCTACAAGTGTGATTATAATTGAAAATCTTTTGCTTTATTATTTTCATGTTTTCAAATTCTAATATCTCCAATTGAAGATATTCTTCATCTGATAAAACTGGACCCAAATACTGTCTTAGGACATTCTTGTTATAAATAATTGGCATTTACTGGATTTTTGAAGCCTTAACACAATTTTCCTCACATCCACTCAAAAAAACTCCAACATCTGCTCACAAAACAAGATACAAAAGTACAAGATGAAATAAAAGTGGAGAACAAATATCTCTATGAGGATGAAAGTACCAGTTACCCGCTAAAATGGATAAAAAATTTGTCTTTATGGGACCTGCACCTTTCTCCTCTCCCTGTTTGCCGATTTGTGCGTTATTGGTCTGGATGAAGTCCAGATAAGGCTATTTCTTTGATGCCACTGCATAGCCTTTTTTTTTTCTTTAACCAAATTATTTTCCAGTTTTATGATGAGAAGTCTATATCACTGTGGCCCCATTAGTTGTCTTTATGCCAGTCTAGGGTAGCATAACTGAGAAGAAAAAAAGCAAACTGGCCTTGCCATGGGTCTCATGTTTTTTTGAGTCAGCTTCTAGATGTCCTCCAAGGGTTACAGGAATATTCTCATTAAAGGATGGTGTTTCTAATTTCTTTCTGACCAGAAGGGCTTTTATCACCAAATGTCACAATTTCTTTTGCTATTCATATTTTCAACTTCCTCTCCTTTGAAACACATAATAATTCTTTTACAGCTCAACAGAACATTCGTGCTGCAGCCCATTACATGAACAATTCAGATTGCAGAATTATAAATTTTCATCTACATTTGCCCATTCTATTTAATCATTGCTTTACCACAGAGGTAAGCCTTCCCTTCTTCACTTCTTTTATTAAGAGCTTAGGTACAGCAGCATGTTTACTACAGACATTACAACTGTTATGCCCTAATCTTACATAGTGTATTATTAGCAATAACAGGGCACAACAGAGTGAAGCCTTCACCTGAATTTGTTTCCTTTTATGGATTTTTGTTAAAACCATAAGTGCAGATTTTTGTTGCCATATGTGTGGGTTTAGCCATGCAATTCCCATTAATATTAAAAGGAATCACACAGCTAAGTCCCTGCACACCACATTGAAAATACTCCTTAATGTTATTTTAATGAAGATTCTTTTATGAGCAAATTATTTCAGAGTAGCTGAGCAGTTATTATCTTCCTCAGTTACTAGTGATCACCCACAGGGTAAGTGTTCTCTAATATTATGTTGCAGTCCTCGTGCCTTTGCCATGTTGTTATGGGACCTTGCTAGCTATAAATGATTTTCATTGCAGTATGCAATTAGAAACTAGCCAACAGAGTAAAGCAACAAAACCTGGTTTTTGGCTGCAAGTTGAAGCTGCCCCTGGGGGTCTTTAATTTATGCTCTGCCTTTTTTATGTAATCAAGGTTTTTTTGAAATGTGCCCAGTTTGCTCCTTAGAGGGAATATTTCTCTCCTTCTTGAGGTTCATTCCACCTTGTTCATGGTTTATGAATCTTTCAAGGTTGTTCCGGATAGTTAGTCATATGCAGAATGTCAGTAAAAGCCTTTAATGAAACGTGGAACCATAATTTACTCATTTAGGTGTACTTACAGTTTGGTTTTGAAACCTAGCGAGTTGCACCCAGAAATCCACTACTTACTTAATTAATGCATGTGAACTCTGTTCTTCCCTCCATACACAAATTATATTCATGAGCAACCACCTTGTTTTCACGTAGAGGTAGGTACCACCACAGACCTGCCCACATGTATGTCTTCCTAATGCCCCACCCTTCCTCTTCTTCTTCCTGCTTGGGAACATAGCATTTTATTCTTATTTCTTTAGGATGGAGCAAAATACAGGCCAAAACACTGTGGACTGAAGTGCTGCTAATGGCACTCATTTAGAAGATGTTGATTAGGTCTGTAAAGAACACTTGTAAATTGTTATGACATACATTTTCAGAAAGGGGTTCTTTCTATTTCTGTTTTTTTTTAACAGTCAATGAAATAAGAATTTCTTATGCAGGCCCAACTCATTACTTGATTCTAGTACAGGATTTAATAATATTTTGTCAGTTCTAGAGAACTTCTTTTGCCTCTTTCTACCAGACTCATCCTTTTATCCAGGCCGCAGGACTCAGCATTGGCTAACATATCTATAACATCAAACATATTTTGAGCTGTCTCCTTTATGTGGCTGAATTCTCTCAGTGTGATGGTAAAATGTAATCCATAACAATAAAAAAGTCATTCTGTGGTTAAGAAAATTTCATCAATTTTATAATTTATATAAAGGTATTCACTATGGAACTACTTTGATACCCATGAAATAGTAAAAGTAGTCAACTGTAATGTTTAGGGTTTTTTTTCTTTCCCTCATCTCACATTAGATTTTACAGGTTAATGTCTAGAAGAGGTGAAAAAAATCTCTCTTATGGGTTACGTGAGTATTCTTCCTAGGGATCAATACAATTATCTCCTTTAATCTGTAGACTATTATAATCAAGAGTATCAAGAAAGCCGTTTACGGTGTCCTTGCTTCCCTCAGTGTGATCCTATGTAAGTGATCTCTTTGAGATCATGTCCTAAAGGCAGAGAAGGTTTAGCTTGTGAATATATGAAAACTGATTAACTTCTATTGACACTGGCTGATCTCACAAATTTGTTTCTTGCTGCTTACTAATAAAGAGTTCACGTGATATGTCACAACCTATGACAATAGTAATGAGCATTAATAAAATTAGCTGCCCCCAATTGACTTTGCATCACATTATCCAAAAGAAAGCAATCCACAGACTCAATCAGTTCAAAAGGACTTTTTCATCAGCCTTAAGAAATAAAAACTAGGCTGATAATTTAGTAAGTCTGGATTTCTTTCCTTGTTTCTTTTTTTTTTGTAGTGAAAGTTCTTAGATATGAATCTTACATATATCAACATAAAATAGCAATCTAAATGTAGTTTATTTGAAGATACAGTAAATATGATTTAAACATTGTTTTCGAAAACTGCTCTCAATATTGAGTAGACATTTTCAAACGTCATTCTAATTATAAAATCTGTTTCACACATTCCAGTCAAGTATGTATAGATGAACATACTTTAAGCCACATTTCACAAACTGTATTAATTGCAGGTCCTCTGTCTCTTTTTTCCCCATTTTCTCTACTGATTTCTGAAGAATAGAATAATTGATTAGAATTAACATGTATATTCCAGCCAATTTTAATATTTCATTTGCAACTTGCTTTGTGTAATGCCCTGCTCCTTTGATCTAGTAATGAAAAAGTGTCAGTATATTCTCATTATAGAAACAAGATAAAGTGGTCCAGGCCTCCTGGGGACAGTAGGACTACAATACGTGAATTTAAATTGTTAAGCTACAACTCACATAGTCCGTATATAGTAAGTTGTAAATTGCATGCGTACTTTATACCCTTAGCAATAACACAAATGAGAACTTGGAGACTAAGTACACTAACCAGTATTTCTGGAAATTTCAAACTAAAAAAAAAAACCCAAATCTGAAGTATCCATATTGCAGGTTATGTGTGCTAGAGGGATAAAGCACAGCACACAACGAAGCACCCTTGTTCAGGTCTCATTTATTATGTCGATTTCCACAGCAAAATGTTATCCCTTTGTTTGGTCTTAGGCTGAATTAAGCATGACACAGATGACAGTAGTTCTATGCAGATTCATTGATATACTGGGGCAATATCAAGAGGCCGGTGAAGCAGTGTTTTACTTAAAGACTCTGGCCTTGTTGCCTATATAAATATCTTTGCCTAGTATCCCAATTTTTTTTTTTATTCCTCTATTTATGTGTGAGAAATATTTTGTATTGGATGTGCATTTGACAGCAGAAAATGAAAAGGAGAGAGTAGAAAATTTTTATTTCTATGTAACTTCAGTAATGTCAATCAAGAGAAATCTTGAAAGAAAACAGGTAAACAGTAGGCAGATGAATTTTTACTTAATGTAATGAAAGGATAATGCCTTTGTCTATGACCATGTGCGCTATTATTTTGCTGAATGGCATATTTGTTACTGAACTGAAGATTCTGTAAAGGCAGTCAGAAAAACTTTTACTGGAATAAACTTTGTGCTTCTCCCAGCTCGCAGATTTGGAGTGGTACTGTTATTTCAAGGTCTGGCATACATATCCATAAACTCACTTGTCAGCATCAGGAATGTCACGTCTGGAGTCCTGTTTGTAGAATTTGTAGAGGGTGATCATGACTGAAGTAAAAAATGTCAGAGATGGTTTAGCTTAAAAATTTGACTTTTTTGATAAAATATGTTGCTGGATTGTCAAATATTGTACTTTGAATATACAATAAAATTTCTTAACATAAAGATCCTCTTTTGTAATTATTTAAAATTTCAAGAAGAATGTACTGCAAATTCTTAGAGTCTGTCTTGAGAAATAATTCCTCCAATCTGGGCTTTTTCTTTGTGTAACAGGAGTTTCAATATGTTGGATGAACAATATCAGTCCATAAATGGCACTGTTCTGTTTCTTTCATGTTATCCATGTAGTGTGATATGCATCACATACATTTGGAGCTTGGCAAGACTCATATCCTTGGTTTTAAAGTTTCAGAGATGAAGTAAAACTGCCCTTTCTATGCTAGCATTATATTAAGTTTTTAAAAGTCCAGTGAAAGTAAATACATATATTCACTCATTAAAGTTTATGATTCAACATTATACAGGCCTTTGTCTTGAAAGCATCCAGGGATGGGGATTTCACAACCTTATGAGTACTCTCTTCCAGTACTGCACGACTGTCCTCATCATTTTTTTTCCAAGGAATGTCAAGACTGAAAATTTCAAGAGAAAACACTTGTGGCCACAGTACCTTTTGTGTCACCTACTACTATTTAAAACTGTTTTGCTCCATCACTTTCATAACATCCTCTCTTTAGATGTGAGTGGTGCACAAAACTGAGCAATATATTCCATGTGAGACCCTGCCACTTAGAATGTAACTTCATTAAATTTGTTGAACACAGTCCTCCTAGTGTAAGTCAGTCTGCATTCTGCTTTATTAACCAGGAAAGCACACCAGTGGCTCATGTAGAACTTGGCATCTCCTGTGATCCACTGGTCTTTTTCAGCAGGGCTTAGTCAGGCACTCATTTCCCAGTCTGCCTTGATGTTTAAGCCTATTCTGGAGATGTCATATCATCCACTTGAACATCAGGAAATCTCTGGTGTGGTCTGGTTCTATGTCTGGCTCGATCCTCAAGCTGCTCAAGATCCCTCTGAACTAAAGTGCTACCATTTGACACGCCAAGCACTGCTCCTGAGCTAGTAGCATAGATAAAGGTGTTGAGGGCACATTTTGTCTTCTTACCCATGCAGATGATAATGCTTGATACCAGCCCTAGTGCCAAGGCACTTAGTTTGATAGTGGCTTTCAAGCCACTATTTGGCTTTTAGATTAGGAGTCCAGACAGTTTCCAGTTCAGATAACATTACATCCAGCCAGCCCATACCTCATTTGCTTCCAAAACTGACTGCTGTGGGGAACAATGTCAGCAACATTAAGAGAGACAAAGATATATTACATCCTTTTGTCAATGAAGCTGGATGTTTAATCACAGAAGACAAGCGTGCTGGTTAAGTGTGATTGTAAAAGTTAAAATGAGTGCTACCCTTTCTTATTAGCTATATGTCTTGCATGTGTTTGGAAATAGACATTATTTTCCATGGTCTTTTTCAGTAGAGGAGAGAAACTGAGTGGACTTTATCTCTGTAGATAAACCAAGGATGCTTGCTGAATCAGGTTTTTTTCAGTTGCCAGATACCTCTCCCAATTACCATGACTTTTTGTAATTGATAATGGTCTTGCAATCGCATCACTGTTCTTTCAGCACTTTCAGGTGAATCCCTTCTGTCTGACGAAAGCTGGTAACCTCCGGCTTCCTTGGTAGACTTTTACTCTTTGGTCTGTGTTGGTGATTATCCTTCTTCCCAAATCATGTGCTCTCTTTTTTTCATCTGGAAGTCCCAAGGGTGTTTCTTCCCTTTTTATGTCACTACCTCCAGAGGTCTTCCTTTTTATTTTAGAAAACTGATGTATAGAAAGTCCTTATAAACAGTACAGATGAAACCAAAGTCAGGAGGTAAAGTTAGACATCTGTCACAGACAGAAAATAGTGAATATGAAGACATTAGAAATATAGTTAATTAATAATAAAAGCAGCTTGTATGTGAAATGAACATGAGAACTCATATTAGGAACTTGTGTTTCAGTAATAAGCTACAAACAGGAACAAAGACAAGCAGCAAAAGATATAGATGAAAACATAATTATAGTAAGTACTTGAAAAATCTATAGCAGAGTTCAGAAGAAAAAGCTGTGTGAACAGTCACCCTGTTAACCAATGAAATTTAACCAATGAAATTTAACAGTAACTTATGCAATATGACATCGACTGCAAAGGCATAGTGTTGAATTTTAAATAAAATATGAGTTTTCTGAGAAGAGAACAAAATATTACTGTAGAAATGTCAATGAAAACCCATTTTCATTTTCAGCAGCAGCTAAAAAAGGAAAAAAAAAACCCAAACACAAAATGATAGAAAATCAAGCAAGTAGTTCTCTGAATAGCATAACATATGAAAATCAGCTTCCTGGAGCTGCAGTGAACAATGTCCATCTATCAAGTGAGATCTCATAGAGTGTTTTATAATGTCTGAGCTCACTGAAATCTTGCTCATTTAGAGCGAACACCCTGGGTCTCTGTACTCTGCCCGGAAGGGTATTTCATAAATTGAGGGAACTGGTGTATATTTGAGATTTCTACCATTTCCAAATGTGATCGAAATCACTGCAGCCAATGCAAAGGTCTGTGATACCTATAAATCAAATCCACTCTAATTAGGATGTAGATATTAATAATGCTTTTCCTTGAAACTTCTATTTATGAAGCACTGGCAAAGTGTTCATCTGAAAACAGTATATAATTATTTTGCTACACTATCATGAAATAACCAAACACAGTTTATAACCATGTTACATAAATGTGTGAGCAAGCTAAGGACCCTAGGGGCAAACAAAGGTGGGTGCAAATGTACATCCAAGTAGCAAAAAGTTGGTCGGCAGTACAGCAGATAAGGGACAAATTAATGCTTACAGGCAGTACAGGCAGAACTTCCTGCTGAATATAAAGAATGACTGTCAAAACCAAAAAGAAGATAAAGAATAGTGGGAGCAGAAGATGGGAGCAAACTAACAAAAAGCCATCATGCATACAGAGAAAAGATGGATAAGAGAACCAGCCTATTAGTTCCAACTTCTCTTGTCAAAAATCATTCAAGCCTGATTACCATGGCCAGATTAAGCAGAGATCTCATCAGCAACTGTCATCATCCGTGCTAACTTTACGCCGTCAACTCTATGGCACTAATAGCTGCTCTAGAATATGAGTGTTAAAGACTGTTAATTCCCTGCTATATCTGTATCACCTACCTCAACATCAGTGAACAGGGATTAGCAAACGCAGAGGGAGAAAGGAGCATGGACAAGCAGCAAAAGTATGAAAGCCTCTGTGGTGGGCTGACCTGGCCAACAGCCAAGCACCCACATACTCGCTCTTTTATCCGTGTCTCCTGTGGAACAGGGAGAAAATGGAAGAGGAGGAGACTCAGGGATTGAGATAGTGACCGTTTAACAGCTAAAGCAAAACTTGCACATGCAAGCAAAGCAGAAAGGGGAATTCAGTCACTGCTTCCCATCGCAGTCAGATGTTTAGCCATTTCCTGGAAAGCAGCATGTCAACAGGTGTAATAGTTGTTTGGGAAGAAAATTTCCATAACTACGAATATCACCTCTTCTTCCTCCTTTACCTGAGCTTTCATTTCATTCCATGCGACCAATTTGGATCAGCTGTCTCAGCTATGTCCCCCTACCAACATCTTGCTGAAACAGGCTGCTCACTGGGAGGATGAGGAGAGCAGACTGTGAAAGCAAGAAAGCCTTGACACTGTGGAAGCACTGCTCGCAACAGTCAAAGGTTTTTATTACTAACATACTAAAGAAAACATATATTTAGTGTAACATCTAAAATCGTGTTTTGGCTGTTTCCAAAAAAGAAATTTAGGCTACTCTACCTGATTGCTTCGAAAAAAAGTTGATCATTAACTTCTGTTCAAATGGCTCAGGTTTGAAATGGTGAAATTTTTGTAACCTGTTTTTTTATGAGAAATCTCACAAAATGAATCCCAGAAATTGGATAACAACCAACTAGCAAAAACACTACTAGGTTTATAAATACAAAGAAAAAATTTAGTATGAGTATCTATTGATGAGGAAGAGGAAAACAGAAAGATAAGTCTGTGAGCCAACTCCTAAAAACAAGCCCAATGCCCAAACTAGAAACTTTAATTTCATCATATAAAAAGACTACCGTGTTTTTTCCCAAGGAGCAACTGCCACGTGGCAAGCCATTTTACACATCCTCCTAAATTGTTAAGTAAAACTGTCATATAGTCTACTGATAGACCTATCTGTATACTTTGAAATAATGATTTTCCTCAGGAGGTTAATAAATATCAGCACATAATTTTGGTATAATAATTCATTACTATCAATGACATTTGTAGTGACAAAACCACTTCAAATTTCTGACTAATGCTAATAGATGCTGCCCTGTCCTCTTCACCATCTAACCCTGAAGATCAAACATCAAGCAATGAAGCTGGTTTGGGTTTTCTCTATCTCCTCCTATTTTGTCTCAAAAAGGCAGCAGGCATGCTCAGGGGTGCCAGGTGTCATATATTGGGTTTGCCACATTAAAGGACTGTCCACTGTGTCACACCTGTCTATAGCCCAGCTTGTTGAATGTACCTTGTCACTTCCCTAATAAAAAGGATGTATCTTTATGTTTCCAGTACAAGGTTCCTTGTTAAAGTATTTCCAGAGATGCTGCAACTTCAGATAGCATTCAGACTATGGAGCTATTTTATCTGACCATCTTCAAAGGCTTCTGCTCTGAATTCTGTTCCTCTCTCTTCAACTACCAAGCAAATTGTCACATTTTCTCTCTAATAAGCTTTTATTGCAGCTTCTTCATTCTTTTAAAGGTGTCTTTTTAACATTTTATTCTTTTGTGCTAGTAAGCAATAGTATTTTTCGGATAGAACTTTGAAGTATTCAACCTTCTCAGGAGGCCTGACCCTTACTGCTAGCCTATTCTGGTCTGTTATTAAGTCTAGGAAAATACTTACCTAGTGAAATGGCTTATTAGAAACTGCAAGTTCATCAGGTCTAAAACACTTCTATTGAACCTTTGGATAAATTACATAATGGTGGAAGTTGGAAATGACCTCTTGAGTCCTGTCCAAGCCCCCATTCAAGCAGTGCCAGCTGGAAGCTGGTTGCTGTCCTGGGTTTGGCTGTGACAGGATTAATTTTCACAAGAAGCCAGGTGGGTTGACCCAAACAGGTCAATCAAACAGGATATTCAATTCCATGTGATGTCATGCTTGGTATTTAAGTGGGAGAGCTGGTTGAGGGAGGGTAATTTTGCAACTCAGGATTGAACTGAGCATTGGGCAGTGAGCAAATTGTACTCTGTATATTCTTTTTATCAGTATTATTGTCATTATTATTCTTGTCCTTTTGCTGTTCCGTCAAACTGTCTTTATCCCAATCCGTGAGTTTTGCCTTTTCCTTCTGATTCTTCTCTCCATTACACTGGTGGGAAGGAGTGAGAGAATGACCTTGTGCCTTTTTGTTGCCAGCTGGGGCTAAAACACAACAGTTGCCCAGGACCAAGTCCGGACAACTTCTGAGTATTTCCAAGGAGGAGGACTCCCCAGCCTCCTTAGGCAAATTGTGCCAGTGCTCAGTCATGCTCAAAGTAAGAAGATTTTTGCCTTATGTTTGGGCAAAACCTCTCGTGTTTCAGTTTGTGCCCATTACGTTGCGGTGGTGCAACCCACCTTCACATCTGTCGATCCTAGAACCAGCCAATATTGTATTCTTGCTTGCACTGCAAGAATAATTAGCCAGTGTGACTG
>Ga0181612_155256_pt1 | contig 13411 bp, 3 predicted proteins | sample HoacroProtozoa21_FD_119630 | JGI IMG/M metagenome (GOLD analysis project Ga0181612, IMG submission 119630) | Hoatzin crop microbial communities from Cojedes, Venezuel. Combined Assembly of Gp0051906, Gp0051904, Gp0051908 | reverse complement strand
CCCGCCCCCCCCCCGCGCCCCCCCCCGCCCCCCCCCCCGCCGACCCCGCCTGCGCCGCGGGGCCGGTGAGGGGGAGCGGGGCCACCTCCTGCCATGGGACGGCACCTTCCTCCCGGAGCAGCAGCCCCCGGCCCCGGGGGAGCACAGACCAGCCCCCCTCTGACAGCCCCCGGGGGGGGCACAGACCAGCACCCCTCTGACAGCCCCCAGGGGGGGCACAGACCAGCACCCCTCTGTCAGGCCCCGGCCGGGGCACAGACCAGCACCCCACACGCCCCTCTGACAGCTCTTCCCCTGCGCTCACCCTGCAGAAGCAGCAGCGCGAGCAGCACGGCAGGCACAGGCCGAGGGCCTGCAGAAAGTGGATGTTGAGCACGTGGAGAAAGTGTTGCCACAGCTGGTACGTAACCCTGGCACCTGACAAGGAGGGGACTGATGCAGCTGAGGCCTCTTCCCTTCGGGCACCCAAAGTAACCGGTTTCGTCTCTCCTTACAGCTCCTGGATTTCTAGAGGAGTCTTGGGGGAAATGGCACCTGCCAGCAGAAGACCCTGACCTGACAGTGAACATCCTTCTCAGCCTCGAAGTCTAGCTCTAGGAACAACAGTCAACTTTTTATTTCTCTGCCATTTTGTTTCTGTTTCCCCTCTCCTTTACCAAACACAACAAAGCCCTAGGCAACTATGCTGTCAGATGCTGTTTTTGAAAAAGGGCTGCCACACACCTGGTTTGGTCGGCTAAGCGTGTAACTGTTTTCCGTCTTGCCACCTTACTCCTGTAACATTAGCCTGTACTTCACAGTGAGATGATGCTGCTGCTTTCTCAGCTAATGTGGGAAAAAGGTCCTGCTTCACAGAGATGCATGGAAAGACTTAATAGCTGGAAATGTCATCCAAACTTCAGGCTCTCCTCACCTCAGCAGGCAGCTGTGGCAGAAACTTTAGGTCCAGCTCCAAGCCTGTTTAATGAATAGGTTGTTAACAGAAGCTCAGTCACAAGCTTGCCAAAAGCAGGTAACTGATCTTTGTTTTATAAATAAACAGTGTCTGTCCCTCACTACCTTCCAGTATTTCTCCAGGGCTGTGACATCAAAGAATGCTTGGAACCTTTTAACCATTTGATATTTTCCTCAGAAGCTGCTTCCCCTCTGCTATAAATTTGTTCTCACAAAGAAACATCAATAAATTAAAACCGAGTCTCCCTCCCTTGTGTAGGCTCTTTGCTGCAATTAATCATCGAAAGTCAAGTTGCTTCAAAGACTTGCAAAGTTTCCCCCTCACCCACCCTCTTCTCTAAATCTCTGTAGGACGAAAGGAAAGAGGACAGAATAACAAACAGCATGTGTGAGAATCCCACATCATGGGACAGCCTGGCCCCTCAGCCCGCAGGGGGGCCGGGGGGGAAGCTGTGAAATAAGAAACCTTACACATGCAGGCAGGACCCACGCAACTGAACTGGCTTTGTTGGGAAATACACAGCCAGCTGCACGAAAAGCAGCTGACACCAGCGGGTCTTAAGGACTGCACGCTCTCTGTTCCTGGCTAGCTGTAGTCTTTACGATCAGTGACGGCAAGCAGCTTTTTTTCCCATTGACAGCTGCAGCAGGTGAAGGCTCAGTAGGTCACTGTACTCTTTTCAGCCACGAGCTATCAAGGTCATCACTCAGGACACCAGCCACTTGGAAACTTCAGCTAAAACCACAATTTAATACACATTCTTTCTGATGACAGTACCAGCTTAAGCAGTGCCCCATCCCTCTGCGCTGCAGCCTCTTTGCCAAGACAGCTGTTTGTACAGCTGTACAATGAAGGAACTGACCTAGTTCAGCCTTCGGCCCCACAACCATATGGTAAAAAAAGGCAATAGCAAAAAAATGCAAGTAATACTACCTTTGAACGCCCCAAACCCCCAGGGATGAGTACAGCTACTGTAGCAGAAGTGATACTAAAACAAATCCAGCTCATCGGGTATCTGCATGTGCTGTTCTGCGGCAGGGTAGGAATCCTTGAGGCAACTACCTTAGTGAAGAGGCTGCAGTTTTAAATATTGGGGCATCTTGTCCCTCAAAGAATTCACTCCTACTTTCTTGCCTTTTCCAGATTTCAAGTCCTCATCTCTCCCCCTATTCTGACTCCTGCTGACACACAGATCTCTCAAAGCTCCTGCTCTAAAAGGGCTTGAGTTCCCTGACATATCTGGTCCCTACACAAGCATTCTTGACTGAAGAGGATTGCTGGTGTGAATGTTAGTAGTAAAGCATTATGTTAATAGCAGCAGCAGCTAAAACTGACTCTTCTTTGCATAGGGAAAGGGGAGTAAGACCTCTGGTCTAGCTGTTGAAGGTACTAATTTTTCATTCTCCTGAAAAAGAAGTAGATTAAATTGGATTTGATGCATGGCTGAGTTACACAAGGGACACGCATGGGCAGAACTGACTAGGGTAAGGCACAGTTAGCAATATGAAGTCTCCTAATCTTCATCCCTTTATTTAACCCATGAAACTGCCCCAGTAATAATATTGCTGCTTGTATCCCTAAACTTTTCCTTCTGTTTTCCCATATCAGGTATTTGCAGGTGATCGTTACGGTGCTGTCTCTGTCAAAACTGGTGGAATCAAAATAACTAAGCAAATCAGTGTTATTTAATGTTGCCTGTACTCTTCAAAAAACAAGACTAGCACACCTGAAAGCATACTACAATTTCCTGCCAACCAAACTGCTGCTTATTCTAACCCTGTGAATCAAAACCACCAGCACAAGTGTATCATCACCTATCATTAGCTATGGCTGTTAGGTAGCCCCTGATACATCCTGCATGACTTCAGCAAAGCAGCTCTAGCTACAGTCTGCCTCTGACTTGCGACACAAACAAGCCTGACATAACACCTGAACCAAGACGCAGATAGTCCTACGGAGCATAGGCTCAGACCACATTTAATCCACTAAAGTAATAAACTTTAAACATTATTTTAGGGTTTTTTTTTTTCTGCTGTAGTATGTTTTATAGCCTGTCAAGTGCAAGAAAGGTTTGCTTTCCAGAGTAAGAATTTAGAGCAGCAACTGTACACAGTGCTCTTGTATTCCCCACTACCAGTGGCTGCACACATTCCCTGTTTAAGTTTGGGTGTCATATAAGAAATCATCAACATTTTTTTTAAAGCATTCTGCTCCCTCCACTTTGAGTCTCCTTTTTCCTCTTCCACCTTTCTTTCATACCTCCCCCTCCCTCTGACTTTCTTCAAAGCATCTGGGAGCATTTGGAAGTAATTAGACCTGAAAGGAAATGTTGGCCAGGCTGGAAGACAATGACAAGTGCCAGGAACCCTGGGTGCCCTTTCTAGTCACTTTGAAGTTCATTCAGATGGTACAAAGCTCCCTTTTGCTTTGTTGAAAAAAAATGGAAGGGAATGAGGCATGACAGGCCCATTGAAAAGGGTACAGGTTCCTGTGAACTGACAGAGAAACCAAGTGCTGCGGGAAGAAACGGATTATCAAAGAGACCGACAAAAAGGCCTCCTATGGCCACTCTACTTTATTACATCTACAAATTGTGCAGATGCACCCATAGCTCAGGGAACAATTGTCTATACAGGGAAAATGGAAAACATGTTATTACCGTAACACGGAGCCCCAGCTGTCCAATATGAATCACTGATCCATGGAGAAGACTTCAAATAAAATACAGCACCACGGCTACTGTGGCACTATAGAGTTCATCTCCAGTATAAGTGCAATTCTAACCAACACTATTCATCCCAGTACATCTGCAGGAGGCAGAGATCTGGACTAGTGCTCTCCTCTGTACACTAACTGCACTGCAGAGAACAGCTACTCTTCTGTGGAAACATTTGGACCATAGAAGTCCGTAGATTGAAGGTCACATGAAGAGGCCCTTTTACTGGATGTTTTTTTCCTCACTGTAACTGTAATTACTGATGTTAATTATATGTAGTGAAAATAAAACACAGAGCTTGGGGCAGAAACAAACTCCACGTGCATTCCATTAACAGATACTTGTGTTCTTTGTTAACAAGATTCTGGCAACTGAAAACAATACAAGTGCGGCAGACAGAGAGGTTCACAGGAAAAGCCTATTTGAACTGTTTTAAGTGACCTAAGCGGTTCCTCTTCACTCACTTTCCAGCCATCTATGCCCAGAATTATCAGCAGCACTAACTCCAGCCAGCAAGAAGCAGAGAGAAGTCTTTTTCTAGGCAGCAATTAACTCCAGCTAAGTGCTATAGATCGGATTGTATCATGCTGCTAGAATTCAGGCAGCTAGACTCAAGTTATTTCTGAAGGTAGAATTGGGAAGATCTGAATTTTAAAATACGGACAGAAACAAAGTCCTTCAGAGAAAGTACACAGGAATTCTTTTTCCCCTTAATTCTGTATTCATATTATTTGCATGCAAGAAACCTTAAATTTAACCTCTAACCTTGCTTCTGTAGTCACAAAGACCACAAACAGGCCTTCCACTCCTCCAAAAGGTGAAACTGGCATCTGAAATAGCAATTTTCCATTTATAACTAATGTTCATACAGATTAGAGCTCTCCAGGGCCACCAACAATTTTTTTAACATTCTGAGTAAGTTCATCAGGAAAGAGGCACAGCTGACTGCTCACTGATCCAGCAGCCCAGAACCTTTCATCTCTTCCCACCTACAAAATAAACACAGAAGCATTAAAACACTTGACCACGTAATTCGCACCATATTGTTTCTCAATAATATGATCTGGTTGCTGAGGGTTCTATACACTGCTGTGCTCAGGCAACAGTTGGGCAGCATGTAGGAGCACTTCTTAGGGAGATGGAATGGTGAATATATCATAACTTTTGGAGCGGGGAACTTCGTCCTACATGTTACTAGCATGCATGTTAGAGCACATTATTACACACTAGCCATTAATGGGTAAACTGCACAGGTAGGTGAGCTGGAGCTGAAGGCCTCACAGTATCTTCCAGAATCAAATACTAAAATTGTCATTCAGGAAGTTAGCAGTTGGCATTATTAGCCAGGGAAGTCCATATAATTCTTCTAGATTTATTGCCGTTAAGAGTGTTGATTCAACGTCTCCCCCCCCCCCTTTTCTCCTTTTAGCCACTGCATCAAAAAGTAAATATTTCCAATTGTTTAATGCAGGAATCCTTCTTCTAGTTACTTCATATTTTGTATATATTCTCATATAAAACCACATATAAGCTATTGGTTCTGAGACTAAAACCAAGGTTGCAGTTTTCTGATCAGGATAAACCAAGAAAAAAATCATAATGGAAACTTGGTTGCAATCTTAGCTATGGAAAACCACTCTGTTTTGCAGTGAATATTAAGAACAGAAAGACCAACTGAAAAAAAAAAAATCAAGAGAAAGGAAAGTACTAAACCAGACTATACCAGCAAAGGAAAAAATAACAACAGAGGTTTAACAGATGACATGGGCCCTTGGTATGTAGAATATCATGCCTATTAGTATTTGAAGTACACTAGCATAGTTAAGAACTCAAAACATTAAGCCCAGTATATAGTCAAGAACGCCGCAAGCATATGGATTACACACCAGACTCCACACAACCCAGACCCTGCATTTGGGTACTTCTCCAGTGAAGGCTGAGTCTAAGTTGGAAACTGATTTGTGATTGACAAGCATTGAACCAAATGTCCTGCAAGCCTTATGTTGACATCTGCAATATTGTCAACATCCAACAAAGTTTGCACAGGGGAGTCTGCCTTTCTGGGGAGTTCAGAATGAGAAGAGCTCTCCTCTTATTTCATGATACCTGGCAGCTTCAGCCATTTGGGTATTTTCCCAGGGGCCCTTCTCAACACCTGCGGAGCTTCATGCACGCTTGCCGGTTCTGGCTGCTCATCAGCCTTTTTGTCACCTCCCACTTCTGGTTCAGATAGAGATGGAACTATTGACTCTAAAGATGATGAAGCAGAAGGAACTAATGATTTCGACAAATATCTGAGGAAGAAAAGCAAATAGAATTAAGCTTCATTTTTTCATAATAGCCCCTTGTACCACCACCACTTTTAGACTTTTTAAGTGAGATTGAAAAGGCTCTTTTTCATGATGAAAGCCCTAGGATTTACTTGATTTAGTCACTGAAATCCTACTTTGCAAAGAAGGACTCACAAAGCTATGAAGTCAAGTATGGCAGTATGACTGTTTCAGGACAAAATGAAGTCCTAGTATCTTCAGAGCACGTTTCTTTGTAGTAAGATGGGCTCATTTCATGCTTCCCATCCCTGAAATACTCACCCATTTGCAACTCTATTCCGTCCCAACATACCTGGCTACTAATAAATCAGCTGCAGAAGGGGAAACTGCAGAGCGCAGCAGGTCCGATTTCAGGTAACAGTCTGTTTAAAAATGAAACCAAAACACTTGTTTGGTAACACAGAGACATCAATCACCACAGAATCACGTAGTTCTCAGCTCAGCAGATACCTGCTGTATACTACAGTAAATCTCCATCACCTTCCCTCATCTGACTCAGGACACTTTTAAACTATGACAGTCTCTTTCACAACTCAGGGTGCCCTATTTCATCATTCAGACCTCAAGATCTTGACGTTTTCTTCCAGTGCTCGCTGCATCTCAGAAACTTTTCTGTGAAGCCAGAGCATTTTTAACCTCTGGGAGAAACAGATATTCTAAGCACAAACCAGAGGTGTCAAAGAATCAAAGATTCAGATTTGTTCTCCCATCTCCAGCCAGTCCACTACAAAGAAGGTCTGTAGAAATGTTTCATAATTGTTTGTCTGGTTAACATTTTGAACAATGGAATTTCCTTCTACAGAGTCGTCATTCTATCATTCTTGTCCCCATAGTAGACACTGCCTACTCCAGAGCCTAACAAGTCTCATAAGAAAGGCAATATGTTTACATTTGTGCTCAAGCTAACTGACCAAACTAGCTCTGCAGAGCTTCAGCCATTTGCAAGGAGAACATCTGCCAGCATTCTTGAGGACTGCATTATCTTCTGTTGGAAGAACTCCAAACTTAAAGATGTAATTCTCCTGGGTCTACTATAGGAGCTATACAGTCAGCTGAATAAGAGAGGAAATTCACTCACCCTGGCACTCCTCAGATCCAAAATGAATTATGGCAGTCGGAAAGAGTTTAGCCTGCAGAAAAAGGGAAAAAGAAGAGATCACTGACTGTAGATGCTTTCACAGTTCACTGTGAACATTAGAGACAGGTTAGACAGCTACAGACAAATTCAGAGAGCTTAAGCTGAGGTCACCGAACCATCTATATTTCAGAAAAGGCTAAACTTGTGTAGAGCACAGGGCACTCAGAGTAAGACATGAAGCAAAATTCGATGAACTATTCTACCACACACAGATGACAAGACCTGCATAGCAAGTGACATTTGTGCTGATGATCTGCTATTTGTTTTCCTCTGTCCCTGTATCTCAGACCATTACAATTCACCCACATTCTCCACTGCTAAGCAGATAACATTGAGTATTATTAAGAATCTTCCGAGACCCCAGTGGCTGATAGTAAGAGAAGGAAAATACAGCTATGCCCTCAGAAATCTATTCTAGATTATTCTATTACATTTATACCTTGACTCAAGTTGGAATTTGTCTAGTTTCAACAGCTTTCCAGGATGCAGTCGATCCTTTTATAAATCCAGCCTGAATTCCTAGTCCCTACTTGTCAGAATAACTGCCATATTCAAACATTTTTTTCATCCATTTAGCTCATTATGTGACCTAGATAACCGTAGGACTGCCTTTTTCATGTCTGCAGTTATCAATCTGATGATCTTTATTTCATCTGCAAATGTTATTAATGATTATTTTGTATTTATATATCTACCTCCAAACGAGATAAAAATAACGACAGTGTGGCCAGAACTAATTTGAGCAAAGCACCAGCATAAGTGATCTATGTTTTTCAACAACTCCTGACTATTACTTGAGATGTCAGTCAGCAAAATCATAATTCATTTAGTGTGTGCCTTAATTACACTGCATGACACACCTTAAAAAAACCCAACACATATAGGTCACGAAGCACTGAATCAAGTGAAAGTAAGTTAAAGTATGCAAATTTATTGAGTCTGTGATCTCACAAGTACTGTCTCCATATAGAAAGACCTATGATAAAAGGATAGTGCCACAGTGCCCTGGCTGACCACATCAGTGGAAGGGTGGGAGATGCTGACTGTCTCACTGGGAATGGCCCCAGAAAGCTATGCACCATATTACCTTGAACCTTATCTTTTCACCTACCTTGTCAGCACTCCACAACAACAATTTTTGGTCAAACGCATACACAAAAAACACATTAAACAGAGTTCCCATTAGCTCACAATCTAAGAGAACTAACTCTTCTTTCTGCAACCCAGAAGTGCAATAAAGCCAGAGTCAGCTTTTGCCACTCTACCATTAACTGCCACTCCACAGAGAAAAGACATTCTCTGCATGGGGCGAGGAGAAAAGTGGAAATACCTACAGTTCTAGTCAGCAGCCCCGGTTCCTAATTTAACCTGTTCATAAATTTACCACACTGCTTTATACTTCAGCTTACCCCATTTTAAGGTATATACCCATCACACAGGAAGAACAAGATGGCAACTGATGTCTCTCAAGTTACTCAGATGTAACGCACCAGATAGTATCCGGTTTGTTGCAGTTCACTTGTTTTTTTTCTAATTTACATAGCAACAAATCAAAATGATTAAGCTTCTAATAACTTATGTTGACAATGGCCATTCTCACTATCTTCTTTCATTGCTTTACACTCAGCCTCTTATGTCATGGATAAATAACTATTCAACTACCTCTGCATAAATAAATACTGAATAAAATTCAATACAAAATATGAATTATGTTCAACATACTAACACATTATATGACATGATATTGTTGAGAAGTAATTTGTCAGTAGCTCAAATGATGACCTACTCAACGAATATTGTAAACTTAAAAGAAAAATTGTTTTCAACTAGGCCTAAGGAACATACAGGATCAGATTCCAGCCAATAAGAAACAGTGATTACAATGTAATAAAATCCAAGACCATAAGAAATTAAAACATATGAACAATTAATATTTTAGAAAGAGAGAGTTAAAATTAAGTGTGCTGATTAAAGACCTGAAATTCAGAGGGAATGGAAGTAAAATCCTTAGCTACTGAATTGTTAGCTACTGAGCAAACACTACTGGGAAAAACAGTCTTAGAAATCCTGTGCAGCCCTAGCTAAAAAAAGCAAGCAGGAAGTAAGCATTAAAGCAAGCTAGTAAATGTTGCCATTTACCCATAATTTAAAAATGGCAAATATCTTTTAACTTTGGTGGTTAATACTTCCGAGGCGAATAATACAGAATGAATATGCAGAATGGGTGCAGGGAAGGAAACTCGGGAGAGATAAAATACCATTCAAGGATTAAACCAACAAAAAGTTACAATAAGAAGTTCAGATAACGGAAGTCCCTAAAATAATCGGTTGGATCACCAATTACTAAGATTAAGGAATCCAATTAAAGAAGAGAATTTCAATGACTTCTTTGGATCAGTTTCATCATCAGGGAGACGTGGAGCAGAGTAACTTTGTTCTCGATCTGTAACAAACTACAACCTGGGTAAGACTGAGCAGCTACAGGGGCAGAAACATCCTACAACACCATTGCCACCGCAGAACCGCTGAACGGTTGAGACTGGAAAGAGCATCTGAAGATTGCCTAGCCCAAATCCACCTGCCCTGAGCAGGGTCAGCTAGAGCAGGTTTCTCAGGACCATGATGTCCAGTTGCGTTCTGAATATCAACAACGATGGGAAACTCCACCACCTGCTCAGGCAACCTGTTCCAGTGTTAGATCACCCTTTCAGTGGTGTTTTTTTTTTTTTTTCCTTTTTCCTTTTATTTCAATGGAAGTTGCTGTCATTCATGTCCATTTCCTCTTGTCCTTTTATCCATCACCACTGAGATAAGTCCGGCCCATCTTCCTCGCTCTTTCTGATCGTGTTTATTATACACATTGACAAGACTCTCCCAGAGCCTTCTCTTTTCCAGGTTTAACAATCCCAACTCTCTGCCTCTCCCCATATGTGAGATGCATCAGTTGCTTAATTATCTTTTGGTCCTTCGCTGGGTACCAGAGAAACTGTAGAACTGAACTGGCAGTCCCACTGGTTCAACGAAGGAATCACAAAAGCAACTGCAGGTAAGTGAGGGGGGTACCTACCTATGAAGCTTGCTCTGCCACTTACAGTGATTATGGCGTGACACCACACACTCAAAGAAACTGAAGCAGTAGAAAAACTTGTGCTGGAACCAAATGATACATTAAAAAGCACTACATCACCACGTCCAAGTGGTACATCCAAATGTTCGTAAGGGGCTGCAGAGTAAGAGATTTAAAATTGTTAAGCTTCACGCTAAAAACAGATGCTGCTGCAAGCACAGGCTTGTATTTTTAAAAGGGTTTGAAGGTGATATGCAGAAGTAATACAATACGGTGTAACCAGCTGTACCAGTAAGGATTCTGAAAGAAAAGTATCATACTTACTATGGGAATTAACACATCAGTATAATACTACTAAAACTAGCTGAAACAATTATTTTAAGCTTTCAGAAGTCCTTATGCTATGAGACAGTTAAAGAAACCAAATCATCATAGTGTAAAATTGGTAAGTACTGTCTTAGCCAGAAATTGTACAGAAAACGTTGATTGATGGTCTACATTTACCCTGGCATAACAATAACACTAAATTTCTCACCTTGATCCACTAAGTAAATAAACAGATAAAAGCAAGCACCTGCCCCTCTTTGTGTCATTAATGCATACTGAGGAATTGCGCAGGGCAGGCTGCCGGCTCTTGAGTTTTCTTGAACCTCTGTTGCCACCATCAGCACAGTCAGGATATGGGAATGATGGCCCTTGGACCTGATCCAGCACAGCAATTACCGGGGGAGTCTGTGGATTGCTACCTAACACAGAGACTAATAAAATTGTATTAACTGGAGGCAAAAATGAAACAGCTTCACCTATGTTCCTGACTACAAACTCCAAATGACTATGTGGTATTAAAAATTTTTTGACATTAATCCAAAAGCTGGAGGAGACTTTCACATACAGTACAGACTACATTATGCTGGACTGAAGCAAAAGACATTCATCAGTCTCCTCCACGTCTTCAGCTCATGCTAAAATGGCCAGGCATCTTCACATCCTTGAACCGACATTTTAGTAGAAATCATTACTTTTTAGGTCTTTTAGTATTTCATTCCTGTGTTGACAGGGCATAAGGTTGCCTGCTCCAGTCACAAAGACGGCTCTCCATAAACTTTTCTAATTAAAAAGTATCAGATACGGTTTAGAAACCCCAGAGAAAACTCTTGCAAGAGCTTTGATGTTTCCACTGCACTGGTCTGAAGGGATCCCTCTATTTAGTAAATGGGTGCCTTAAAAAAGGCTCCCCACACACACACACACACACATACACTCAAGCCTTTTTACACACAACATCCTTTTCATGCCAGTTGCAAGTCGGAAAATGAGGTTTTTGTAGCATGTTTGTGTTGGAATTTTTTAATAACCTTCCCTCTCTTTTTTCCCCCCTCCCGACCAATTATCTTGGTAAATAATTAACATTCTGAAGGAGATAAGTAAGCACAGCATCTCAGAGCTCAAAGCCCTTTAGTTCAAAGCCCTGCCCTTTTCTCTTAGTCTCCCTGCTGCCGCCACCAAAACTTCCTTGTCAATCAAGCTCCGGGCACACACATCAAAGCTTCATGTGGGAATGGCCCCAAGGGGTCAGAGAAAATTCATGGCAGGGCCTGCATGAGGCACAAAGAAAAAAAGAGTGAGAAACACAGACCAAGAGCTAGACAGACACACTCACCCACACAAACACACAGACTGTGCCCCAATATAAACCTCTACCCTATTTACTCACAGGCTGACAAATAACCATAGTCCTAAGTTTCAGAATCTACCTCCACAACCATTTACCACTGCTGGCAAAACATCAGTACAAATGTTTCAGTTCAAAATCTCTTAACTGAAAGAAATTTAAAGGAACTAGACAGCAGCTCATAAGTATACAGAATGCAACCTCCTTCTCATGGCTGATTTCCCCACACCCCTACCCCCTCCTAGGGCTCAGCCAACACAGTAAGTTCTGTTGGGTCATTCATACAACCCTTTGCCTAGTTTCCTTTGTGCAGAATTCTCAGGTACCATCCCAATTTCAACACTTACTGAGGGTTCAGTACAGAAGGCAGCTAGCTACATCTCACCCATCACCCCAGGAATTCTCCAGCCAGTCACTGGCAGAACATAACGCTGTCAGATTTTTCTGTAACACAAAAGTATTTAAATCGGCACCAACTTCACATTAAAAAAAAAAAAAAAAAGGCAGTGGAATGATCCCACTGGCCAAGGAATGTCTTGGCATAAAGATGAGGCGGCTTTAGTAGCTGCAGTCCAGGAAAACATACAAACCCAAAGTCAGAGCCTTTAGGATTCTCTAACACTGCTAAGAATGCAAGGATCAAATACTGGGCAGACCATTACCCAAAAACTAGATTCTCAAGTCAGATGATATTTCCCCATTTGCAGTTGTTCTAATGCATATATCAATGTCTCTAGCAGAACTCTGCAGTTCTTAACCTCACTGCATAGGATTCTTATAAGAATATCTATGACTTGAAACAGATTTAGAAACCTCTTAAAGTCACACTGAGCCTGCCAGGTTGACCAAAAGAATCATAAAAGACTGTTTCAAACAAATATTGAAAAAGCTCCATTCAGTTATATGTGAAGAATTACTACAATATGAACGAGTCAACAGCTAGTTATGCTACTCAAATATCCAGCATTTCTCTTCCTCGCTGCTTTGATTTCCAGCTAAAGATACAATGCCATGCTGAATGGAAAAACAGATGCTATTAATCTACCTAATTATAATGTTCAAATCACACTGTGCAAGGCATATTTACAAAATACAGTTAGATTATTACTTTTATTGCAACAGCACCTAGAAATCCAATTGAAAATGGTGTCCCATTGTTCAATTATACATACATACAGAGCAGCAACATGCAATATAAACAAAAATGTTAAGTATGAGGTTTGGGGTTTTTTGGTTGAGGGTTTTTTTTTTTGGTACAGATGACAAACTGAGACCTAAATAGATTAAATAACTTATTCAACATCACACAGGATGACAGTAGCAGAAATGAGAACTAACTATATACATCTCCAGAGTCCCATCCAAGGCCTTAATCACAGGACAGTTTTCTTCTGAAGGGATCAGAAAGTCACTGATAAGGCAAGAAGTGGAGGAAGACAATGTCCTGCTTACTGGCCTCCCTATTTAAGGAGTATCACTCCAAACGACGAACTCCTCATTTTAAAAAGATCTAAATAACACAGCTTCATCAAT
>Ga0181612_123683_pt1 | contig 13411 bp, 5 predicted proteins | sample HoacroProtozoa21_FD_119630 | JGI IMG/M metagenome (GOLD analysis project Ga0181612, IMG submission 119630) | Hoatzin crop microbial communities from Cojedes, Venezuel. Combined Assembly of Gp0051906, Gp0051904, Gp0051908 | reverse complement strand
TTTACACCTACATGTCCATTGAACCTGCCAAGCCACAGAGATTGTTCTGTTATGTCAGACAATGTTCTAGAATGAACAAATAGACCTATGCAAGCTTTATACTTGCAGCAGTTTTCTTGGTTTAGAGTATCAGTGCTTACTCAGATAGGAAAAGTGAGTTTGTACAAGTCTGTCAGTTTAGAAGCTCTATATGGTAAGATTTATGGATTATCTTTTCAACATCTACCAGAGTCATCATCCAAATTTGAAAATGACTTGTGCTGCCTCCTGGACAAGAAAATAGGTAGGAAGCTGATGGAGTAGCCTTCTGGCATTCTCAGATATCCCTTCTGTTACTTGAGTAACAGAAGAAAAAAAAAGGAGTATCTAATGAAAACTTGTTTTATGTGAGTGGAGAAAGAAATGTGTAATTTGGATAGGGTGGTATCATTTGCCTTCAAGATAACATTGTACAAATCAGATGGATCTTTTCTCCGCAACAAAGATTAGTCAGAAAGATTCTGCAGCTACCTAAATAGAGCAGAATAATAACATTGTTATTATAGGACGTACACCAAGCTATGTGTATGAAATCTGTGGTGTCATAAAAATCTAGGCACAGAAGGAAGACATCCTTCTGTAACATCTCTATAACAATGCTGGGATTCTAGGCTGCTGCCATGATGAGTAGCATGGAGATATGTGTGAGCAGGACTACAGAGCATGTAGAGCTGCAAAGTGATGAGATGAATCTTGTTGCATTAATATTTCAACTAATCCTGTAGTTTGCCTTTAGAAAAATAAAATGAGTGAAAGAGGGATGAGAGAGAGGAAGTAACAGTTCATGTCAAACACGCTGCAGCCGCAGAGGACTCCAAACACTTCACTATGAAAGTTTATGGACAGAAGTTCTGGTTAATGAAACTAAGCAAAGTACCTTTCTGTTACAACCTTAAACTTTCATGCACAGTGCAAACTGCCTCTGAAACCACAGCTGAGATGCAATAGGCAGAAAACCAGTGTTGCCAAGAGTGACTTCAACTCAAGGGGTCTTTGCTGGACGTGTTGGGTAGCCAAGAGTAAACAGCATGAGGTAACTCGGTATTTGGTTATTATTCCTACTGGCAGAGATGTGGCAATTACTTGCCTAAAAAAAGATGCCAGTGATCTCAATCTAGTTAGATTCCAGTTACAAGAACAGAACACACCCAGTATCAGCATACTTGAACCCTGAAGTGGTCACTTTTACCAAATTTGAGGCAACAGATGATAACTGACAAAGTACGTGCTTTTAATGTGGAGTGTTTTAATAAAAGCGAGGAATTTTTCAGGAATATCCTATTGGGTATCCCTTAAAACACAGTTCCAAGGACATGAAAAAATGGTTATTCTGGGTAGGAGGCCAGCATAGTTAAAAGGAGATGTTGAAGGCCTGCTAAAACAGGAGGAAAGCTAATATTGAGAGGTCTGGATTACAGGTACATGTCCATTTAGATGGTTCTGGCAAAAAAATGAATTACAATGCAGAAATGGCCAATAGACATTTACGCACTGTATGTGGAAAGAAGCATGAGCTTGTATGTATCCCATATGCTGTAGCAAGTTTACCATGTGTAGCAAAGAAAGATGCAAAGGAACATCTGTTGAAATTAAACATTTGCAAATCAACAGGCTGAGATAACCAACACCCAAGAGCCCTAAGCAAACCATCTGGGAGCTTTCAGAACAACTCATGTGATATTTAAAAAGTCCTGGGAAACTGAAGAATTTCCAAGTGATTGGATAACTACAAATGCGGTTCCAGTATTTAAACAGGATTAGATTAATAATCCTGTGAATTACAAATCAGTTAAACTAATTTATAGGAAGGCTAAAATAAAGATGATTAAATAGATTCATAGATAGATGCAAATAAAGATAAATCCTGGAATATGTATAAGTCAATTTTGTTTACAGACAAAAGCCTTGTAAGAAATAAACTTGCGGTCATTATTGACAGCAGTACAAATATGGTTTCCAAAAGCAATGGCAATGACATAGTGTATTTGGAAGACAGCACATTCCAATGTTTTACAATCAATACTTGACTTATTACTATATGACATTTTCCATATTGCATTATACACTAATAGCAGGAGAAAAATTCAATTACTTGAAAGCTGTCTTGTGGATGGAGTTCAGAGTACAGTTTTCAAAGCTAATATGTAAAAGAGAAAGCATAACTAACAAGAAAAGGTCTTGGATCAGTACGAGAAAGTATTTTTGTCTTATCAAATCTTTTTGTAACAATAAAATTTTTTTTAAAAAATGACATAACAGTAAGTAATGAGAACAACTGACACAGAACATTCTAGATCATTTTCTGAAATCGTTAGAATGCAACCAGATGTGTTCAATACAACTAAACACAAAGTGTTACCTCTGGGGACATACCATGTGAGCTATGGAACAGGGTGCATGGTTTTCAGAAAACAATGATGCTAAGTCAGATGTATGGAACTGTCACATGGGAAAATCCTCAGTTCATATACTTTAAACAAATCAGGATGGAAGCTGTTTACTGATTTATTAATGATAATAAACTGATCACCAGTGGACTATACATCAGTGTCAGCTACACAGCATAAACCTGCCCATCACCCCTGCCACTGCTTGCACCCCATTATGGCACCACTGTGAGCAGATGCCCCACATGCTCCCCAAGGAGGGGTTCCCCCATGTCACTCCTGTGCTGTGGGTCCCTGGCTGGGTGCAGGCTGTTCCTCTGCCCCACAGGGCGCTGCTGGTCCCAGCCCAGGCAGGGCTGGCGATGCTGTGGGGCAATGCCTGCCTGTGCCCAGCAAAGCTCACTGCTCCTCTCACTCCAAAGCCTCTCCCAATGACCATTACAGGCTTCAACACTCCTGTGGCACTGCTTCTCGAGTTGATGTCCTCTTTGTTTCCAAAGTCTCTGTAATTCACTGGATACTCTTTAATTGGCTTATTTCCATCTTGCTCTTTAATGTAGTCAGTTTGGGGCAAACTCCCTCTCAGTTTTGGGTGCCCCATCACACACGCTCTTACCCTTCCATACCTGGCACTGTTACAGGCCATTTTGTCTTGGATTTTTTCAGAGATTTCAAGAGTGCCATAAAAATGGTCTAGAATTGTAAAAGATCTTTTGCCATGTGTGCTTGAGGCAGCCTGAAAGCAGATGTGGTATTAAACACTAAAAGAGTTGTCCAAGAGTCACAGCGGATGGACACTTGGTCGGAACTTTTGAGGAAAAATGAGTGTAGTGTTTTCAAAAATATGGTTTGTTTTCTGCCAGTGTCAGGTGCATGCAGAGTTGAGATAGCTGGCTAGGACAACCCTTGCTAGCATTACCATGTAGCATTTGTGTCTTTGTAGCCCGATAATACTTCTTAATAAATTCTTAGGCTCAGAGGGTTAGTAGTAATTGCAGAAGATTACTTAAAAATGAGGAGAATTTTGATTAAAGTTTTTTTGTCTTTCTCTATAGCATCAGACATTGAACACAGAGTGTTAACCTTAGAGCTAAAGACTGCAGCATCTTGAGAAAGATGGATCAGTGTTCAGCTGTGCATGCAGAAGCCTCCCAGGTGCCTGACTGAAGTATGCTGCACAAAATTTATAGTATTCATTGGTTCTCTTTTTTGAAAGGACCTTTTCTTCCTTAGCAACCTTTCCCCTCCTTCTGTAGCCTGATTTACCATTCAGTGATCATCTGGAATCTCATATTGGACTTACTAACACCATTTTTACACTATTTTGCCACTACTAATGGAATATTGGTCTCTTCTGTTTTTTATTAATGTCTACCCAAGCTTTGCCAAAGACAGTGGTGCATTATGGTGAAACTACCTGGTCTGTAATACACAGATTAAATTTAGGGAATTTAGCTGAATTCAGGTACTTCATGCCTTAAAATGTTTATTTTAAATTATATGCTTAGTCTATGGAAGTCTAACGATTTGAGAACGTTTAATCTTAGCAAATATAGCTTCAGAGCTATTCTTGAAGTATTTCATGTCTGAAGCACCATGTATTGGACTCCTCCTGTTAGAATCCTAAAAGCACAGGTAAGCAATGCTTCCTATTTGCCTACGTTTCACTGTAAATCACTGAGGTTTTTCCTTGTTCTAAATTCTTGTTTAAAAGCCGCCTTACTATCTTTTGCTCAATCAATCACCAGTATGTCATCATGTTCCTTATTAATTACCTTATAAATTCTCCTTTAAAACATATTCTTTCATATTTACATCTCTGTTTCTCATTCTTCAGGTATTCAACTCATCATATTGCCAACGTTTCTTTTTAGAAGGGTGGCTTCTCACCCAATGTAAACTTTTGCAGTTCTGGTTTTGGGGTATTTGATAGGAGAAAATGGAAAAGATTTCAGTTTTCAATGCTTTTCCCTCTTAAAAGTTGAAGAACTCTGTTGTTTGTGCCATGTGCTGTGCTATAATGCATAAGCGGCACATATAGAGTTCTTCTCCCAGAAAAAAAACGTTTGATGCTATTGAAAACTTTTTAGATACTTTCTCTGAAATGCACAAAAAAGGGAACCTAAGGCTGCCCCTATACTGAAATGGAGTCCCAACACTGACCAGAGTGTATTAGCTGATATTTACATTGGTGAAACCAAGGGATATTGGTAGCAGGCTGCCTGCACCCATTCAACCTGACCAGAGGATCTCACAGCCACTTGATAACTATTCCAGATGGCTTTCCCCCTCTGTAACGTATTTTGCTTCAATTTAGGTGACTATACAACTATAGCTTAAATTCAATCAAATTCAGCAGCAACCCTGAGCTCCTATTCTTCATGATCTGAACAGACTTTCTGTGTGGCTCATGTGGAGGGCATGATGAAGCTTGGACCTTGTGTCACTACTCAGGTCACTTGTACCCAACAGAATGGCAATCAAGCCATTCTTGATCAATATACTGAGAAAAGACGGAGTTGTCCAAGCTGCAACATTTCACCTTCCCACACAGGTATGCTTGCAATTTTATGTCAGAAAGAGAAGTATTCCAGGCAGTATTACATCATCCTGTGGAAATGAGATGACCAGGAACGGGTCGAAAACATCTGGCTATCCTCAGCAGTATCCCCAAGGTTATAAAAGAGTTCACTAACTGTAGCAGGGCAATAGACAGGATATGCGTTGTCTGACACACGGCACATATGGCTGCTTGAACCTCGAGGACACATAGTCATACTCCAAGTCTCTGTTAACAATCACGAAAGTTTCTTACATCATGACAGATTACACCGATTGTGTACCTGACACCTGTTTCTGAAACCAAGGCAACTTCAGTACCACCAATGCAACACTATTTCGTTATGAACAGCTTCATCTACATGTACACTTCACTTTGAAGTGTTTAGTTAAAATATTCCTGGCACTCACTGATTTTACCAATCCTTAAAATCCTCTTACAATGTAGACAAGTATCACATAACCCTTTTAGGCAATTTATCTTGGTATTTCACTATTCTTAGAAAGTTTTTCCTAATGTCTAGCCTAAGCCTGCTTTGCTGTAGTTCAAGTCAATTATTTCTTACACTATCCACTACTGATATATTCCCTTCCTTTGTGCAGTAGCTTTTTAAATATTTGAAGTCTGTTATCATGTCTCACATCAGTCTTCCCTTCTCTAGACCAAACTACAATATTTACCTCTTTCTAGCCTCCAACTATTCTCACAGCTCTTCTCTTTCAAACTAGTCTACACCTGTCTTGAAGTATAGTCCCCTAACTGGACACAGTGCTCCAGCTAAGGTGGTGCTAATGCTAAGATGAGCAGAAGAATTTCTTCATATGTCTTATAAAAGACATGACTCTTTACATAGTCTGATATTTGGCTTGTCTTCCTTACTATATGCTGTGATGTTGTTGATTCATGTCCAGCTATGATCCACTACAACTTTGGGATCCTTGTCTGGAGAACCACTGAACAGTTAGTTTCACATCCTATGTTTATGTAGCTGACAATTCCTGGCTAAATATAGATCTCTTTATTTGCTTATCATTGCTGAATCACATCTTATTTTTCTCACATCTCCTCTCCAATTTGGCAAGGTCCTGGCTAAAGGTCCTGGCTACCTCTAAAGGTCCCTTCCAACACAAAACATTCTATGATTCTATGATTCTATGATTCTAAATTCTAACCTTGTCCTCTATTGCACTGTTCCAGCTTGGTGTTGTCTGCAAATGTAATAAAGATGTTCTTTCTTCCATCATCACAATCTGCTATACCTTCAAAAAAACTAGTTTTGTATTTTCTAATTAATGAATCCAGGGCCAAAGGGAGTTCCAGTAGGATCCTTAGGAAAGAGTGAATTATAATTTTCTAAGAACAGCTCTGAGAAACCTCACTTAAAAATATTTGACCCTGACTATTTCACCAGATATACATTCCCCTTTGTCTATTGCAAAGATTTCCATTCTTTATATTTTTTTAGTATTTTGAAGTGGATGTACTTGTATGCATAAATACACAGACAGAGACTTCTGTCTTTTATTTAAATAATATCCATCAAGTTTATTCAAGCTGCAGGTCTTCTTATTTCTTGCTGGCTTCTGGATCAATAGATATTTTTGTCCTTTGAAACAGTTGAAATTTCATAACGTTTTCACCATTTTTCATTTACGTACCGCAAAACATCATCAAACCATCCCAGAAAATCTGGTTCTTCATGACTTCTTCTCCCAGCCTGTGAATCAGTCAGAATTTGATCTGAATAATAGGAACCTTTTCTGCTGGTACCAATATAAATTTCTTATCTCTCATTTACTGTTAGCAACCTGTTTAGCTGATAGTAGCAGAGACAATTGCCCTATAGTGAGATACTGGCACTCATGAGGATTTATGCAGCTCTGAAAAAATGCAGCTGCAACAAGTACATATCAAACCGCCAGAGGAGAATCCCAAAGCATAATCAACAACTCAGACTACAGCAAGAGCCTGCTTCGTGATGAAAGAGGATGTTAAAATGACTGCAAGTTTATGGCCCAGAAGACCACATGTCCAAGGTTTTCATCCTACTGAAAGAAGGCTTTTACCCTGATCTGATAAGCAAATAGGATAGATGACCTGCAGTTCAGAACCTGGCTGTGGACCAAATCATGATAAGAAGATGGAAGAGACCGGATACTCAGCAGCGCATAAAAGTGTAACCAGAGCATTTTACAGCAGATGGATTTGATGCTGAAAGATCCAGTAACGAAAGAAAGTTTTAAAACAAGTAATGGCTCATTCCACTCATCTCAACTTAACATGACACCAAATCCATAATGAGAAGAACCACACAGGAGTGCAAAGAACCCTGGAGCTGGCTGCAGATTTATTTTACTGCCTCAGGCAGCATGAGCAGTAGAGAGGAAATGTCAGACAAGTGAGAGTTATTTCAGAAGAAAGGCTAAAAGTGAGATGGCTGCCAAGCCATTTCCGCAAGAGACACTAAAAGTGGAATAGCTGGAGGGGTTTCATACAGGTGGGATAATCCCACAGATGATAACTAGCATGAAAAAAGGAAAATTCTTTTCTTGATTCATCTTCACAAACTGAGATGGAGAATTTTGAAACTCAAACAACATGCTTCAGAATTACGGAAAAAAAGCATAGCATCTTCTGAAATGATACCTCTGTGACATTTCATGCAAATTCACTGGTTCCGACCACAAAGTCCAAGACAGACATTACAGGCACACATGCTGGATACCAGAAAAGAGGGACTGCTTAATGCAAACCATTTGGGGAACTCTGAGCTCCATTCAGACTAGCTCCTGCACCTACAATGAAGGGGAGTACAAAGTCAGAATTTAAACTCAGGAGAGTATTGGTTGCCAGCCAGACCCTACACTTTAGACTGAAAAATCCTCCAGTGGCTGAAATACAGGAATCAGCAGTTCTCAGGTTTAAGCCCCTGCAGGAAACGACATTTAAAATCCTGATATTGCCTTCATTTCCAGGAAAATGCCCAGTTCATCAGACTATTTTGTAGCACAGCTTGTGAAGAAGTTGGAGCTAGGAGGGACTCCATCTCCACTGCAGAAACTGTGTCACTCTGCAGAAATAAATACAGAGTGTATGCAAGAAGCAGAGATACAAAATGCAACCAGAAGAGTACTCGATGAGAATACACTCAGGGAACTCCCAAGTTTTTGTGGCATGAGCTTTGCATCAAAGAGTCAGTAAATACAAGTCACAAAAGACAGAGACTAAGAGGGAAACCAGAAGAATATCACTTTGCAAAGTCGTACTGTGCTCAAGGCACATATTAAACTCCTGTGCCTTAATATACAGCAGAAACATTATTTAACACAAATACTGGCACAGTCTCTCCTCTTGCTAACATCCTGTGACTTGTCAATAGCTGGAAGCTTCAAAGGGAAACTCTAGGTTGGTTTCTTTACTTGCCGAAGCTGGCTCCCTTCTAAGACACTGCTGAAACTAGCAGATTTTCTGCCCCGAGACAAATTACTTATAGCTGCTAGCAGAAAATATCTGTGCCAAATGGGACAGTGTTTTGAAATAGTAGGAAGTCAACAGGAAGACAATTAGGCTATTGTGATTATATGGAAGGGTTCTGGATAGATAAAATGTGGCCTACCTATAGGCTTTTATGTGAAATGCATGTTGTGTTTCTACTCTTTGTTTATAATACTATGACTGTTTTCAATTAATGCTGGCAACATGAAGACTATTTATTCAGGCTTATATGGAGTTTCATGTTTCTGCCAGGTTGTGTTCTTTTTCTTTTTTTTTTAATTTACCTTTAAATAAACTCCTTAAAACTTGCCGTTAGAGAGACACAACAGCAAAAAAGCACACTGTTTTTTCTATCTGTTACAACCCAAACACTAATACTTAAACCTTTAAACAAGGTACTTTTCTTCATGAGTTCCTGTACACTAGTGTTTGTCTGACTTTTGTTGGTAGCTTTACTAGGCCAAAATGCACTTTGACTAGCTATATTCCTCTTTCTAAGTCAAGTTAATTTCATTAAGAGATTGATAAATAAAGAATTCTGCAAGGTTGAATTTGTATAGCTCACAAGTTGTATTTAGTATTCCAAAAATATTTGACCCTTTCTAGGTCAAACTCACCACATAGGTGATAGTTTAAAAAAAATCCAAAGCCAAAAACCAAATAAAACCTCTTTAAAAAAGAAAACCACAGAAAATCATGGTTGTGTATTGTACTGATGTATTACCATCCACTACTTTTACATGAGTTCAAGGTTACCCAAGTTCTCTATGAAATTTCACTATCAAATTTCAATTTCCTTTCATATTGGTAATGGAACCCATAAACAACAGAGCTTAGGTTTTCCACATCACTAATGAGAAAGAATAGAAAGCAATCCCTGAACCAAACTTCTGAGGAACACCACTGTGACTTCTGTCTGCCTAATTTTTCCCCAGGCAGCACATCTCCTTGAGAGTTCTGCTGAAGACACTTCTTGTCTAACTCTGGCCCAGTGCCCATATTCTTCTTTGTGGAACTGTATTATGTGTGTTAATGAAGTCCAGACAGATTAGGTTAATAGCTGTGGGAGAGGGTGTCTTGAATGTTTGTTATCTTGTCAAAGAAGCTTTTGGATAAGTTTCACATAAATTCATGTGGTTTTAAAAACCCATTTTGCTGTGATCATCATCCTTTCTTTCAAAATATGTTCTAGAACCCAAAATACAATTTCTCCTTCTTAAATATAGATATTTTTATTATTTTTTTTTCCTAAAAGTTTGCTAAATAACCTACTAGGCACAGATGCAGATTTTTCTTATATTTGACAAGGTCTTGAGAAGCTGGTGATAACAATCATACTTCTCATGGGTAAATTCTTCCTGTAAAGACAAAGATTGTAGGGAATTCTTGTACCACAGCTAAAGGTAGTTTCATTTAAGTCCCACAGAAAGTAATAGGAACCATTATACTTGAGGAAGAATTCATTAGGTTTGAAATGGTAAATCTGAGATCATGTGAGATTTAGAAAGACTCTCAACCAAATCTCTTAAGACATGTAATAAAATCACAAGAGTTGGCAAAAATCTTGATCCATCTCATAAACTCCAGATAAATATGAGCAGATGTAGGTCATGTAATTCAATTGATTGGGAAGTTAATTTCCCAAGAAATAGTTCTGAGAATCAGAATTAAACACAGACTCCTTGAAATCTAATTGATTTTTGAACTACTCAAAAATACTTTAAAGCTTTTTCCCCTCAGAGGTCTTTCTAATTATACTTTCCTGTTCTAAAATATTTTTTACTCCCTGGTGACTATATGAAATATTCTCTTCATCAGTGATAAAGGGGAATAGCTCTTCTAAGGAGTAAACAGTGAAACCAAGTATAAACAGAGTACTATCTAATACACCAGTGGAAATATCCCTTGAAATAATGAGGAAAAAAACTGTGCTTTAATCACTCTCAGTTATGGCAATTTTAAATGTAACTCTGAGTGACAAGTGGTTAAAAGTCCAGAACATTTTAAGAAAGAGAAGTTAAAAGCATAATAAGCAATTAAAACAGAAGAGAAACAGAGGAAATCAGCAACACACTGTTGAAGCCAATGGAACCATTTTCTGAAGACTGCTGTCCTATTGAGATTATCTTCACTGGGATCTAGAGGCCATATATTTTTAGGAACAGACAATAATCTAAAGAAAAGCTGTTGTAGCATTGTGCAATGTGAGAAGTTTGGAACAATTTTTTACTTAGCTCTCTCAGCAGTTCAGTCATCCTAAGGAAAATATATTAAAATAAAAAATGCTTTTAGCATTTTTCATGTGTTTGCCACTTTCATATGTTGTTGATAAATTTTTTTTCTAACTTGGTGCTTCCACAAAAACAAGGAGCTACACAAATAGAAACAACCAACATCTCAAAATTCATAAAAATATTAATTAGAAAATACATAGCTCCCTGTCAGTTTCCCTTATGAACTAAAAGGCTCATCTTGGGCTAATAAAGAAAATAAAAGATGGGTGAAAAAATAACAGAGATTTTATTTCCTCCAATGTTTCTGTGACAGAACAGACCAACACAACTTCTGTCCTCAGTTAGGCTGAAATTTATCAGACAAATGACTAATGTAAAAAGAAGCTGGCCAGCCACTGGAGCACCTCTGAAGCTTAAAACAAAGATTCATGAGCACTACATGAAATCACTCCAAGAACTGGCAAAGGTGCTGGGCCTCAGTCAGGGTTATTCAGAACTAAAGAAATTTAGGAAAAGCTGTCTATTCAATGAAGCTGGAATAAGATCTCAAGAGCCTTTTAGTGCTCCAAGAATGATCTTGTTGCTTAAATTCAAAGAACTGGTCAATTGAAAGTCCATCTTTTGGGTTGCTTTTTGATCATATTTTAGTCCATCTAGAGCACTTATGTCCTTGAGATACCCTGCATGCCTACAGTTTCTAGCCTTATCTAATTGACTTCTAGTGTATTACCACCTTTTGCAATTATTCAAACTCCCTCTCCAACATGAAGCTGCAACGCAGAAAGTCGTTACGTCAAATGTGTCTCTTGCGCATCCTTATATGTGAGGTGTGTTTACAGCATATTTCTCTGAGATCAGCTGAAAAACCCATGAGAAGTTTCCACCTTTCAGGTGGCATGGAGAACTGGTCTTCTTTTAAGACTTCCTTTTTGTGTATGTGATCTATTTTGCCTGAACTACTAAACAACAGATTGTGTTGGAAAAACATTCACTTTCCGTTCACTTTTGGTGCTGGAACCATGAACAGTCAAAACCACAGTGGCAATGGGTGCTTGACTTAATATTATAATGACTCGGGAACTTTGCTGGAAAGGCAGAGACGTGCAGTTCCAGTCATTGTTCTCTTCAGTATTTCTGTTTTTCATCCAGTGATGATCTGAAGTAAAATGCACAAACAGTTCTGGGCACATGGCCCAGGAGCTAAGCTTTTCCAAAAGCAAAGTGGGTTCTCTAACCACTGTGTGACAAAGCCAGTCTGTTCTCCTTGTGCATTCCTGTCTGTATCATAGCGCGGCGTCACCCAGAGTGAGGACTGTTTGCTATGCAAGCTGTTGGGTGATTGCTGCATTTCCTGGCCTGAAAACCAGGTCTCCTGCTTCCTGGACAAGTGCTTTTATTGTCAGACTGGTATCTAAAAGCTCTTCATTAGATACTGGGATCTGGTCTTCTAAATCCAGTACATGGTTTCACTCTCTGAAGTGTAGTTTTGCTGAGATCTCGAAGTTCATATACAAGGTGAGTTTCAAGTACATCTCTTTTGGGATTTAGGGAGGTGGCTGACCTGACATACTAAATCATAACAAAAATTAAGGGCCTAACTTCCTCATGTGTAGGAATTAGGCCCCTCATTCATGACAGGCAACAGAAGAAAAATTATCACATCTGGGGACACTTCTTATGTCAGGAATGTCTGTATATCATTATAACCACCATACTTCATGTCTTAACAATGACACCTTGCAAAACCACACGTGCCATTTTCACAAGCTTTCCCTCAAAAAAAGTTTTTCTGGAAATAAAACAATCAAAATATACTTGAGAAAGCAACATAACCACTGGAGAAATGAAAACTGATGTTTATTCACTTGGAACTAATGCAAATTTTAGTTTATGTGGCAGCCAGGTACAACGGTAATAACTTTGGATATAAAAATTGTTACATAGCTAGCTCTTACCATTCTTAAAATGCAAATTCATGTGTCACAGTGAATCAGGGACTTCACAGGTTCATCTCTCCTATGAACTATGTCATCATTTATTACTGTGCATATGAAAAAACCGATTAATTAGTCATGTTAATTGATATTGTTGGCCAGACTCTTCTTTTAACCAGACTTATCATCAGTCTTTCCTACACTTCATTTCCCACTTGCACATAGCGAGTCTCTGAATCCAGGAGAATCCATTTGTGCCTGTGGTTATGTGGTTGCCACACCTAAGCGAAAGAAACATATAAAAAAATTCCTGGATCCATACCAACAATTCTCTTTTGAGAATGCCTGGAAATGGTAATTAAGAGTAGACCAGAAAAGAATCTTTCGTCGTAACAAGCCTGAATTTCACAGTTTCAAATAAAAAACCCTGCTGGAGACCACAATCATATCCTTCCAGTAACACTAAAAGAAGGAACATTTAAATGCCCCTAGCTGAGCAAAAAAAGGATATAATGAAAGCCATGACCCAAACCATATTGAAGGAAAACACAAGATCAGGAATTAATTAATGAAGCTATTTGTATTCATTTGTCAGAAGTAGCTGAGAAGCAGACATTGGACAGGAGGAAACTGGAGGCTTCAAAACAGTCAGCGAGAGTGTAAACTTCAAAGAAAACAAGACAAAGCAGGAAAACTAATTTCTTGGGTAGAGCATTGGATAGAAAGTTAGGCTGAGAAAGAAAGCACCGGAATTCTCCTAGG
>Ga0181612_113787_pt1 | contig 13411 bp, 10 predicted proteins | sample HoacroProtozoa21_FD_119630 | JGI IMG/M metagenome (GOLD analysis project Ga0181612, IMG submission 119630) | Hoatzin crop microbial communities from Cojedes, Venezuel. Combined Assembly of Gp0051906, Gp0051904, Gp0051908 | reverse complement strand
TGAGGGTGACGGAGCACTGGAACAGGCTGCCCAGGGAGGTTGTGGAGTCTCCTTCTCTGGAGATATTCAAGACTTGCGTGGACAAGGTCCTGTGCAGCCTGCTGTAGGTGACCCTGCCTCAGCAGGAGGGTTGACTAGATGACCCACAGTGGTCCCTTCTAACCCCTACTATTCTGTGATTCTGTGATTCTGTGATTCTCTTTGTTGTCCTGGTGAAGATGAAATATTAATAATCCTTGGGTGCCATCATACTCCAGGGTACAGTTGAGGTCCATTTGTTGGAGAGGAGCAGGCAGTGGAGAACCACAGCTGACTGCACAGGGAGGGGGATTTGGAGGACATCTGGCTTCAGCCTGCCGAGCTTGGCTGTTTTCAGTCTTTTCTGGGCAATGGTATTTCCTGCTCATGAGGATATGTGTGGGAATAGGGGATCTTCGGCCTGCAGGAGGACAGGAACCACGTTGAGATGTCCTCCAGACTACTGCTGGGAAGCAGATTCATTCTTATGCTCTTGAGGGGGAGAGATACCAGGGCCAATTCCATGGTAATAGAAGGGAGGAGTTTTCTCCCAAAGGGCTGATCCAGAGTTCTTTGGATCTGGGGCTAGAGGAATATCCCCACTGGTTTCATGAGGTTTTGAAGTCACCCCAGTGTGTTCCAGTTTCCCATGACCCCATGAACGAACCTGTCTCTCCCTGAAACTTGTGGTTTCCCTACACCTCACCCAAACCTGCCCTCATCCACTCACCGCCCCTTACCCTTCAGCAGAGACTGCCTTCCCTCCCTCCCCAGGCACAAAGTCCCCACCACCCTCACCACTGTGCTCTGCGCCAGGGTGGAGTAGGGACTTTCAGGTGGCATTACCAAGTGCTGCGGGACCCTAGCCTCAGGGAGGTTTGTGGGGTGGGGGAGATGTTGATCCCTCCATAGTGCTCATGGGCACCTGGGAGGTCAATACAGTGCAGTGGAGAACCGCTTTGGAGGGGCTTGCAGCGTTCTGCAAGGAAACAGGGGTTCCTCCTCTCCCTTCTCTCCTTTGAACACGGGATATGGCTGGATTTGATTTAAAGGCTATGTCTGGGAAACACCAAATGTCCCTATTAGCTGACCAGCCCCAATCACAGGAATTGGTGCAGTCACATTTTATGAGGGGGAGAACTGCAGAGATGACATAAAAACTGCAAGAAAACCATGTTGTAAGCCATAGAGATGATTACGATGCAGTAAAACAGTAGGTGATCTGGCTCCGCGAAGGCACAGAGCAGAGGGGTGCAGCGGGTAGCCAAGGGGCTGGAGGTCCAGCAGCCCATTTCACAGCCTGTGTGCTCTGATGCCAGGTTCCCAGGGCATCCAACCACCGCCCCCAGAACATGAACCACCCCTTCCTTCAGCCTGGGCAAGGCAGCACGGGGCTTGGTGCAGGCAGTGCTGCTGACCCTGCCAGGTCTGTGCAGTGCACGGGCTGGGCTTAGCAAGCACTGCGTCCTTCCTGACTGTAAAATGGATGCTTTTGGGCGACCGTTGCATTTTTTTCAATTTTACTCCGAATTCCCAATGTACAAACTGCATTTTCCCTCCCTCTCTCAAGCAGAGAAATAGAAAAACAACAGTAACCCTCTTTCCTGCACTCATCTCACTGTTGCCTTTCTCTCTTCCTTGTCCTTCCCTTTGCTTGTGAGTGCAAAGTCCTGGCTGGCAGCACCAGTTACTGTGCCTTTGGTGCTCGGTCTCCAGGGATGTTCTAACTCTCAGCAAGTCTGCCCCCCCCTCTCCCCGCCTTAGGATAAGCTTATCCGGACAAAATTGCCCCTGCAGCATTTACAGTTGAGGGAAGGGTGGTCTGGAAGCTGGAGCATGGCATTACAAGCCCAGGGGACAGGGGTGGAAGGTTTCTTGATTCACTGCTATCCCCAGAGCTCACCAGTTCTCTGAGATTTTGGGCCAAATCCATTGCTAGGAGAAATCCAGCGGGATCACACCAGGATGTGTCTAACCCTTTGTGGCTTCTAGTTCATCCACAGCTCTGCTGTGGAGGGGTCAAAGCTCCCCCCAATAAATTGTGTGCGGCTGGAAAAGGCACACTTTGGGCAAAGCCCTGGAACCTGTGTGTATGCAGACCTGCTATCTCTCAGGGATGTGTGGGACTGGACTGAACCCCAGTTCCAGCACCCAGAGGACTAGTCTGTCCTCCAGAACGCTGCCCCGCAGCCCCTCTCATGCTCGACCTGGACCGTCCTGCCACCCCTAGGCTGCCTTCCAGCTAGGCAAGATGGGAGTAAGCCACCTCTGCTGGGGGAGGCAATCACTCTTCACCCATGTGTGCTCTCGCTCCAAGAAGACCAGTCAGGGTGAGCTGTGAATGGCCAAGACAGCACCTCGGAAGGGTGGCAGGTCCTACTTGGAGCCTTGTGCCCTGAAGGAATGGCACGGGGCTCTCTCAGAGCTGGCCCAGCAGTGACCGAGGGGTCTGGCTGGACAGGCAGCTGTCTGCAGGAGGAGTGGAGAGGACTGGAGCAAAGCAGTTACCACTCAGTTGCCTGTGAGCCAGATTGAGCTGCTCCAGAGAACACCTCTACCAGCCAGAGCCCTTGGCCCTCTGCAGCTCAAGGATGAGGGCGTTCGGGGCAGGAAGGTCAGAGCAGCCAGTGCTGGGCACACCAGAGATGCGGGCAGAGAAAGGTCCTTCTCAGACAGACTCCCATGTGACAAAAGCAACCCACAAAAGCAATAAACCAGGCTGCCCTCCCTTCCTCCTTCCTCTACTCTTTCCCTGTTGGTTTTCCCCGCCTCTTCCTCATACAGAAGTGTTGTTTTGTTCTTGCCATCCTCCCCCCACATCAGTGTGCGGTGACAATCACCCCTGCACTGTCCCCACCTGCTCAGCCCTGCAGGCAGGGTACCACTTCCGCATCCTGGGGTTCCTCCTCCATGCACCCATGGTTACTACCCACAGAGCAGGAGGGAGCTGGGGACCTTTGGATAAAAAGGCACTGGAAGAGCCTGTTCCCGTGTACCATTTGTGCTGCTTGCCATAGCAAGGCAGATCTTGGGTCTCACAACCTTGCTAAGAGAGCCAGTGCTTCCATGGCACAGCAGCCCCAGGCTGCCCTCCTCCTTCCAGCACCCCCAGTGTCCCCGGGATGTGGTGCTTCAACGGCTCCAAACGCAGCTCACGGCTCCCCAGTCCTCTTTATTTGAGAGAGAAAGAGAACTCCGACTAATGCCAAAAGGAGGACAGGCCTGCTGGGGATTGCAGTTCACTTTTTAATTTTGAGATGCCTCGTTAGCTCTGGGCCAAGCTGAGTGGCTGAGAAGCATCAGCCACTCGCTCTCCTCCCCTCTCCCCCACCCCCTTGGAAACCCATTAGTCCGATGAGCAGGTCGGCTCTCAGGGGTGGTGCAGTGGCAATGAGTGTGACGTGCTCATCTGGGGAGCGGTGCTGAACGGGGGGATACATGGGAGAAAGGGGGAAAGTTGGAGCCACGTGGAGGTAATGGAAAAATCTAGGAGCAACTCCTCCAGAAAGCCATCCTGGCTCAGTGGGGACAGCCCAAGGGGGTCAAGCACCAGGTGAAGTGAAGCTGAGGGGCTGGTGTTGAAGGGTCAGCAGGTACATCAGTCCTTGAGGTGCAGGTGGTAAATCTTTCCAGTCTGGGGAGCCCTGGACAATCCCCTCTTACTTCTCAGCCACAGTCCCCCAAGCCCTAGAGTAGCACACCTTGCTGGGTGGTACATGTAGCGACCACAAAGCCCAATTTTCATGGGCTAAGGAAGGAGATGGCCTGGGACTGAAAGAGCAGGGGGTCATGGCAAAACAGGTCTAAGGGATTTAGCCAGGATTGCGGTGGGGATCTGGACCAGCCTTGGAGAAGGGAATTGCAGGGTAGGAGGAAGATCCAGCCGGGGCTCTTGGTCTGCTGAAGAGGGAGATCTCTGTCACGGTACTGCAAGATCAGCAACGACGCAGAGTGAGGTCTTTTGGCAGGGTACGCTGGAGAGTCTGCTCAGCCCTGGGGGAGCAGAGCAGCATAGCTTACAGGGAGATCAAATCACAGGTGGGTGTCATCCAGCTGGCCCTGGCCTGGGGGATGGACAGCATGGGGGGCAATGTTTAACGGGTATATTGCAAGAACAATAATTACACCACAGTAAGGCAAGCAGGATGCTCATGATTTAGGACTGGATGAGCAGAGGATGCTGTAGATCAGGTCTGGGAAGCATCGCAGAGCCGCGGATGGGGGGAGGGAGGGAGCAGCACCCTGGTTATTTTAAGTGCTCTTAGGTACTCACTTTCAGAAGCATTAGTTCCATACAAGATAAAAATAAAAAGAAAGGAAGAAAAATAAAGAAAGAAAAGAAAGAAAGCAAATGAAGACTGTATTGCCCCTGGGTAGAGAATGGAATGAAGGAATGGCAGGAGGATCCCACTTCAGCTCAGTGACTCAGCTGCTCTCTGTTGGTGCAACATTTCCAGACCAAAACTTTGCAAGAGTTTCGAGCAGATGGTTCTGCTTCCCAGAAGCAGGTGGAAAGTGGACACTTTATGGTTTCCCAGCATCATTTACAGACCTTGTTAGCCAAAAGCAAGGTGAGGGCATTCTCTTCTCCTTGCTCCCAGGCCAGCTAGAGTGCAAGGTTGCTAGTGTTTCTCCTGGGTGGTGTGTGCAGTGTCTGAAAATGCCTGGTGAAAAACAAATAACCGGGAAGCCCTCAGGATTATGCAGTAAATCCTATGTTTTCATGCCTGTGGATGCAGCAGCTTTCCCTGCCCCATTTTTGATTCAAAATTTCCTAAGGAGCATTAGCACTTAGAGAGTCTTGGATTGAAACGAGCCTGTGTCCCACTCCTCATCTGCTCTCCGGCATGGATCTGGCTTCCCAGCGCTTGTCACCCTCACCCAGTCTCACTCCTCTCCTCAGACACCCAAACACCTCCTTAGCTGCAGTATCTTGGCCTCCCTCCTTTCTCTCTCCTGCCCTCAGCCCCTGTCTGCTCCATCTCACCTGCAACCTCTTGGGGACCCAGCCTGCCCCCATGTCCTGCTTGTTCACCAGCATATCTTCTTCAAGGACCATTCCTAATTCAGCAAACCTGGGGATGAAATCCTCAGCCCTTCCCTGCATAACGGCATCACTTGAAACACAGAATTGTAAAAATAAATGATTGCTGATGCATACAGTGTTGCAGTGAAGGATCGTCAGTAGCTCAGGGCTCCGAAACTGGCGGGGCTGGCAGGCTGAGCGGCTGTGTTGGCTTGCATGAATGCGGCAGGAGGTGGAGGGGGACCCGAGCCCTGACCCACCAGCCCTGTGTGGCTGGGAAACAGCCGGCCTTAGTGGTCCTGTACTGGAAGGAATGGGAATTGGGTTTCTTATGTAGTCAAGGCTGGTGGTATTGCACACTGTTACTGCTTCCTGAAAATGTCCCTGTTTTCCACTGCGTATAAGGTTCAGCCACAGTGGTTGTGTTTTCTCCATGCGGCTAGCTTGCTTTGACTTTTTGAAGGGGAGGGGGGAAATTTTAGGCAAAATGATTCAGGAATTTCTGAGAACAAGCTGAGGCATGTACATGCTGGTTTTTTTCCTCTGCTAAAATGTTGGGGGGTGAAACTGGCAACACCTCCAGTGGGGCTGGCCCAGGTGCGTGTGTAGGAGGTGGGTGCCTGGGGCCCAGCCACCTGGCTGGCACTAACACTGTGGCCCCACCACCTCCAGTGCTGGTGCAGCATCCCAGGGTGGTGGTGCTGCTGCAGGAGAGCCAGGGCATGGGACAGGGAATCAGGCACTGGTCCTGGGTTGTCTGTTTCGAGGGCAGTAGGAGCTGCAAACCTGCTTTTCTAGGGCTTAGTCCTCAGCTCTCTAGCTCTCTTCCCTTCCACTTCTGTGACAAAACTATTTAAATCTCAGAACAGCCAGATCCAATTTTCCCTACGTTTCTGAGTTGCCTTGAGCCAACTCTTTTGCACGCTTTGGGGCAGGGAATTGAGACTTAGCAGGAAGGCACTCCTCCCGCCAGGAGCACGTCCTTCACTATCTGCAGGAGATATTGCCCAAAGCTGGACACAGGGTTAACCTGAAATGCTGCATTCCACAGAACCTGACTACAGCGGGAAATATCACTCTTCCTTCCCTATACACAGGCAGGACAGAGGAGCAGCTCTGGATTCGAAAGCAGAGGGGTGGGTATGGAGCAGACTGGGGAAAGGAGTAAATTGAGGAAGGAGAGGCAGGAGCTGTCTGGAGAAGCCTGCAAACCCCAATGTCACCCAGGGCCAGAGAAAAGGTGGATATGGCACCAGGGCTGCCAGCTGTCCCACTTTCCTTCCTGAAAAAAGGGTGTTGAGAAAAGTGTGTTAAGAAAAGGATTTCAGTAAAACTGGCTGCAGCTGTGCAGCCTTCACTTCCTCCCCCATTTATGTGACTTCTGGCTCCAGACCATGGGTCACATGCTCTCTAGGGCTAGTCCAGAAGGAAGATGACAACCTCCTGCTGTTTTGTCTTACTTCATTAACGAAAGTGGCAGGAAACGAAAGGATCCAGTCCTTCTTGGGACATATGTGGATGTTAACACATTGCCACATGATGGAATTTCTATTTTTTTCACTTTGCTCTTTTTATAGGAAATACATGCTGTGAAAAGGACTTTGAGGCTGTAAAGTCAGATGCTCAGGACTTCAGAAAAGCCAGAATTGGGGTTACTCCCTGGATCTATATTTGGTCCCCTTGTGAGGGTGCATCAGGAGGCAAGGTCCAACAGTTGCTTCCTCCTGAACACCTCTACGGAGCTCATTAAGAGACACCATTTACACACGGAGCTGATCTTTCTTGTTCCCTGTATTCAAGAGGGGGACAGGCTGGAAGCATGACAGTGGAGACTAGCTGAGGTGGTCATAGCAGGTGGTTAGGACCGGTTGAACCAGACTGGGGTGAGATGCAAGTCTGATGCAAAGACTGCAACTGAGCAGGCAAAGACCATCTTGGGCTCATGCTTTCTTGACTGCTCTGTATCTGTATCTTTCTTGACCTGCTCACAACACAGGATTAGTTGTTTTTATAACTGTTGTCAAGTGCACTAGTACAGCATGGATATGTTCACACCTCCCTTCTGAGAAGTCAAAGGTAACCCCTGCTGTGGGGTGCCCAGCCAAAACACCTGATTTTCCAGAATACTTAGCAGCATTGTAGTCAGCACACTCTATGTTCGAACCACAGCTCCTATTGATTTCAACCACAGCTGTGAGTGCTCAGCCCCAGTGCCCCAAGAGAGGGACATGCAGAGTTCACAAAAACCTGTGAGGTTTAGGTGACTTGCGCAAGAAGGAGCACATAGGAATCCGTGTGATACATCCAGTCCTGAAGAACAGGACTCAGCTACGCAAACATCTTCTTTCCTTTCCTGGAGGCTTCCCCCTCACTCACTGCATGGCTATCAGCTTCTTAAGCAGATCGGGCAGGGACCCCACTGTCAGTGCTGTCCTCCGGTATGTAATCCTACGTCATCCTCAGAGCAAATCCATCCTCTATCAAACAAGAAAAGGAATGAACAAGGATCCTGTGGACTGTTTAATTAAGAACTGGCTCTTCAACATCTGTTCACCAGTGGGCATCCTTTCACCTGACTTTCACCCATTTTGTTTTCTCATACATTTTTTTGAGTGCAATAATATTTTAGAATATTAGACCAGTCCCTTCCTCCAGTGTGACAGAGCTTGCAAACTTCTTGCTGCATGTTGAATGTATTTGTGCATTCCTCTGTGGCCCCACAAGATCCTTATTATCCTCCTTCAGAGAGAGGAAGCTCTGACATACAGTGGTGGAGGGAGTTTTGGGTGATGTGACAAAGACAGCAATGAAGATGAATTCCCCTGAGTCTCAGCCAAGAGTCCAATTGGACCTGGGTTTGTGAGCAGTCTGTGCCCCTGCCCTAAAGCTGTGCTTGGTAGTACCAAGCATTGTTTTCTGGACTTGGTATCCAGTGGAGGACATGTGGTCTTGCTGTCATCCATTAAGTCAGTATGCTTTCACAGGAACTGGACGAGATGTTGATTCTCAGGTTTGTGCCAAAGCCCATGTCGGATAATTGCATCTGGTTGCCCTTCTCCTTCCTTTTCATCCTCAGCTGATGCAGTCTTTCCCTACAGCTCCGCTCGGCCCCTGACACAGCCACTTTCCAGTGCTGCTGGAGCTAGTCCATGGTAGTGCACCATGGCTAGCGAGGGGCTCTGAGATATCTCTCTAAAAGAAAGATGTTATCATAATTTTAACAAAATATTTATTCCATTAATTTTCCCTCTTAGTCATAGGTTTTTTATGACTGAATACAATACATTCAAGTTATTGATTAGTAGAGTAATTAGAATACTTCTTAATTATTTGACTGATTAAAAGCAGATTGTTGTTTATAGCCAGTTAGGAGGATGTTTTCCATGTCACCTGGACCCATCTTCCTCCTTGACTAACATCTATGTAACACTCACCACTTTTGAGATTATTCCTGTTGGTAAACTTGCCTTTGAGGGACTGCCACTGAAAGCAAAATGTAAAAAGAGTGTAAAACCCATTAGTACAAGCCCTTTTGATTACTCAAAATATATTCCCACAGCCCTAGAGCAGTTCATCAGAGCAGCTTTACATATCTGCATTGTTCATTTCCTAAGACTCCCAATATCCCAGTTAGGCAGAATAAGATTTTTAACCCACATAGCGCGAAATACAAAAGCCAAGGAAGATGCTGTAGTTTTACTGCTACATGAAAGACAGACTGTCTGTGCATGTCACTTTTCTCACCTATGTCTGGTTCAATGAAAAAAAAGTTAGAGGCTACTAAAGTGTCAGGCTGAACTGATGTAAGATGGTTCTTCAGTGGTAGCGACAGCATTTGGTATGGAAGTCTGCAAGATCCATTCTTGCAGATAGCCCTTGGTGGCGTTTGTTAAGTGTCTATTTATATCTTGATATTTCATGTGAAATATCATGCACTTGTTAAAACATGACTAGAAACATGGACAAGACAAATGATGTACTTAATGATGGCATAAAGCCCATTAAAGGGATTCACATCACAGATGTGAGAAAGAGAAATGTTGGATGGTGGAGCCCTATAGCACAAAGAGATCAGTCAGATAAACAGGTATTCTGGAGATCCAGTGATTGATCCTGTTCCCATTAAACAGAAAGAAACAGAGCTTGCCTCAGTCAGCCCTTCCTCCCAGGCTATAGGAGTGCCGCTGTTTGCTTTGAGCAGGGTATGAATTTCAGGCTGGTTTGGGGAACATGGATCATGCAGTTCCTATAGGCTATTCTTCTAGTTTTGGCATTTATCCTTGGTTCTGTGTCAGAGCTAAAATCTCTTTTCTCTTCTCTGATCTTTCCCCCCTCCCCTTCCTGCTTCTCCTGCTCTTTGCAGTACTGCAGGAATAGTGCTGTTAAGTAATAGTGCATTTGTAGATGTCTGTGCTTGTGACAGAGGTGAGCATCAGCCAAACCTACCATGGCTTGAATTTCCCTCTCCAGACCTCAAGACCTCTTAGTTCAAGTCTGGGATAGCTCTGAGTACAGTTATAGTTGGAAAAGAGCCTCTGTAAAAATTACATCTTGTTGTTCCATATTTATTCTCCCTCAGTGGTTTCCATGTCAAATTTGCTCAGTTTACCAGTCAAAACAAGATATTTCTACCTGCCAGCTCTGCCAGCTCAGCCTGGGCTCTGGAAATCAAGCTGTGCTCTCTCTGCTCTGGACATCATCACCAGCCAAAAAGGATTCTCAAATCAGGGCTGAGCTGGATGTGATTTTGATTATGCACGAGTATAATTTGTTCTCAGGTAGTATTAGGGGCTCTGTGTGACAGATAGCAGCAAGGCTCCTGTGCTGTACAAACACTGACTAACAAATCTTCCTCACTACCTGTGGATGATGGGCCACCGCTAGGTCCATTTTACATCTAGGGGACACCAAGAGGGGGCAGCTTGTTGAGGATGACACAGAAAACCCGTGGCAGAGCAAGGAATAGCACTAGGAAGTTCTGCTCCCTGCTGCTGCTCTTTACCTGTGAGAAGACACCTGAGCACCTTCAGTGCTCTGGTCCACTTCTTGGTCACTAAACCATGACCTTTCCTTTGACTACAGTAGCCTGTGAAATCCCCAAATGGAACAGGCGGGTAGGCCCACTTCTTGCTGCAGAGAAATGGAAGAAGTATAACCATAGGAAAGGGTCTTATACGCAATGGGCATTAATTTTGTTCACAAAGAGTTCCCATTCTGGTGGATGGAGCAGGAGGACATTCCTCACCATCCTTTTCAGAAAAAAAGAAACTTTTAGAACTTGATCATTGGCTGAATATTTCAAAAAATTATATGTGGCAGATAATATATTCACTGTGTATGATCATGTCATATAATAGAAAAAGTGGGAAGGATGTTTTGGCTGTTGGACTACTTTCAACCTTCACTCTTCTTGTGCTTCTGTAATGAATTTCACCATGGGCTGTCAGCAAGAAGGGACACCAGAACCTTCCCTGTCCAGTGCAAGACTCCACTCTCTGAGCCCGCAGGGTCATTTCAGCCACTAAAAGCCATGGTAGGCTCTCATCTACTGTGCAGACCAACCCCTACCAAGAACAACGACCCAGAAGCGACATGACTTACTTGGTTCCTATGATAATTTATCATCCTGTGCTTGCATTTGGGACCAAGACTCATCAGCTGAGATGTGAAAACACCAGACTGCCCCTTCCTTTTCCACAGGTCATATCAGCATCTGCGCTGCAGAACCAGGATGGGTTTTCTGTTCAGAAGATTTTTCCAAAAACATCTCCTCAGCTACCAAGCGGCTTCCTGGTGTTCTTCTTCCTCTTCTCTTACACATTGGCCACAGTGAGACAATCCACCTGCAGGCTTCTTTAAGGAGCTTTGTGTTAGTGAGACCACAGCAGATGACTCCTCCAGGTTGGGGGAAACTTGTGCCATGGTAAAAGCCATGTTCAGGGGCTGCACCAGACAGTTCAACAGGGAATGCATAAAGAAGGGGGCTCCCCACGGCAGGTGGCAAAGCTCTGGGTGTAACATCAGAGGCTGTCACACTAGGAGAGGAGGCCACCCAGGTTATGGGTAGGAGCTTACTGGTGGGACATTGTCACCTGAAGAAGGAAACCTCCTCCAGCTGGGGAGAAGGTCTGCAGGAAAGCCCAGCCTGCTGGCCTCTGGGAAAGGTCTCAGCTTGGTAGGAAATTTTCGAAAGTGAGGGAGACGGTAGGCTATGAGATGAATTTTATTTCTTATCCTCCTTTCATAGCAAAAATAGAATATTCATCACAAGTTCCCCTACATGTTTTTCTTCCCTATTGCACACTAGCTCCTTGCTAGTATTTGAAGCTAGAGAAAAAAAATTGATGAGTACTCAAGTTAATAATGCGTGATTATTATGTTGATGAACTGCTGGAGATGAATATATATGTAAAAGCTCTGCAAGATTTGCTCATCCATGCATCCTGAGCGAAAGCGATTATTTTGGTGAACAAATGGCAGTTAGTTCTGTCTCTTAATATGAGGTGCTGAGGTGAAAGGTAATCTGGTGACTTTTGTCCTGCTGAATTTCCAGGACATTTTTGCAAATTGATTATTACTGAAATGGTGGAAACACCAGTGCAGGAGTCAGTCTTTCCAAAATGACAAACTCACAAACTTGAATTCTTCTTCCTACATAACTCTTGAAATTCTCAGTCATCACTGAATTTGAAAGATTTTCTCTGTCTTTAGGCTGTGGAGAAAAAGCAGAACAACCTGAACAAGGCACATCCAAGACACTCAGAAACTGGGAGATGGAAACATATAATCCCATATATAACATTTGGAAAGGGGGAGGTTTGTTTGTGTGTGTGCTTTGCTTCTCATGATTTCTAACTCAGACTCATGATTTTAATGTGAATGTCATGATATTTTCAGGCCTGACTCACTCCTTTTTTTCAATACTTGTGCTGTAAATTGTCCTGACTGTCACTGAGCATAAGCCTTGGGCACCGTGCAACCCCAAAGCTCTGCCTCTGAGCAGAGCCAAAGGGCCACGTGCCCTTCACACGCTGAGCAAAGGACCGGATGCTTGGTATGGGGAGGTGGTGGTGGGAGGTATCTGAAGTCAGTACTAACAAAAGCCCTAATAGCAGGATTTATCAGTAAGGATAAGGTGGGCACTGGGACAGGGCTGTATCTCCACATAGGACTTGACAGAAGTAACAAGCGTGACCTCCTCTTACTTGGAGACCCCAGCCACTGACTTTGCGCTGTGTTGGGAGATGAAGGACCATGTCCAGCACTGTCAAAAAATCATCTCATTGAGGTATGGCAAGGGGGCCACAGCAAGGCTCTCCCCTGCTGCTCCTGGATATCCCAGACCTGATTTCAATATTTGTGCAAGTTTGACGTGTCTTGATCTGGCTATCTTGTTTCTTTTCTTTTTTCCCCACATGCTGCGCATGTCTGACTGGATTCAATCAGGAGTTAGATGCTGGGGTATCCTTTAAAGACAAGAGTCAGTAAACAACGATGAGGGGGTGTAACTCATTTAAAATTGAAAATGGGGAAAAAAAGGATAACACTTTCTTGTTGTCACTTTGATAAAAACAACCAGTCCAGATATTTTGTTGTTGTTACAAATACTTCCAAGATGGAGTAATGGATTTGATATGAACAGAGAAGCTTGTGTTAACCCATTTAAATTAATTTGGTTCGGCTCATTTTCAGCTAAGGGGATTAGATGGCTCAGGATTTGGTAATGTGTGAGAGTGTTTTCCCAGACAGGTCACATACTCAAGTACAGACCAGGTCTGCAGTTGTTTGGGGGGTGATATTTCCAGTGCACTTAAGAGAGGCTCCTCCATGTAGCAGACATTCATTGGTAATGTGCCAGAAAAGCCCAACACTGAAAATATGGGTCAGGACCTTTGTGCCCTGAGTGGCCAGATGAGAAGTGAGACAGACTGATAGGCAGTGTGGGAGAAATTTCCACAGCTGCCAGCTAGTGTGCAGGAAAAATTGCTAAATGTCCTCACCTGCATGCCAGCCTGGCAGCCCCACCCAAGGAGCGTGCATTTGTGGACCTTGTAGCACCAGAACTTGTGCAGGAATCCAGCATTTTGGGTTGTAAAGAGTGTTTTCCAGGCTGCGAGGAGCCCTAGGAGTGGGACGGCTCTGAGACTAACCTGGTGAGCTGGAGATGAGGCAGAAGGGCACAGCTGCCTGCACTGAGGCTTGTGATGAGTGTCTCCTGGTGGAAAGCTGTAGGTAGGTGGTTAAATGCCCTGCTCCCTTTTGTACATTTACATATGGGGTGCAAAATACTTAGTGTCTGTGTGCAATCTTTTCTGAAGATCTGCCCTCTTAAAACGCAGGTTAGTGGGTGGTGGGCTGGGAAATAAG
>Ga0181612_115524_pt1 | contig 13414 bp, 13 predicted proteins | sample HoacroProtozoa21_FD_119630 | JGI IMG/M metagenome (GOLD analysis project Ga0181612, IMG submission 119630) | Hoatzin crop microbial communities from Cojedes, Venezuel. Combined Assembly of Gp0051906, Gp0051904, Gp0051908 | reverse complement strand
TTCTCTGGAGATATTCTAGCCCCGCCTGGACAAGGTCCTGTGCAGCCTGCTCTGGGTGACCCTGCTTTGGCAGGGGATTGGACTGGGTGATCCCCAGAGGGCCCTTCCAGCCCCTGCCGTGCTGGGATTCTGTTTCAGGTGCTCTCAGGGTCCCACTGAGTTTTTTTTTTCATGTATCTTTGTGGCTTTTGGTGGTGCTTTTTTCCTTGTAACAGAAAAGGCAGCTCTTTCTCTCTCATCTCTTAAAAAATTAATGGCTACATCCTCCCGAGCCCATCTCCAGTCCTTTAGCTCTGAGACAGCCGAATCCTGCCATGGGTGGAGCTCAGTGGAATGGGGTCTGTCTCTGCCCAGCTGTGAGCAGCACAGCATTAAAGGCCTTCTTGCAAAGCTCAGGCAGATCGCGAGATCATCAGCTTCTCTGAAAAACAGCCGGCCGTTCCTTTGTGCTGAAAAGCCCCAGCCCTGACAGGGTGACAGTCAGCAGCCTCGCGCGCCCGCCAGCAGATCTGCTGGCCTTTGCTGAATCATTGCTCACTGCAGTTGTGCCAGGGCTGCACTGATGCTAAATGCTCTATTCGGAGGAAAAGTGGAAGATCTTTGGCTGTGTCGGATGCTGTCCATGGAGCCAGCAGATGAGCCTCTGGCGGGGTATGCGAGCTCACTAGCTGCCAAGCTCAGAGTCCTCTCTGGATGGTGTCTCAAGAAATTCTTGTCCAGAGGCAAGAAAGAACTAAATGTGTCTTTCCAGGGAGATTGGAGGAGACACTAATTGCTCTTCTTCAAAAAAGAGGTGGGAGGAAGAGAGAAAGGAGGCAGTATAAGGAAACAGTAAGCCTCATTTGAATCCAGCGCAGCAGATTTGTGAGTGCTTTGCCTCTGGGTCTGCAGTTGGAAAGTGAAGATGTTAATAATATCCGTAGATGTTTAGTGAACTGAGCTGGGCTGGGGGGACCACCAGTTATGAGTGGGGTAGGAACACTTCTCCCAGCCGTGTTTTCCTATCAACAGACAGGGCAGTGCATGGGGAAAAGTGTTCCCAGTGCTGTGTGTGTGTTTTGGGCAGAGAGGTCACTCTTCTGTACATGCGCTCACACAAGGACACACACAACAGCAGCACATTTGTGTGCCACTTTATGCTCGTGTTCATGCCCAAGTTGCTTTTGTGCCCTGTACACTAGGTTAACATTATATTTTAGTATTTCAGTGCTAAGTAGACTTGTAAATAATACCAAGCGGCAGCCAGATGAGACCAGGATATAATCAATATGTTCCTTGGAGCCTTGGGAGGAGGGCAGCCACATGTCCAAATAATTAGGGCCCGCTATTTTGGGGGCAAAAATTAGATACTTAATTCTTTCCTATTTTATACCTCCATTTTAATGGGTGATTTCCTTTCAGGGCAAATTCTTGAACTTACTTGGTACAGTTCTGTCAAATGGCTTTGTAGCTGTCTAAGGCAGAAATTAAATTGCATAGTCATCTTGCTAAGGCTTAAAAAAAGCTGGGTGAGAGATCTGGTTACTAGCATTGGAGTACCTCTTGCGTAGTTCCATATATCCAGCTAATTTATTGCCAGCAAACAAAACCACGAGTTTGCTTCCATGCTGCTGGTAACCTGAGCTTCATTGCTGGATTCGTTCTCTTCTGATGGTCATGGCAGATGTGTGATTACACTAATAGCTGGTTATTAATCACTGCCAGTGGCTGTTATTAGATCATCTATTAGGAAGTCAACTAAAAGCAATGTCTGCCCAACCAGCATGGGAATAAGGAGAAACACGGTCCCTGCTTCACGGAAGTGGCTAATTTCCTTTTGCAGATGGATGCACATTAGAAAAACGTAACCTGAATTTTAGTACCTGTCTAACTTCCACTCCAGTGTCCAGACCTACTTACAGTGCTTTGCTCTATACCATGGTGCTGACTTTCTGAGCACTGCAAGAAGAATTCAGGGTTAAAGCAGCCGTTGTGCTGTCCTCTCAGACCCACAGCCAAGTGAGACCCTCTTCTCTAAGAGTCCGTGGTCCAAATCCATCTCTGGAGAGTCCTGGTTTACCGCTGTATGTCACTTTTGGATGGCTTTCAAGATGATCAGTGTATCGGTATAGCTGTGTGTCCCTGCTGGGTGTATCCACAGGAGTAGAAGGCATCCCTTCCTGCAGCAGCATCACACCTTGCCAGTAGACACTTCTGTGGAAAGACTGGTTAAATTGGCAAATGCAGAGTTTGGAGCTTGCCGCAGAAGCACATCTGCACTAAGCATGCAGGTTCTGGTGATCACCTGTGACGAAACGGCAGCCAAGCAGTGTCCTGTGTGCACCAGGGCGGGCATTTTGTTTGGGACACCTTAAATACCTCAGGAATTCTGATGTTGCAGGTGGGCAGAAGTTGCCTATATCCTTGTTGTGATGGATGCAGTGACTGGCACATTCTTTTGCTTGTGCTGGAATAATTAGAACTTCCCGTTGTTTACAAGGAACGTGGGCTGTTTTATATGTCCTTTATATGAAATCCGTGTTTTCCTTTTGACATGTACCCCTAAGTGAATTTTTTCTGTCTTGAGTGTGGATTGCTATGGCATCTTGTGCTGCGAGCTTGGTGTTGCCCTGCTGAAGAGTGTTCTGGCTAGGGCAGCCCTTTTAGGTGCTAGTTTGGCAGGTTAGCACTCCCTTCCCACTGTCCTCCTCCACTTGGTGACTGCGGACAAAACTTGCTCCTGGTGGGTTTGGATGCCCCAGGGAGGATCTCAGCACTGGCGTGAAACCCAATAGGTAACATGTATCTTGAGCTGTGATCTTCCTCGAGTGCAAAGGTGTGATTTCAGGGCTCATCAGGAAAAGGGAACAAAGTAGGTATCTTCTTACAGTGGCTGAAAAGGTGGTTGGCTGTTGTTGGCTGATTGGTTGCGATCAGATGCTTAACGTTCTTGGAAACTGGCTGACAAACCAAAATTGTCTTGTGGAGCAGTGGATGGGAGCGCACCAGCTGGGCTCTGGGTGAAAGCCTGTTGTGTCAGTGTTTGCTTTTACTCTCCTCTTCAGGTAACTTTGCTGAAGGATAGCGGAGCAACGTCAGGACGTCACCATGGAGGATCACACAGCTGGCCAGGAGAAGCACATCCCATCAGGTGAGCACCACCAGGAGGAGGTGGGGTACAGGACCTGCCTTGCCCACTGCAGAGAGAATGACCTAAGTGGGGAGAGCAGAGCCTGGGTGTGAGGGAATGGCCAGGAGGAGATGGTGTGTGTGTCTGGAAGGTTACCGTGGATCAGCTGGCTGCAGCCAGTGGACAGCAGGTAGCCCACAAGGTGCTCTGATGTTCATAGTTGTAAGAAAACACTGGTTCTTTATATCATTGCCCAGCAAGAGAGAACAACCCCTAGTATCCAGACTAGTGATGATCTTATTGCTGCAGCTTTGCAAATGCGTTTTTCTGTGTTTGCTCCTCAGTTCGCTATAAAAATACAGCACTGCTTTTATTTGGAGACACAGCTCAAGGATGCTGCTTGCTGCCTGCTTTTCTCACCTGCACAGGGACATGGGGGGAACTGAACAGAGAGCTCTGGGAGAGGCGGCCATGCAAGAGTCTTTCGCCCCATATTTCAGACCTGCATTTCTCAAGAAGCCTTTCCTTTCTCATTCCACCATGCTCCACAGTTGAGCTTGGAAACCCATGTAACGCCTGGTGGGACTCAGTCCCGGCTGTGGTCTATATAAACATCATATGAATTTTCTTTTCTTGAGGTGCTTTGGAAAGACCTTAAACCAGATAAACGGATTGCCTCTGACCTGGAGAGAATCCATAGCATCCATTCATCCTGGGTTCTGTAGTGCATTTCAGTCTGATAGCTCCTCTCAGCTTGTAGCCTCAGCTTTGCACGTCACACGTTCTCAGGGATTTTGCTTACACTAGTTTGAATCTTCTTTTCCAAGTCATTTTCTCCAGTTCTCATTTTATTTGCCCAGACTCCTTGAAGAGAGGAAACTTGTGCCTCTTGACCTGCTCTTCCAAAAGATGACTTTTGCAACCAAGTCTTCGCACAGTATGTTACGTGCTACACCAAGCCCTTTACAAAGGCTTGCTGGTTTGCGATGGTTAGAATTAATGTATCATGGAAGTGCTCAGCAGCCTGCTCTGGGAGGGAGGCTAATGGCTCCAAAAATGGCAGAGAGGACAACAGTGACTCCAAAGTTGTACATCTTTTCTGTTTACGTTGCTAAGATCTCCTTTCCTGCTTGTGCCGTGCTTTGCTGTTTCTAGCTGTTCGGTTCACTGGGCTTTTCTTTTGCTGATGGGTTTTCACTTGTTCCTTTTGGTGATGACACTGGTGCTTTTGGTTGGCATTTTCACGCTTTGCTTGCTTATGAATTCAGGTGTTTTATAGTCGCCAGTTACAGTTTCTTGCTGCTGAAGATCTGGGCAATCAGAGTTCGTAACACACAGGCCATAATTTGTAGCCAAGGACTTGTTCTAAGTATTTGAATGTTTTCCAGGCTATCCCCTTCAGATACCAGTCGATGATGGATCGGATGAGCCTGTTTCTGAAACATCTGACGCTAAGAGCACCCCAACTACGGAAGGTGGGAGCTCTTTGACTTACTGCTTTGAAACCATGATGGATGGGGTCGTGGTAAACCTTGCCAAAAGACTTGCCATGCCGTGTTCTGGTGGGGTTTCTCAGGAGGAGTGTCTGCACTCTTGGACAAAGGCTCTTCATTAGTCTCATCACAAGTGATGTTTGCCTCTCTGCAGAACAAGATAATGAACTTTAAAGGCAGAGAGTGCGTTAGAAGGCAAAGAGAAGGTGAAGGGTTTATTGTAGTTCAGGAAGTTGCTTACGGTTTCTTTCCTGAGGACTTTTTACACAGTGACCGCAAGGTCCCGTTAGCTCAGTGCAGCCAGGAGCAATTCCATGTTGTGTGCTCCCAGGGCCAGAGGTTTGCATCGTTGTGCTCCCCACTCCCAGCGTGTCCTGGTCCATGTGTTCCATTTCAGAGTTAGCTGTACCTCATAACTCTTTTTTTGTCCCCTCAGTATTTATATGTTCATTAGTAGAGCATGATTCAGGCTGGAATGATGGGGTGGGCAGAGTCTATACATAAAACTTTGTGCTGATGTAAAGGTCATGTTGGTAGGACTCGGGGTATGCCTGTGCTGCTCCATGGTGTTAGCTGAATGCTACGTTTGTGGAAGGAATCTAATTCTGAAGTGGTCTAGAGACTTGTTCACCATTTTAACTAACTGCACATTTTTTGTGTTGCTCTGGCTGCTTTAATCCCAAGTATCTGTCTCTTGGAGACTTCAGGTAAATGCATTAGTTTGCAAAATTTCTGTAAAAGAAAGGTGGACAGAGATGCTGACCAGTTCCAGCCCTGTCCCACTGGAGGTGTGGGCCAACTGATCTTCTGTGAAGGTGGCAGAGGTGACAGCTCATGTTGTCTCTGCGATACTGGCTTTGCTATGTCGTGCTTGGTTGTCTCCCTCCACAAGCACTGGCTGAAGGGAGGGACTCGGATGCTTTTCTGAGCAAAAAGTACTTCAGCCATGTCCTGGCCTCCACAGGGTGTTGCCACTCAACAGCTATGTGAAAGCCGCGTTGTTTTTCAGATGCCACAGCACCTTTAGTGGAGGAAGGAGACCACGAGGATCAGGGTGGTGTCGAACAGCACGGGGAGATCCCAGAAGGAACCACAGGTGAGGGAGACCAAGGTGCAGTTTGATCTCTTGATGCAGGCAGATCAGAGAGCTGGACTGGTTAGTGCTTAAAAATAACACTGCAGAACCTCTCACAGGCATGCTTTGCTCCTGATGAGTGCTTCTTTCTTCTCTACAGCCTGCAGAAATAATTCCTAGGTTACAGTCGTCCTCTTGCCTTCCCTGTTCTGGGGGAAACTTGCAGCCCTTTCTTCTCTCTTTCTCAGCTTCACATCTGACAATCTTCGTCTGGTGTCTCTGTTGTGGCTTCATCTCCCATCTGCAGGCTAAGCGCTTGCCTGCTGATGCCGGTCATCTCTGCCCCTCTGCCAGCAGCCCTGCTTTGCTGGCGAGGCGGTCACTGCAGGACCTTGCTGCTTGTCTTGCTGCGCTCTCGCTCAGCCCAGCTCATGCGGTTGTCTTTGAAGCGGCAGGTGAAAACCAGGCCACTGCAGCAATTCTGTGGCTGCCGGCATGTTTTAAGGATAATGCAGTAGAAGTGAAGTGGCTAATTCAGCCTGAGTGCTCTGTGGGGACTCACTGCACCTGGCCCTGGCTTTCCAGGGAGCGATGGGGGACTTTCAGGGGCAGAGCAAGAAGGGAGTGAGCAGTGCTGTGTGTGTACAAGAGAGTAGGAGCTCTTGGGAGAATGAGGTCTGTGGTCTGTATGTAAAAAATGCATATATAGCCCCTGTGCGGTAGCTGCTGGCTTTTCCTGGAAGCATCAGGCAGGACCTTAGAAAGGTAAGGGGTGGAAACTGGCTTCTGCCAATGCCTGAACACTGAAACAAGCCCACAGCACACTTCCTTCGGCAGCCAAATTGCCTGTCCTGCATCCAGTCCCCAGGCTGCTGGTGGACCCCTGGACTGCAATGCAGAGTGGCTCGCCTGCTAGGAGGGATGTGCAGTCTCTCGTTCGAGATCTGACTCTACCAGGGAGCCAGGAAGAAGCAGTGTGTCCTGGACTCTTTGGAAAAAAATGGGGAAAACAGAGAAAGTCCTTAGTTTGACTGTAGAGCTGTGACATACAAATGTAATTGATTAAGCCTGTTTGAAAGTAGTCATATAATGAATTGAAAAAGTTCTGATAGAGACAAACCATCATTGCTGTGAAGAAAATTGTGCTTTAATGGACCGGTATTCCTGAAGTATCAGATTTCTGTCAGACTCGGATTTAGCCATGGCAGAGTTCATTACAGTAAGCTAGGTAGTCGTCAACAAGAAGGTAGGGCTCAGGTAAGAAACATTCATGTGAGTGCTGCTGGCAATGTAAATACTACATGGGGGTAGAAGAGGGGATATAAATCCACTTAGCAGCCTGTTTTCTGCACCTCTGCCTGAAGGAGCTTGTACTAACCTACCACCCAGGATATGCAAGTTGGTGACACACTCCTCCAGTCTGGTACAGCACAAGCTGAATAAATCTAGCTAGATACATCGTCAGTGTGGGTTGATTTCCTTTCTGATACTGCCCTGCTCATATTACAGCACTGATGGGCAGAATCAGCAGGGAGGTAAATCAATTCTCCAGACACACGCTTAAACTTTAATTCTTGTTTTGATCCTGCTTTTCCCCATTCTTTCTCTGAACTGGGACCAGCTGAAGAGGCAGGTGTAGGAGCCACCCCCAACCTGGAGGACCACGCTGGAGGAGATGCCACTCAAGGTTAGTGAATCGCCTGTCGCTGGGGCCCAGTTACCGCGGCTGGCCCATGCAGCTCGTTGCTAGTACCTTGGGAGTTTTCTTCTGTAATGCTAATGTTCTACACTCTACGAGCAGTCATGCAGTTCTTCTTGACAGGGGAGGGCCATAAATGCTTTGAATGTTCCAACATATTCATTTCGGGGAACTGCAGCTTTTCATGCACCAAATTTCTCTCTCAGGTGGCTGAAGCCCTGGTGCTTGTTTGTCCAGTTGCAAAACAGAGCATCCTCCAGGCTAGAAAAGGTGCTACCCAGAGCCGGGATGGTGCAGTTAGCCAGGAGGAACTGCTCAGCATTGAACAGAGTCCACGTTGGGCCCTGCATGTCACACATGAAAGAAGTGAATTGTTTCTCTGATTACTATGTCTCTTTCTAACTTGAAACACGTCTCAAACCTACTCACTAATGCCCTGACTTTAACATTAAGGGTGGTTTGTTTTCATCCCAGTCTTAGGGAATGTGACTGACAAAGCCAAGCATGGTAGGCAGTGAGCATTTATAGACCATTAATTGTGCGTCTGCTCAGCTGAGCCAAGAAATTATCCAGGAACCTCCTGGCTATCTGGAAAGCCTCTCTCGACTCTGTTCAGTTCAGACTTGACTGAAAGCTGCAGGACGGGATTTTCCCAAAGCACCCAGTGCTAGCTTAATTCTGTGCGTTGAATTAAATTCTTAATTCAGTGGGGCAGACTTGTGGGTTAAACTCACTTTGATATCGCTGTCTTGCTAGCACTAATACACCTTTGCGTTCATTTGGTGTGCTGGTTAAAAATTTTAGTTAAACCCCATTCTGTAAGGTAGTTTTCTGTGCAGTAGACATAATGAATTCCTCCAGCTGCTTGAGCAGTGTCTTTCCTCCTCATGGCTGCATTAGTGCATTTACAGATACCCATGTCTTTTAAAGAAGTAATTAGGTCTTTGTCTTCTCAGCTCAGGGCAGAATTCTGGTCGACTTTGCTTTCCGCACACAGATGAGCACAGTTGTGCACAGTCTGCTTCCTGCAATTAAAATAAAACCTTTGCTTGCCTATCCAGTGGTTCTTGGACTAGCAACTCTTCTGTATTTAAAATAGTGGCACTGCTGCAAAAAAGAAATCAAGACTGTTAGCAGGAGAAGGGTGAAGTTCTCTCTTCTGTCTGCCCTGTTCAGTCTCGTTCTAGCTGCTGGTTCTCCCCAGATTTTTAAGAAGACCTTTCTGTACTGTCCTGGGATTGTTCAGCTGTCAGATACGGGGACATACAGCTAGCTGGAGCTCTGCTGTGACCTATATATAACATTTCTAGGTGCTAATGTAAGTTGTTACTTCTCTGAAAGAAGTGGACTTGTAATAATACCCTGCTTCCTTTCAATGACAGTGTGGTTCTTTTTGATTTGGAGGAAAATATGACTAACAATACACACACAGAGTCATGGATATCTTGTTACTAGCTACCTTAATTTTTTGTGTTGTCGGATTTGAAAAACTGATCTTTGCAGTGAAGATGGAGCATGTTAAAATGCCTTTGGAGTCCCAGGTGGAGAAGTGTCTTCCGATTGGTGGTTTTCGCTCTGCTGGCACTCTGCTAACTCTTGACCTTGTGCTGCACGTTTGCCTCAGAGATACCAGCAGGCCCAGGAGTACGGAAGTACGGCTAACGATCTGACTGTTCCCATCTCTGCACCAGCGTCGTTAATGGTCATGTTGGTTGTTTGCGGAAGAAAGGAGCCAGGATGGTCTGCTGGCTACTGCATAAACACCCTGTGGTTATAAAAGGTGTTTCAAATATTACCTGCCAACAGGTGCCAATTTAGGATTTCTCTTAAACCACAATTTGCAAGGTCTTTATGTGGTAGTTTCACTTAATCATTATGGTTAAAGTGGGGAGAACATTGATAAAAGACTGAGTCAGTCTTGACTTCTTTCCTTGTTTCTTTTCCTTGTTTTAATCTTGTTTGTTAATCTAACAAAGCAACGACTGAAATCACAGTATTGAAGTGCTCTGGTCTAAGGCTCTTTACCCAGTTGGTGCTCAGGAAGACCAAAGGTTATTTGAAGCTGGACAAATTCATAATATAAGATGCACATTCTCACTGAGGCAGTTGACTTTGAAGCAGTTTACCAATGTTCAGGGTGATTTCTCCATTGCTCAGTGCATCTTTTCTTCAGTTGAATGAATTTCTGTCAGAAAAGCTCCAGCTCAACCAGAATATATGTCTTAGTGCAGCAATTGTTGGGTGGAATTGTAAAGGTCTGTGTCATGCATGAGATCAGCTATAGAACATAATTCTCTCTTTTACCCCCCAAAAAAAGATCTGTGTCTCTGTGACCTTAATTTTAGGGCTTTAGATGTCACACTTGCTACTCTGCCCAAATGCTGTCGGCAGCACGGGAGCTCTGATTTGCCTGAGTGGGTGCAGAGTCCAAAATTGCTGTGGCTGTGTGGCTAGAGCCATGTTCTCACTTGTAGTCCTTTCCACTGAGACTGTCTGCTCCAGTGGCTGTTGAAATACACAGCAAGAAGAGAGAAGACATAGGAGTGCCCTTCCTCAAGCTCATTAGCAAAAGAAATGTTCTGGAGAACAAAGCAGAGACGGTTTGAGCTCTGGGAGGATGCAGCTCGTGCCTGAGCGGGGGAAAGGACTTGAAGGGGTTTTGTGAGCCTGTGAAAGAGGGGAGGGTGTCTGGCCTGTTTAGTTCAGGCCCTGGAGGCAAGAAGAGGTGGTCACTGACCAGCAAACTGATGGTCCAGTGGTGGTGTTAGATTAGAAAATGGGTGTGTTCTTGGCTTCTGAAAACCTCTGTAGCTAAACCAGCTCATAGACCACGGGTGCGGCAGATGTTGGCCTTCATGGCACGTGCCTGGGATACCCCAGCCACCTCCGAGACCAGGTCGGGGAGGAGTCTGGTCTCCCACCCGCTGTGGCTGTTACTGTTCCTGATTCCCATGGAGATCAGAGTTTCTTTAAAGGCAAAAGCCACTGTAGAAGTGAGTTGTCTGTTCAATGGGGTGATGTGGGACTTGCTTTTTTCCTCTAGATTGGTGGTAGAAATCTTTAGTCTCTCTTCAGCATTACATGTCTGACTACTGATTTGACATGTCTGTGCTAATTGCCCATGCTTCCTACCCTGCGTCTTCTACTCCAGGGGAGCCAAGCTCTCCAAAGCTACAGCCTGGCCCTCCGGAGCGTGTGGGAGATGCAATAAAAAGAGAAAGCCAGCCCATGAAGCAGGTAGCTGGGGTTCTTCAGCAGCCTCTTCTGTCACATGAAATGAAGGCTACAACAGCAGTTCCCACCAGAATCGAGGTCACCATCCCAATACCCCTGGATATGTACCAAGACTCCAGAGCATCTGAAGACAACAATGAGCTGTGGGATAAGCGAGGCAGAGAAGGCATTGGTGTGGATCCAGCACTGGGAACAGAGCTAGGTCCTGGTGTGTGCACTGAGGGATTGGCAGGAGCAGGTGGCACAGCTGACTCCCGTATTAAAGATGGGCCATCTCCTTTGTATACCAGAGCTCCATTAAAAGAAGATGCCAGTGGATGGGAAGGAGATGAGGACCGCGATGTTGATGAAACTTCTGAACAGGATTTGCTTTCCCTGGTGGGACAGCATGTTTCAGCAGGATCTGAAATGGGGTTGTGTCTAGCAACAGGCAAGGAAGCTCTTGAAGAATATGCCTTTGAAGAAAACAAGTCCAAAGATGTCCTCAGAGACATCCCAAGAGAGGCACTTCCTGTTGAAACTGAGTCACATAAAGCAGTAGAGGACCAAGAGGAGAGGAGACAGCCATTGAGGGGGGAAGAAGACAGAGATGTCACCCCACCAGAGCCTTCTGTAATCATCTCCCAAAAAGAAGTGGAGCCTGAGGAGGGAGAAGATTCTGGACCCTTGCTAGAAACAGCCACACTCCCCGTTGAGTTAAAAGATGATGTGGAAGATAAAGACGCTCCTTTGGAAGAGGCTGTGCCAGGTACAGGAAAACACCGGTCACCCAAGAAGAAACCTTGTGCCCATGTTGCAGATAAAGCCGTCAGTCGCGTCCCTCTCCTAAAAGGTGTGTGCAAGGTTTGCCTGCCCTGAGCTCACATTGCCAGTGGCTTGCTCACGACAAGGCTGCCGGAACAAATACTTAGCTTGCTGCCACCTCTCGAATCCTGCTGCTTGGGAAATGGCCTGGACCTTTGCTGTGAACTGATCAGCAGAGCACTGCTGCTTCTTCCACCCGTTCCTTCCCTTTTTAGTTTAATCCTGGATGTCCTGGTATACTTGCCAGACCCTTAGCTTCAGTTTTGCATCCCTTGCATGGTGCTGGCGTGTCCCCAGTCATGCTTTGTTCGCCTGGTTTTGTTTTGATTTCCTTGGATCTGTGGCGTGGGCACCTTAACTCACACGTGGTACCTTCCCAGAGAAGACAGAGACTGGCATGTTGGAGTGGGGCTAACCCAGCGCACACTGCAGCTTGTTCCAGCAAGACACATGCCATCTGGTTTGCATGTGTCCGCTGTCCGGTCTAATAACTCTTTGTACTGGCTTTCCTGAAGATGAGGCAGGAGGAGAAAGGCAAGTGAGACTGCAGGTCTAACCGTGGAAAAGGTCCCACATTGGTCCTGTTTCTTGTACTTTTCCCTGAAATATCCAGTACTGACTGATGGTGGAGGCACAGTCTGCAGCTGGCTGGACCTTAGCCCACTGCAGGGCATGTCTGCTGCTCTTACAAAGCTTCCTTCTCCGATCCCCATTCTGGACAGCGCGTCCCTGGGTGGCCCAATGCCGTGGCTGTATTTGGGGTGTCCTGTGGGAGCTGCCTGTGTGTGTGGAGGCCTGGCTTTTGAGTGCATCTAACAGCATGTGGGTCTCTAGGCTGGGAGGGCAGTCAGACCGTGGAGCTGCTGTGTTCATGCAGCAATCTCAGTCTCGGCTCTCTTGGGTGAAGGTCTGAGTTCACCGCTGAATGCACGAGGATCCCCGCCGCCAGAGCAGCTCTTAGACCTTTTCTTTCTCCAGGAGCTATCTTCCACCTTTACTGGGGGTCAGAGGGATGTCACTCAGTGGCCAAATGCCAGTTTTGCAATGAGTTGTGTTAATAAGCTGGCGCAGCAGGACACACGTTAAAACCCGAAGGTGCCTCACCATGTTGTACCTCAGCTCTGGCTGTCCAGGGCCCTGGCGTGGGGGAAGCTCTGCCTTCCACGCCAGTGTCCATCTCAAAAGCTGGCTTGACTGCTTCCATTAGCCTGCAAACGCTGCTCCGGTTTGTGGCAGAGAGAGCGTGCTCTTTGCTGCGCGAGGTTCTTGAAGAAATTGTTGATGTAGCTTTTTCCATTGGAGCTAAAGCTCATAACATATTTCTCATTGTTCACTGCCTAATAAGCCAGCGGGAGGCTTCGCACATGTGCTGCAGGGCATTGGCATGGCTTGCTATCACTCGTATCGGAGCCTGAAAACGATGGCGGGTTGCGGATGCATTGCCCAGAGTCAACCAGTTTCTGATTCAATAGGAGGAATTTCTTTGATTGTTTAATGGTCTTTTACTTCAAAGATGGGGATACTTCATGGCTGTTCAGCTCCAGCCTTGCTCCAGTCTGCAATTTAACTGAACTGGGGAAGGGCAGTGCACCCAGCAGCTCTGGGAGTGGCTGTTGGAATGGGTCAGGGTCGTCAATGCTGGATTAACAACATTGTTCATGTCACTGGGAAAGGGCTGACCCCTCAGGGCAAGCTGCCAAAACACTGGCGATAATATCAATAGCTTTTCTTCCCAGATTAGGGAGGAATTAGCTGAAGACTGGGAAAAAGGTCTTTGTTACAAGTGCAAGTTATGGTGCAAACATTACTTCCTCCCCGTTTCTGATCTCCTGATTAGCGATACTGCGGTCTGTTGTGCTTGTAGACTAATGGGTCAAAACACTGAAATATTGTCAGTCACTCTGTGCTTGATGCCAATCAAGTAGGACAACAGCTGAAACCTCAAGACCCTTTAGGGTCTGACCCAGGTCAAAGGTGTGCTGTCTGCTGAGGGGGCGGAA
>Ga0181612_183709_pt1 | contig 13417 bp, 13 predicted proteins | sample HoacroProtozoa21_FD_119630 | JGI IMG/M metagenome (GOLD analysis project Ga0181612, IMG submission 119630) | Hoatzin crop microbial communities from Cojedes, Venezuel. Combined Assembly of Gp0051906, Gp0051904, Gp0051908 | reverse complement strand
TAACAAACTGCCTGTACTCGGAGTTTGTTATCTCTGTGTCGTCCATCCAGAAGCCGTCCACGGAGATGTCTTTCACCGGGGGCTGCTTGCCCATGAGACTGTCTTTTTTCTCGATACCCATTTTCAGGTGTCCTCTTTTCACGAGCACCATACCGTATGGTGTCGGTTCTGTGAATGCTCTTCCGCTGGCTCCTGTGAGCTCTCCGCCCGAGGCAGTGGATTTCTTTGCCCCGAAACAACCGGTGAGCGCCACCGAGAGCACGGCAGCGGCAAGAAGCGTCAATGTGGTGCCAAGCACCTTACCGATATACCTTTTCATATTATCATTTTAATCATACATTCCAATTCACGTAAGCTCTTCTTAAAAGCTTCAAGACAAACCCGGCCCAGCCGGAACCGCTCTTTCAGAGTCATTTTTTTTAAATTCACGTAAGCTCTTCTTAAAAGCTTCAAGACAAGCCCTATAAAATCCGCACGCTCTTGTGCTTGTTTTTTCCTTTTTTCGCAAAGTCGATATCCGTTTGATATCCTATCATCAGCTCGTGGCTACCGTTTCCGATGCTTATTGCCGATGTGTATATTTCGTAGCTGTATGCGAGGTTTATTCCGTGGAAGCTTCCCCCGATATACGCTGTTACGCTGTTGGTGGGGCTGTATCCCACTCCCGCGTACATTCTTTTCTTCTCGTTGGTATAAACGAGCCTTGCCGTGATGTCGCCCCTGTAGGCGGTGCCGTCGGAGCGTCCGAGCACAGAAGTGTGCAATTTTATAAACGGACTTCTGAATTTAATATTGTATCCGCCGGTCAAATAATACGACCTTGCCACCTTGTATTGGTTGTTGCTTCCCAGGTCGATGGTGGGTGCCGTGGCGTGGAGCATCGACAGTCCGGCATACCAGTCGCCGTGCGAGTAAAACAGTCCTAATCCTATGTCGAAACCGCTTCCTGTTATCGACGATGAGCCGCTGAAAACCGGGTCGCTGCTGTCGGAGGTCTCCACCTCGCCCATGTCGAAACTCTCGCTCATCAATGCCAGTTGCAGTCCGATGCCGATCATTCCTCCCCAGAGTCTTCTCTTGAAGGCGTATTCGAGGTTTACACGGGTATGAGAGAACAGACCGATTTGGTCGTTTATGAAGTTGATGCCCGCCCCGTGAAACGACTTCGCGAAGTAGAAGGGGATGTCGGCAGAGGCGTATATCGTTTTCGGGTTGTTCTCGAATCCGGCGAAGCTGTAGTTATAGCCTGCCACCACGTTGAGCTTGTTCTCCACTCCCACTGCCGCGGGGTTGTAATAGGGCATCGTCATCCAGTAATGACTGAACGACACATCCTGCTGGGCTCTCGCCATCGAGGCTCCCAGCAGCATCATAGATACTATGGCTGTTATTCGTATTCGCACAAAGAAATAACGCAAAAGAGGGCGGAATATTGCATCCGCCCTCTTTATATTACTAAAAATCCTTAAAAAAGCTGCTTTTATCGCTTTTTGTCCGATTTATTTTTCTATCACTTTGTTTAATTATTGCGATTTTTTGATGCTAATAAGAATCAGTTGACTGTAATGGATTTGCTAAATGCAAAATACGTCGACTCCACTTTATCCACGAAACGGCTCTTTTGTATGCCTGTTGTCTCTTTGCCTGTGCCCAAAGTTGAATACACCTCGTATGAGCCCAATTGTGTCACAGACGCATTCACTGTGATGTCGTAAGTGTCTTTAGTCAATTCGCTTTCGTCCACATCATATTTCAGAACAAACGATGCGATGAAAGGAACTTGCGTAATTGTCACCGTTTTCGACCAAAAGCCGTTGGTTACTTCCTCTGTCTTCTCCGTGCCATCGGCATCTGTATATTTTACCGTGGTTTTGCCATACGTCAGCAAATCGCCGCCAATTTTCACGGCGTATGCCACATACCTTGTTGTAGTGCCAGTGGTATTTGTGATGTTATTCAACACCTCCTCGTGGGCATCACTCGAGCCGCAACCTGCAAAGACAAGTGCAAGGATTGCTGCCATCGCCATAGAAATAACATTTTTCATCGCTCAATAATTTTATGTTTGTAATTTTAATTGATAAATCGGTGCAAATATACGCATTATTTTTGAAATAATTCAAAAAAATCCGAAAAATATCACTTTTTCCGCAATTTTTTATAACTTTGCAATTATATAGCGAGAGGAAAAATAGCCTCCACGACTAATAATTTTTATCAAAATAAACTAATATGAATTAAAAATATGCGATTTTCAGCCAAAAAGTACGGAGCTTTCGATTATTTTCCGTACTTTTGCGCTGAATTATGGCATCAATTAAGACGATAGAAGAGGTAATGGCAACTCATAGAGGCTTTGCGACAAGAAAAGACTTGACGAGTTCGCAATATCACCGTTTGCTGGCGGAAACAGCAAATGGCAGGGTGGTACGTATCCGTAAAGGTCTATTCGCTCTGCCCTCTGCCCTTTATAACACAATGTACGACATTGACAAGATTGTGCCTGGTGGAATCCTTTGCAACTATTCTGCATGGTCACACTATAGACTCACCACGCAAATTCCTCTGTCTATTTGCATCGCCATTGAGAGGAAACGCAAGATAAAACTCCCACAATATCCACCCATCACCCTGTCTTATCAAAGCGAAGAACAACTTCGTCTCGGTCAGACACGCACTACAATTAATGGATACGAAGTCAACATCTTCGACATCGAACGCAGCGTATGCGATGCCCTGAAATTCCGCAACAAAATCGGAATGGATGTATGCTCCGAAATTCTCAACAACTACCTGGCACGTAAAGACCGCAACCTCAACCGCCTTGCTGAATATGCCAAGATGCTGCGAGTGGGAAAAATACTTAACAATTATCTGGAATTGGCACTACTACGATGAAATCTTTACGAGACAAAAACTCACAGACGACAAGCGACCATAAGACGGGCTTTGAGCCTTGGGCAGGCGAAAATCCGAGGGTGCTAATCCTCGGTTCGCTCCCCTCCGACCGCTCCATTCAGGAGCAGTCGTATTATGCAAATATCACTCACAACAGCTTCTGGAAGATAATGGACTCCCTCTTCTCCCGCAAGCCGGGCGAGGACAACCGCTCTTTCATCACGCGCCAGGGCATTGCGATGTGGGATGTAATCCACTCCGCGGAGCGCAAGGGCAGCATGGATGCCGACATCAAAAACGAGCACTTCAACGACATTCCCTCTTTCATCGCCGCTCACCCCTCTCTGCGCTGCATCGCCATAAACGGCAAAAAAGCCCTCGCAACATTCCAAAAGGTCTGCTCCGGCACCGCCATCCCCTGCCCTATCCTCACCATGCCCTCCACCTCCAACGCCTTCGCCTCAATGCCATTCGAGAAAAAGCTGGAGGAATGGAAGCGGATACTGGAGTTTCTGGATGAGAAAGCATAAATAAACGCTTTGTGGCAAAAATTCCGAATTATCCGAAGTGCTACTTCCGATTTTCCAGAATTATCCGAAGTACTACTTCCGATTTTTCGGATAAAAATCGTTTATTTAAAGGCATTTTCGCACTTTTTTCTGATTTTTCTTGTTTTATACAAAAATTCTTATTACCTTTGCACCGTATAAAACTTCAACTATGTATAATAGAATACAAAAACTTGAATCACTTAGTGATGACAGTCTGTTTTTGTGGGGAGCAAGACAGACGGGTAAGAGCACGTTGCTGAAAACGCTGCTCCCCGACGCGGTGTTTTATGACTTGCTTAAGTCTGACGAGTACGCACGTCTGAAACTCAACCCCTCCCTGCTTCGGCATGAGCTTCAGGGGATGCCGCCGGGGACAGTGGCGGTAATCGACGAGGTGCAGAAGATACCGGAGCTGCTCGACGAGGTTCACTGGTTGATAGTAAACAAAGACATTCATTTCGTCTTATGCGGCTCCAGTGCGAGGAAACTGCGGAGGCAGGGCGCCAACCTCCTTGGCGGACGCGCGCTGCGAGAGGTGCTGTATCCCCTTGTAAGTGCAGAGATACCCGATTTCGACCTCGACAGGGCATTGAATAACGGTATGCTGCCGCGCCATTATCTCGTTGACAACCCCAAACGCAGGATGCAGGCCTATATCGGCGACTATCTGCAGCAGGAAATCATCGCCGAGGCGTTGGTCAGGAAGTTAGAGTCGTTCACCCGTTTCCTACAAGTGGCAGCCCTTAGCGACTCGGAGATAGTGAACTATACAAATATCGCTCAAGACTGTGGCGTGTCGGCGAAGTCGGTGAAAGAATATTTCAGCATATTAGAGGAGACGTTGCTGGGGTATATGATACCGGCGTACACGAAGACGGTGAAGCGGAGGCTGATACAGGCACCGAAATTCTACTATTGCGATGTGGGCATACCCAATTGGCTTCTCGGGCGAATGCCGCTGCGCCGTGGCTCCGACGACTACGGCCATGCCCTGGAGCATCTTATCGTGCAGGAGGTCGTGGCTTTCTTAGGATATTCACACTCGCAGAAGCGCCTGTCTTACTGGCACACCGTGGAGCACATAGAAGTTGATTTGGTGATTGGCGATGCCGAGGTGGCAATAGAAATAAAGTCGTCGGAAAACACCCGGCCCTCCGACTCTTCGGGCTTGCGTGCCTTCTTGCAGGAGCATCCGCAAGCACGCCCCATTCTCGTTTCCCTCGACCCGCGTCCCAAGACCGTCAATGGCATAGAAACGCTGCCCGCCACCGATTTCTTGCAGAAACTCTGGAATGGAGAAATCGTAAAACCATAAAAAGGGGCTCTCCAACGCCTTCGCCTCCATGCCTTTCGATAAAAAGAGGGAGAAATGGAAGCGGATACTGGAGTTTCTGGATGAGAGAAAACAGGAATAAATGAACTTTAATATCATACCCAAAACACGGCCGTCACAGGAACGGTTTTAGTATCCCTTTATACATAGTTGAAGTTTTATTTGGTGCAAGAAAATAAAATTTTTGTATTAATCAAAAAAATCGGGAAAAAGTACGAAAGTGCCTTTAAATAAACGATTTTTATCCGAAAAATCGGAAGTAGCACTTCGGATAATCCGGGAAAATCGGAAGTAGCACTTCGGATAATTCGAGATTTTACAATCTTACGTTACATAAAATCTCTTCAACCTTCTCCTCACCCAAATAGGAGCTAATCTGATATCATGGTTATAATCGCTATCGCTGACATGTTGAAGATACCCTGTAAGTATCGACATTTGTTCTTCTGTGATTTGTTTTTCGCCAATAGTTCTCATAGCCGATACAATTAGCATCATCGAATTAGAGCGATAACAAAACAGCCGCATTTCAGAGCTGTGTTTAAACGTTATACCACGACCCTTGCCTATAGCGATATGCCTTGGCGAACCATCAGTAAGATACACGACGTTAGCTGGTACTTGAGTACTAAGACCAAGGCAGTTGAGAGCATAGTCGCCTGTTGGAACGATTCGAGCCATATCCCTTTCCGCTATTGCCCGAGCCACATCATCTAAAGTTGGCAACAGTAGTCCGAGATTAAGCTCCTTGTCATATTTAGGCTTGTAATAAATGCCATTGGACAACCGCATAATTGTCCCTGCATTACAAAGCCTCAACATCGCCTTTTTTACAGCTTCTGGCGAGCCAAGAGCCGCAAAATCGGAGGAAAACAATATTTTTCCAGCTTTTGCCTTACCTATCCTCTTCCTAATCTTATCTGATATGCTACCAATCATCTTATATATATTTTGACACAAAAATATTATAAATTTGGGACGTAAATTCGCTGCAAAAGTAATCATTTTCTTTGAATGTACCAATTTTTGGAAGAAATATTTGACAAAAACACAACTTTTTCGTGAAAATGCTTGGCGGTTTCAGAAAAAATCATTATCTTTGCAGCGTGAACGGAATATAAACCTTTTAAACACTTAATGCTATGAGACATTACAACAGTACAGACCACATCAGAAGCGTTGAGGATGCTAAGCATTTCTTCAACCACATCGTCAATGACCTTGACATCAACTTCCACCCGGACGACTCTTTCCACGACTATGTTTACTACAACACAAACAAGCCGTGCCTCACCTCTGACGAATGCGACATCTATGACAGCCTTATGGATGAATGCTTCAAGGTTTGTTCGGAAAACGATGCCGACATCTACGAAACGACTCTGCCTATTTTGAAAGAAAGAATCGGGATGAAGCTCTGATTCAAGGGCAATGCGCAAAGTTATAAGCATAAATGCCATTGATTACATTGAATAATAATACCATATCACCCCGACTATACGAATATTTATTCATAAACAAATATAAAAAAAGCACTTTTTATATCAAAAATTTGTGGGAGTGAAAAAAAACATTTAATTTTGCACCCCATTAGAGCATAAACTATACATATAACAACAGTTTGGAAATTTTCAATGGATAAATATAAAGTTTTAGATTTGTTTTGCGGTTGTGGCGGCATTAGCTGTGGCTACGACCTTGCTGGTTTTGAAATTATTGGGGGCATCGATTTCAATAAAGATGCGACTCTTACATTCCAACATAATTTTAAAAAAGCTAAGGTGTTTTGCACAGACATAACAAACATCACAGAAGAAGAAATAATTAATAACTATAAAAATGTCGATGTTATTGTAGGAGGGCCGCCTTGTCAAGGTTTTTCAACAGCAAACAGATGGCAGAAAGAGTTGGATGATCCTAGAAACAGATTGTTCTTTGAATTTATCCGATTTGTAAAGATTTTAAGACCAAAAGTTATAATGATTGAAAACGTAAGAGGTCTTTTAACCAGAAACAATGGATACGCAAAGGACAGGATAAATGAAATCTTGACTGCAGAAGGTTATTCAATAAATATGAATATCCTTAATGCTTCAGACTACGGGGTTCCACAGAATCGGAACAGGGTCGTAATAATAGGAATTAATAAGGACTTTAAGGATATAACATTTGATTTTAACAAACTTGTAAAGAAAAATAAGACAACCGTTGAAGATGCTATTGGAGAATTATATGAATTGGAAAAAGAAGATGGCACTACACATATATTAAAATCAAAGCCCAATTCCCCTCTAAGGAAATTCTTACGGAGGAAAGACAACAAGCTTACAGATCATGAAGCTCGTTACCCTGCGGATATTGTACAGAAAAGAATATCTTTCGTACCTCAAGGAGGAAATTGGTCTGATGTTCCTGCGGAATTATGGAAAAATAATAGGCAAAATCGCCATTCTTCTGCATATAAAAGATTAGACCCTAAAACACAGTCTTGCACAATCGATACAGGGAATGCACATAGTAATTATTTCCACCCGATTTACAATAGGATACCATCTATCAGAGAATCAGCAAGGTTGCAATCTTTCCCAGATATGTTTGAATTTGAAGGACCTCGGGGAAGTATGTATAAACAGGTTGGCAACGCAGTACCACCACTAATGGCAAAAGCCGTTGCAGATCAAGTAATGAAAATATTATCAGAATGAAAATAATAGATTTATTTTGCGGCATTGGAGGTTTAAGTTTAGGCTTCGAGCAGGCAGGGTTTGAAGTACTTTCCGCTATCGACATGTGGGAAGATGCAATTGTGACTTATAATCATAACAGGAAAGAAAAAGTTGCAAGAACAGAGACTGTTGAAAATTTTAACGAAAAGGAGCTGCCTTTACTTATAAAAGACAATCATATATCTGGTATAATTGGAGGCCCCCCCTGCCAAGGATTCAGCACTGTCGGCAGGAGAAAAATTGATGACCCCCGCAACAAGATGTATTTAGAATTTTATAAGGCAGTAAAAATAGCAAATCCGGATTTCTTTGTCATAGAAAATGTAAAGGGTATGCTAACGCTGAACAAGGGGGCATTCGTTAAAGACCTTCTGCAAAGATTTGGGAAAGAAGGACTGGGTTATAACATAAGTTATGAACTAATAAATGCTGCAGATTATGGCATTCCACAAAACAGATATCGAGTGTTCTTTATTGGGATAAAAGATAAAGAATATAAATTCCCTAAGCCATTTGAAACGCAACTAACGGCCAAAGATGGAATTAGTGATTTAGAGCATTCGACAAATGAGAAATATGGCAGTAAACCTATGAACTCATTTCAGAAGATGATGAGACAAGGATGCAAACATCCCATAAATCAAGATTATACAAACCATACAGAACAAACTATAGGCATAATAAATATGATTCCAGACGGAGGTAACATAAGAGATTTACCTGCGGAATTTTGGCAGATTAGAAAATACAACAAAGCCTTTGAAAGGATGGGGTCATTTAAGCCATCCAACACTATTGACACAGGACATAGAAACTATTTTCACTATAGCGAAAACAGAATTCCAACAGTAAGAGAATCTGCCAGGTTACAATCTTTTCCGGATAGTTTCGAAATATTAGGAACCAGAGGAAGTCAGTACAAACAAGTTGGAAACGCAGTTCCTCCATTACTTGCTAAATACATTGCCGAAAATATAAAGATTTTGTTATGAAAAAATTTACCATATATGTAGACACATATAAAGGTGTTGATGGTAGCAGCTTGTCACAAACAAGATGTGACCAAATACTATTAATATATGATATGCTAAATGAAATTGGAGACAAGGAAATAACATACGTTGCACTTCAAGAAGAAGCAGCAAAAAGAAATCTTTTTGGCAAAACAAAAGCAGAAAGTGCAATAAGAACATTCTTTCCTTTATTGCGTAAGCTAAATTTCGTTGACTACGAAGAACCTTTTTTAGCGAATGAATGTTTTACTAATTTGGGAAAGATGTTTGTTTTAACCATTAATGCTTTGCAAAATCTTGGCGATGACGAAGACTCTAAAGAGATTGAGGAACTTTTGAAACGAATAAAAGAAAATATCATCAAGCAAGGACTTTTATATATGTATAGAGAATATTCGTCTCATAATCTATGGAAAGCTGTTGAGATTTTAAAAATAAAAGGAAAAATCAGGTGGAAAGAATATCTTTATTGTTTATATGGTGAACAAAAAGGTCTTTCTATAGAAGAATCCTTAGCATTGATGGAAAAAGAAGACATCGATTCCTGTGAATTTGTCAACGAAAAAAATGAAAGTGTTAAAGATACAAGTTTCTCATATATAAACCGTCTCTTAATTGAAGCTGGTCTTGCAAAGGATTCAATTAACGACGAGACACTAATTACAATAAATTTCAACAATTTCTATAAACTATTAAATGGGGAATAATATGGAAGATTATAAATCATTGATAAAACAGGACATTGATAAAATACAAATGCTTTTAGGTAATGACAATTTTGAGGTATTACCTACTGAGAGTAAGAGTATTGACAATAAATACCGTCCTTTCATCACGGCAATAAAAACAAAACCTTTCTTATTGCTTGCAGGTCTGTCTGGTACAGGAAAAAGTCGTATTGCCAGAGAAATTGCAAGAGCTTGCTGGCCTGTGGATAGCAAGGAATACTCTGCTCAAAAGCCAAGTAATTTTGAGATAATTCAGGTAAAACCTAATTGGCACGACAGTAGCGAATTAATTGGTTATGAAAGTCATATTGATGGAGATAAATTTTATGCAGGTCCCCTTACAAAATTCATAGTTAAGGCTATGCAAAATCCAACGATGCCGCATATACTCTGTCTTGATGAAATGAACCTCGCACCTGTGGAGCAATATTTTGCAGAATACCTTAGTGCAATAGAATCGCGCAAGGCAAAAGGAAGTGATATAACAACAGACCCTATTCTTGACAAAGATTTCTTTACTAAGAAATATAAAGGCTTTAATATCTTCGACGAAGTGGGGCTTAAAAGAATAGAAAGTACACAGTCAAAAGGAGAGAATAGCCAAGCTGAAAAAATTTCAGAAACGGATGACATACACGTTTTTGAAAGAGAAGATATTATCGAAAAACTACAAGACAAAGGTCTGACAATCCCTCAAAACCTAATCATCATAGGTACTGTCAATATGGATGAAACTACATTCTCATTCTCACGCAAAGTTCTCGACAGGGCAATGACAATAGAAATGAATGAGGTGAATCTAAAGAGTGGTCTGTCAAACAGATACGAACAAATTGGGAGACTTAAAAGCGACGACTTAATTGGAAGTGTTGTAGAGGGAGTGGACGTATATGAGCAAAACTCCGAAGTTTGCGATAAGGTAATTTCATATCTTGAAAGTGTAAACAATGTGCTTGAGGGAACACCTTTCAAAATAGCTTATAGAACAAGAAACGAATTCCTCATCTATGTAATTAACAACCTGCCCTACAAAAGAGAGGATGAAACTGAAGAATATGTTATAGCAAGAGCTCTTGATGAGATAACAAGCATGAAGATTCTCTCTCGTATTGAGGGCGATGAAAGCAGAGTTACAATTGATTTTCTAACAGAGCTTAAGAAAACAATAAAAACCGAGCTTGATGAAATCTCATTTAAAACTTACCCAGTCATTAATGAAGAAATTAGTGATGAGAAAAAAGAGGAAAAATACGTTTCACTCGCCAAAATAATAGAAATGATAAAGAAATTAAAATCCGGATTTACCAGCTTCTGGGCATAATATATGGAACTGCTCGTTATAGAACACCAAGATTTCCAACTTTCGATTGAATGCAGCAGATTCGAGAGTATATGGAATAAGGCTACGAATAATGTGGGATGGACTGACCTTTACTCCACTTATGCGTGGTCGGAGGGGGTGAAGTCTGTCAAAAAATTAGACTTCGCTGGTGATAACGAAACAGAAATAGAAAACGGTGGCAAAGCCCCAGCGATTTTCTTCGACAATTCGGATTACTCTATTTGGGTGGTATTCAATTCAAATGTGAGCAGCGGGAAATTCGGCTTCGCACTGCAAAGTGATAACGATAAGTTTACATTCAAGAAGAAACTTAATGCTATATGCGGTAGCATCAACTATGGCAATGATGTCGGAAAAGCGGAGCTTAATGTGCTATACAAAATGAACAACGGAGAGAACAAATCTTTCACGTTCTCTTTCGAGGTATTAAGCTCAAAACTAAACTACCACGAACATTGGAGGCAAATAGTGGAATACATCGAGAAAGAATACCGAATGCTTTCACTCGACTATCTCAAACGGACATTCCACGGATTTTCTCCAGACAGCGATGGTGAGAACACAGATTTGGCTTGGTGGAGCATTTTCGCCTCAGAGCAGAAAAAATTCATCAATGCTTGCAAGACAATTATAGAAAGGCCTCGCCACCGTATGCGCAGTCAAGAAATCTTTATCAAAGCGCATAAGCTAAAAAGGCTCACGCCAAAAATAGAAGAAGAGCTGGCTGAATTTAAAAAAACACCTGGGCATCTGTATCGGGTTGAGGACAGTTTCCCCTCAAATGACACACAAGAAAACCGGTTCCTAAAATTCGCCCTTACCAGCATAGCAGAAAAATATAACAAGCTACAGAAAAGGATTAAAAACAACGGCGGTATTTCTGACACATTCGTGAAAGAAATGGAAGATGTGAGCAGCAGCCTGACCAAGTTGAAAAGGCATCCGTTTTTCAAATCCGTAGGTTCTTTCAAAGGCCTGAATCAGGAAAGCCTCATATTGCAAAAAGCCACTGGCTATTCGCAGATATTCCGTTCGTGGAATCTTTTGAAAAGAGCCTATTCTCTCAATGAGGGAACTTACCGTTTGCAAACAAAAGACATAGCCACATTATACGAGATATGGTGCTTCATAGAAGTGAGCCACATAGTTAAAGAACAACTCGGTCTCTCTGACAACGACCTCGACCATCAGAACAGAATGGAAATGAGCGGTTTGTTCACTTGGAACCTGAAAAAAGGAGAGCAGTCAAAAATTCTGTTCCAGAAAGATGGTGTGGAATTGGCTGAACTATATTATAACCCCAAGCAAAATGATGAGGAAGAGGGGCAGATGAATATCAACGGTCTTGTTTCAAAAACGGTACCGCAAAAGCCTGATATCGTGTTGCAACTTGTGAAAAACGATATCGAAAGAGATATGAAAATGACATATCTTTTCGATGCGAAATATAGGATAAAAGGAACTGAAAGACATGTGGATACTCCTCCCGATGATGCAATTAACCAGATGCACCGGTATCGTGATGCCATTTACTATAAAAATAATGAGAAAGGACTGAAGAAAGAGGTTATCGGTGGATACATCCTATTCCCTGGCGACGGTGAAAAGCAAGACATAATTATGTCTAATTTCTACAAGAGCATTGATGCTGTAAACATCGGTGCTTTCCCACTGCGTCCAAAAGACCAAAGAAACAGAGAGATTCTTGAAGATTTTATCGCAACGCTTATCAGAACCGATGCCTCAACGACCGTAGCTAATGTCATACCTCAAAAAGGTGCGTTTGTTGAAGTTGGAAACAGAGTGTTGATAGGTATCATAAAATCCGATAATAAAGATTATTGTAACGGCTTTATTGATAAGACAGCTACGTTTTACTATACAGGTAAAAAATTTCCAACTACAATTGCACTGCAAGACCTGCATTACTTCATACCATATATCAAAGGCAGAGGTATTAGAGACATTTATGAGATTGTGAAAGTAAGGACTGTGACTACACAAGAAGCTAAAAAGTTAAAGTACGTCGATGATGAGGATTCCAATCAACTCAGAATAGGTTTTGATTTGCGTTATGACCGTCAGCTCTATGATGAATATAAGAAATTGAACCAACTGCAAATGATTGATTATGCATTCCTTGACACCACATTCGACCAAATAGACGAATATTTAGCAGACAACGCTAATCCACCCTCTTCATCCTCTCATTAATGTGGTAAGGTGGAGTCTCTTCTTTTTTTTGCATAGCGGCATAGAGTCGCTTTATAACTTCTCAATCTCCTCTTTCGTCAGCCCGCTGATGCTTTGTATAGCATCGGCATCATACCCCTCGGCTTTCATTTTGCGGGCTATTCTTTCAGTGGCTTTTCGTTCGCCGTCCATCTCTCCTTCCATTTTATAGGTGTAGAGGACATCGTTTTGGGTCATTATGGCATCAATGTGTTCATCGTAGGCCTGTTGCTCCTCTTTGCTCATTTGCATAAACTAAAAACATAACAAACCTACGCAATACGACTCAGATATTTATGGAACATTAACAAAATACCGATGATTCGTATTGCGCCGGTATCAAAATTGCAGCTACATCACTGATGGCTGGCAGGCTTAGTTCACTACATATTCCCCGTCAAGGCATCCCATAAAATGCCTTTACCTTCTTTACTGCCACCTGTAACATTTCCGGCTTGGTCATCCTCTATACGCTGCTTTTTAGCCTTTTTCTCATTTAATTCTTCCTGTTTCATTTTCGTTAATCTTAAAAGTTGAACATCTTTTGTACACTCACTTGTTTCATTCCTATAGGGAAATCCACGGGGCAAAAGT
>Ga0181612_139967_pt1 | contig 13417 bp, 5 predicted proteins | sample HoacroProtozoa21_FD_119630 | JGI IMG/M metagenome (GOLD analysis project Ga0181612, IMG submission 119630) | Hoatzin crop microbial communities from Cojedes, Venezuel. Combined Assembly of Gp0051906, Gp0051904, Gp0051908 | reverse complement strand
TTCTCTGAGGAGTTCTAGAGTAAGGGTTCAGTCGCATTAACAGCTCAGGGGTCTTCGTCTCTTCAGATGAGGATTGAGAAAGCCAGTGGCATTGACTTACGGTGAGTGAAATTTAAAGCTGTGCATAGTCCCAACCTTGCCTCTCAAGCTGTCTATACACCCCAGCTGCTGTGCAGCAGATGAAAAGAAACACATGTCTTGTCCAGTGAGAAATTAATTTTTTCTGACCCTGGAAAAGCCACCCTGTCAAAGTCTAGAACATGTTGGAAAACCAGTGTTTCCGTGAGAAAAAGAGAACTATGAGCACAAAGGAAGAATAAGGTAATGCCACTAGGAGGACAAAAAACAGTCTTCCGATTCTTCTTGTCGGGAGGTGTGGAAGAGCCAGTTGACTACATCCCTTGAAGACCAGTCAGTTACTGCTTTAAACTGTGAGGATGGCTCGCCTCTCCAACATCAATTATTCATTGTGTGTGAGATAAAATGAACACTTGTGGCAGCCACACAGAGATAAAAAGCTGTGGGCGTTTCCTCACAAACCGCTTGCCCACACAATTCGTATTCCTACAGTCTGTCCATCCTGCATTAGTCAAACAAAAGCTGCTACTTTTCCATTTTAAAAGCAGTAAATGTTTCCCAAATGGAGACAGTTTCTTTAGATGGCAGCAGCAGAGATGACTATTCTTATTCTTTCATTGCATGTTGAACATTGATTTCAATTGCTATCACTCAATGAAACTCAGAATGATAGGATGAGATGTTCTTACTTTGATCTTTCTTCAAACAGATTATGCAAAGGAATCATCCAATATTTGTGTGTGAATTTGTTATTTTCGATGATTAACATTTAACGAGTGGGGACAAAAGAAAAAAGGTAAGCTGACTCCTTAAAAATTCAGAAAGCCAGAAAGAACCAACCCGCTTTCTGGGAGACGTCACTGAGATGATGTCATCTTTCACTTTTGGTATCACTGTTGTGAATTTTGAGTATTTTTAATAAAGTTTGCAGAACTTCTTGGGATTTGGCTCCCCAGTCACAAGCTATGAAAACAAATCACTTTCAAGCAATTGAATAGCTTCCAATATCAGATTCCATGAGTAGAAATAAACAAACAGAGCTTTGTACCCATTTGTGCTGATTCCTGGGGAAGAATCTTATTCAATGGACATTTGGCAATTTGGATTCCAATCCCCTTTTCTTCCTGGCGTGCAGTCATAGCAAAAGCAGACTATTTTTAACCAGTTACTCACTAGAAATCTTTCAGAAAATGTGTTTTTGTATCTGATACATTTTAAAGTATCTAACTCAGACGATATTTAAAATTCTTCCATACCTCACTGAATATTTTCTCATTTTGAGTTTTTCCTTTCCTCCTTATCATTTAACTTAGTTATTCTTCCTTTTTGTGGTTTTTTCTGTGTTCTGTTTTGCTTCCTTCTTTTCAGTTTTTTAATATACAGTGCATTTCACATTCTTACATTTCTTCCATCTGTTTCCCTCTTTTTTTCTATTATTTTATTCCTTCCTTTTCTTTCACTCGCTTTCTTTGATACTCCCTATCACTCCATCAATCTATTGATTGACAAGTTGACGTACTGCTTTGAAAGGGTTCTCTAAAATAATTTCAGTACCACAAGAACGTTCAGATGTACACAAGGCACGTTCATTTTCAACCCATTAAATTGTCATTGGAATACTGAAATTGCTGGAGTGCAGTGACAATACTCCATTTTGCTTCTTCAGATATTCTAAGTTTGCCAGATAGGCACAAATCATGTACACCGGAGTCATACCCATCAAAATTGCAGTCTGTACTCTGCACTGCTCAAATTAGAGTCTTCTGCCAGATTGTTTGAAAGAATACACAGGAAAGTACACAGCTGTGGCAGTCTCTAACTAAATGAATAATGCAATGTCAACATCTGTAGGATTTTTGAAATGCTAAACGTTCAGATATGAAGTCTCTGCTGAGGACACAGATGGTAATGATCTTGTTGTTCTTGCAGTGGTTCCCACCAGAAACAGAGAGAGTTCCATAATCACACTGGACTGTTAATGCCTGAAACAATACTTTCCTTTAGCAGCACTAGCTCTCAATGCATCGCAGAATGATAAATGCTTGCTCTGTGGGTTGCATTTAATTCCAAGCTTTGTTAAGCTAAAGAAATCCAGTAATGGATATGGACATCTTCAAGCACGAATACAAATGCCAACACCAGTTGATAGCACTCAGCAGGTGAATTTAAACTGACAATCCAAGTTAAGGTAGAATAATTAAAATAAATTTTCCATTCAGTGTGAAAAGCATAAGAAAGTCCTAAGTTTACCTCAGCTAAACACAAAGAACTAAGCAAACATTTCTACATGCACAACTGTATTATTTCATGGGATTACACGTATTTTTCTGCTTTTTAAAACACTTTAGTATGCATTGCCTACTGAAAGTATATAAAGAAACAAAACTGATCTCTGAATACAAGCAAACAAATATATCTGGTATCATTCAGTGATTTAGGGCACAGATGAAAGAGAGCACAATGTCTTATAATTTATTCTTTGTCCATTACTTTTTTCCATCAATAAAAATTGTGTTCCAAAGGCAGTGAGCAAATACAAAAAACTACTTATGCTTGAATTAGTTGATGTCCCTGGAGTCAGAAAAAAGCTAAAAGAATTAACTGAAAAGTCAGCATAGTTAAATACTGATGAGGGGCAGAGGAATTATAAGCAGCTAATAAGAAAAGCAAGGACAGTATAAAACAAGCCTCTGAGAGAAGGCATGATGTCACCAATCAGCTTGTCTGGACAGTTGTAGTCTGAACACTTGATCCCAGATACAACTTATCTTCTTAGCTGGGATAGGCTATGCAGAAAGATTGAGGATTATTTCCTTTGTGCAATGACACAGCTGAGACAAATATATCAGAAATTTTAAAAGCTGTACCCAAAATGAAGAAGAATATTTGAAAAGCTTAAAAGACAGGGGGAAAGGTCAAGATGCTACACCAGAAATTCTAGGAAGCCTGTCCAGGCAAAGAAGGAAAAGGATGCATCATCTTCAATAAAGGTTCTTGATTAACTCTATACATAAGTTTATAAATTTCAATAACCTCCTCTTACTTGTTCGTTTTATTTTTTGGGAAAAGATAAGAACTTCAGCCAAAAGAAACCCGACATAAACAGCAGTTACTTTTCCTATTTAAATGCAGGAAACATGATCCTCAGAGACAACTACACACCTCTGTGAGGCTTGGAATTCATAACCATTAAGCTCTTTAAGCAACCAGCATCATTTCTCTGGGAAGGGATGCTTATTCCTGCAAATGCTCTATAGCAAAATCTGAAAGGGACAAGGTCGTGCACCATCCACATTGCTGTCCTTGGGAGCTACTTAGGAACTTTGCTGATCTCATGTTTTATCATGTCCAAACTACTTACCTTGTCCTCCACGTCCTGTGAAGATAGGGAGCCACGTGCTTCTGCTGCTCACTGACAGAGATGTCAGGAAAAGTGAGTTCCTATTTTATTTTGGCTACTTCTTTTTGAGTTTGACTCCTTCAAATGTTTGAGCTGCTGTCCGGCAGAAGGCTGCCTTGGGACTGGTGACGCCCGCTAAACAAAGGCTGAAGACAACTGTGCTTTTACCCGTTCAACAGAGAAAGATTTTTCCCATTCCTGAAGTCACACTTTGAAAAAGGATAAATGCTATTAGAAACAATTGGCGGGAGGAGCGGGGGAAGGGAAGATGGGAAGAAAGGTAGGGAAGAACAGCATAAGCACTTCCTAAAGTCAAGAAATCCTACAGAGCCCTGGACTGCAAGATCCTGGGGGACCATCAGGTGTGCAGTAGTTCAGTAGTTTAATCACATCATAATACCCCAAGGGGTGCAAAAATGTGCACAAAATCCTTAGCTATAGTTTTAATAGTGAGAAAGTTGCTGTAAAACAGAGCCTCTCAGGTCATACCATTCTTTTCCAGGGAAAAAAAAAAAGGTGTATTGTTCTTCCCATAGGAGAAAGGGAAGTATTCATAGCCAAAGAACAGCAGCAGACTGTGAACTCTGGGGTCACAGAAGCTGTTATAGCCAAGAGTAAAACCCAGTAAGAGTTCTCGTTAAGTAGAGAGGCAAAACTCAGGACCTCTGTGCTATAAACTGAAGAAGAACTTCTGCTACTAAAGTAGCAGATAGGGATAAAATGTCCAGATAAGGATTGGAAACATACATGCAAAATACGCATATTTAGCAGTGGCCAAAACTAATTAAAAAAGGAAAAAACAGTTTTACATACTTTGAAAAGAAAATTAGGCAGCTCTAAGATTCGTAAGTTTCAACACATTAAAAAAAAAAAAAAAAAGAAAAGATGAACATACACCTTGACGCACAGAACATTAGCATTTTGCACATGCAGGAATCTGAGCCTTCAAACCATGCCACAGAGGGCCTCAGTGACTTGCCCAAGGTCAAAATTTAAAACTCATGTAAGGCTCTTTGATTGTGATTTGCTTTCTAATGTAGAGAAATCTCACATGCTAAGGGAACTGAAACAATTCCTAGGCATACAAGAGCTCCATCTTAACTGATTTACTATTCACATATACTTTAAAGAATCTGATCCCAGTAGATGTTTGTTCACATCACAAAGATACCAAATTGTTTGAAATAATCTGTTCGAGTTGGAAGACTTTGTAGAGTAAAGGCCCAGAAACCCAGAACTGAAATAGAAGACATCTTACAAAGCAGGATCAAAGGATACACTGTCAGATGCATTTCAGGAAGCTGAGACGGCGTTTCTGCGCTCTGTGAATAATTTGAATCCAGGCTATCTTGTGTTAATATGTAAAGCGTTTATCAAAAGCTTAATAATGGAGTTAATATGGTAATAAAACTTCTGCTCCCTTGTGAAACTTTTACAATTGGTAAGACTTTTATTTTGGTTTTTCCCCTAGGAATCTTCTTCATTTTCACTGCACGTCCTTCCATTGCTCTGTTTCTTAAATCAGAAACTGCTGATATCTACTCTGGCACATTATCGCAGCAACTGTAGTACCTACTACGATACACTCAGGCCAATAAGGGCCTGACTTTTTGATAACATAAGCTTCCAGCAAAAATCTGAGCCAAATCCAGAAAAGCCCTTAGATACTCCTGTTTTTAGCTACATAGTTAATTTCAGTTGAACAGTCACTGGAAAAATATTCCAAATTACACATATTGTGAAATACTTTGCTGATGGTCAACAGCCTCACTGATGAACCAGTTTCTGTCTATACTACGTGTGCTAAAATGTGGTTATAGTTCATACAATTTTGCTATTTCCCAAGAACACAGAACCATGGAATCTTGTCTTTCTGATCTGACTGTCAGTGTATCAGACTCTGCTTTCTGCTGCACATGTGCTACCCAAATAAATGAAATAATACTCTACAGAACAGAATATAAGCTTTTTGCCATGTACCTTAATGATAAACAGTCTGATAACTGTGATGTTCTGACCATCATGGAATGTCTTTACCTCTATATACACCTGTATATCTAAGTACATTTCGGTTTCCATAGGCAAAGCACCTCCCTAACTGAGGAAGCTGATCTATAACAGGCACTAATACTACAGATTATAAAGCCAAAGAACAAACAATCTGTTTGGAAAGATTATGATTTGTAGACCTATGATCTTAGGAGTGTTTCAGTATGTTGAAGAACCTCACAGAGAAAGAAGAAAATGTTTTATGAAACCTTAAATTATGTAAAATACTGAGAACTATTATATGAGGCATTTTAAATAAGGGCAGAATAAAGACTAAATACTTCTGAACTGTCTCAGAAAAATTAATCCTTCTTAATTCATGCACCATTACTAAAGACTGATATTAAAATGCCTCCTGCGTTTAGGCTGATGTGGTTATAATTATTCATTTGTTTTAATTCATATTTTATGTACTGTATGTATCTTTATGCAGCACCAATTGTGGTGGCATCCAACAATTAAAAAACAAGCATAAATTAATCTCTCATTTGCAGGCAACCGTCTTCAATTAATGAACTAAAGGACCTTCTATGATTTTTAATTAAAGTTCTGAATAAGCCAATACATCTCATATAAATCTTATGAAATCTGAACTTTTCAAGAGGACCTTTCTAACAACACCTTGGAGGCCATTTTATCCTTATTGCAAGAACAAGAGCCGAAGCTTTTTGTCTCTCTGACTGCTACTGGGTGCTCCAGGACAAGGTAATACCCTCCCAGCACCGCTTGAGCAGTAGTTAGTGTATTGATTCTAGCCTCAGAGAAGTTATGTTCAATTTTTTAGCACTGACTCCCTGAACGACCCTGGGAAAGAAAGCTGGTGTTTTGTACACAATTTCTTTGTCTCACGTGGACACAGCAGTGCTAAGTCATGGAGTCAGTGATAACGCTATGTAGAAACTGTAAAGTTACTTCCATAAATGTTATTATAATCACTAGCCAGCACTTTACTTCACAGGGTTCATTCTCAAACACAGCCTCTGAACTTTGACCCAAAGGTGCTATTTTGGGTATAGATCCACAGAACAAAAGAGAATTTGGGGCAAAATGCCCAGGCTTCTTTCTGGCATGGGACGACTGTAACAGCACCCTTCATATTTATTAGGCTTTTCCAGTTCCTGAATAAGAAACAGCATGTGGTGACTATTGTCAGAGAACTGATAATGACAATACACCCAGCGGTCCAGGAGGCTTTTTCTGGTAGCCACATATGGCAGCATGGTGGCTGCTGAGCAGAGAATCTAGGATATATAAATTTCCCAAGTAGTCCTGCTCCCAGACATAGTACAGGAGGTGAAGTTGCCAGCTATAATCCAAACAAGAACATGCAATGAATAAATTGAAGTGGAAAACACAGAACTCAGAGCTCATGGCAAATATGCCCTCAAGGAGAGAGAAAAATTGAGAAATATGGATATATTTCCAACAAAAGTAAGTTACACAAAAATCTTTTTTTAGGCCTGATTTTGGACCATATCAGCCCCAAGCCATCCTTCTGATGAGAATATAAGAGACTGTGGCAAAGATCCAGCTGCCAAGTAGCTGGGTCCTAAACAGACAGAGGTTGAAAAATAAAAAACTACATTACCTTTAACTTAGCACTGACCACTACTTTTCATGTCGTAAGCATACTACCTGCTGTACACACAGAGACATCATTCTATTAATATTTGATTGGTGAAAATCAGATTATCAGTAGTTAATGCGACTATGGACTTCTCTTTGGCAAAGCTGCTATCTGCTTTTAGATGCAAAATGATATTTCTGTCATTACCATTTGTAGGTTACGAATATTCATGTTGAAAAGAATGAAAACACTATTCATCATTATTTAGATTTGAAAGACACTTGAGGAGGATATCAATATTAAATGACTTCTCAAAGGATATAGGAACACGTTTAAAATTTTAGGAATAGAGCTACTATTTGCAAACCTAAATATGGGTTTATATATCATGAAACATAGTCCCTTTTATTAATTATTAATAAAAATTTTAACAAATTATTTTTACTTTTTCTTGAAACAGCCAATTAGAATACTTTGGATAATTAACTTATACAATACTTTTTGATTACCTCACACACAAATGCATATATGTGTGTTTCTATGAAGATGGTAGTTTTCATACATAAAACACAGGTATATTCTTTTCATCAGAATGGTGCTATAACTTAGGGGCAAAAATAAATTGCTCAATAAGGAGCCATATATGTCTCTTTCCAGTGAAATTCTGCATCTCTCTGCCTCATCAAACAGCAACCACCATGTGTAGGCAGAAGACTCCTGGAAATTAAATAAATTGTGCCATGCAGAGAAAACAAAACCAAGCAGTTCCATAGCGTGACATAGTGAAATGATGATAAAGCCAGATTTTACAGTGCTTCCATCTGTCATATACTTGTCCTATGTCCATTGTCATAGACTTGCCATCCTGAATTATATGATACTCTATAAATCCTCTTTTCACTTTAAAAGGTACAGAAAGAGCCTATGCTACTGCAGATTTGAATCTGAGGGGAAAATATGTGTACGTACTCATACATCCAGTGCTAAAAGAAAAAATTATATTGCAAACTTAAACACTGAGACATTGATAAATGTCAGAAATATTTCCATTTAGAATTCCTGACTATGTAACAGTGTTTAATTCCAATTTTGCCTACTTTCTTTTCTAAAACCTCTTAAAACCTGACTCCCTGTTATCTTAGCTCATTGTCCTGATAAACTAAATTCCCTAGGTCCCACACCTGATTTATCTAATCTAAGATACTCTGCCCAATTAATTCTCATTTATTTTGCAGCAGGATTTATTAGCTGAAGCATAATGACAAACTGAATGCAATGCCTGGCCATCTTAGAAATCAGGCACAAAAATTTGTGCCTCACTCCGAAAAGCTGTATGGGCACAAGCTTCATTTTCCAAATTCTTGCCACAATATCCTCTACTTCGGGTTTCTGCTCCCCAGCTCTCCCACACTTCTCTTTTCTAAGCAGATCTGCTTCTTCTTCCCTTTCCATCTATGTCAGACAGCTTTCCTCTCCCTTCCTCTTTCAGCCAGGAACAGCCAACATCTTCACTGCAAAACCTGAAGCATATGGAGGCTAGTAAAAGTCTTCAGGGAAGAAAATGAAAACAAAGAATTCTGTATGTAGCTTCCTGGGAAAACTGGGACAAATTTTCAATAGATGGCAAAGGGCACAGCCCTGATACAGCAGCTCCTCTTTGCCAAACTTATTTGAAGCTTATTTGACACCCATCGTTCATAATTATTTTACATTCAGACTCGTAAACATTTTTCTATGCTGATCAGTGAACACTTTCAGAATTTTCCAAAATTGTTCAGCTCGGGTAGTTAAATCTAGGCAAAATTTGAAGCATTTGAAAATAAACGTCAAGGAACACAAATAGGTACTGGTCCTTATCCCACCTCTGAACAAGTTGACCTTGAAATCTTCCTTACACAGCCAAAAGTAAATCAAGCATGTTCTTAAATTCTGCAGCTTTTAATTTTTATATGAAGTGAACAATCATTCTCCAATACTGAGGGCAGATGTGCTGGGGATGGGCAGGCTGTGTAGATTTCTGCACAGTGCTGCTTCACGAAGACATCAAACACTTGCCCCAAAGAGAATAAAGGCATTGAACAGTTGTCACAACTCTCTCAATGGAAGAACAGCACCATTACTGAAAATTTTAGTGATCTATAGTTTATCTTTATTTTATCCTCATGTACTCAGGCAGGTGGACTTTCTAAAAGAGGTCTCAAAGCTAAGGTCACACAGGGAGCAATAAAGCAAGTGTTCAAATACTACTCTGTGCCTGTATTTCAGGCATTATCTATTATTTTACAGGGACAAAAAGAGGACACTGGTTCCTTGTCTCCTCCTTCATGTCAGTGATAACATTTCAAGAAATGGTGTCAGTGCCAGTTGTGATGATAGATTTTGTAATAGGGAAGCTGTTTCAGTGGAAAGTAGATGTAGGTCATCAACCTGTGACTCACACGAACATGCTCAGAGATGTTAATGCAGGGAGCAAAACCAAACAATTTGCTGAAAGTTTCTGTCATTTTTACAGATATTAGAGAAAGATTCTACAAAAGGGAAATGACATCTTCAAAGCTGTCATACTCTTAAAATTCTGATACAGCTAAAAAACCCAATTTTCTCCACCCCCCACCAAAAAAACCTCCCAACTAAAACCACTTTCTTCTAGGAAATCAAAAGTTACCTAAGATACACTGTCATCTGAAAGCAGTAAAATTTGATCCTGGGAACAAATGCCTTGTTTGCTTGGTTTTTAAAAGCATGTAAGAGCCTAAGAGTAAGGCTGGGAATAGTTTTGTCTTCATGTCCTAAAACTTTTCCAACCTTTTTTTTTCTTGTTCTGTAAAAGAATGAAAAATTGAATTCTCAAATGTTTTTTTCATGAGATAGTAATGTAAACAGAAATCATAGTGACTTCAAGTGCTTCAATTAAAAACCTCAGCCTTTATTTTATAGTACCTGAAGGGCCTGAAAATTTCATAAAATGCACCAAAGTAAATGTAATCAACAACTTTTTCACCTCTGGCACAATGGATTTATACTAATAGTAAAGTTCATCTATACAGGAAAAAAAATTACTTAGACTTGGTATAACATTGTTGAATTAAGTACTACAGACAGTAGTGACTATCTAGATGGATAGTCGCTTCCTTCCATCCTAGTTACTAAACATTTTGGTCTCTCTCTCTTTCTTTCTCTCTCATAAAAACACATCAGAAATTCCTGTACACAATGGTCACATGAAGAACTTGAGCAGAGCATGTGGAACAAAACTGGAGTTTTTATGATAATGATATTGAATAGGTCACGTTAAAAGCAGATAATAATATTTATCAGTAGAAAATAATAATTTAAGACTGATGGGTGTATTAAAGAAATGAACATAATTAAAGCTTGTCTCTTAAAATGTTAAAATGATTTCCTTCATCATCCACCACTACAACAAGAAATGTAGCTTCTGTTGGATGTCACTGAAAAGCTGGATACTGGAGGATGTTCTGTACTCCCATTTTAAGTACAAAGAAGTTGCAGGAGGGAGTGGCAGGGGAGAAAGACTTTTTCAGCAGAATAATACATTTGAAACTCTGGTATCTTTCCTGGATTCTATCTTAATTTCATGCATAGTGAGATGAATAGAAGACTATAATTTAATTTTGATGGACAAGCAATCAGACCCTAGATACCATTACTGTAGTGAACTTCATACTGAATTTCAGTGGAGGAAACTTTCACAGGCCAGTGTTAGATATTGTTCTGGAAATTTGTTGGAGACAAGTTACACAGCAATGTGGTAGCATTTTCCCCATGGAAGGAAAAAAACATCACTTAATTTATGAATTTGATATCTCCGGCAGAATAAGGCACAAGCAATCCAAGGTAACTCGTCCATCTTGGTCTCTGTGCTAATGTTATCAGGATTTCTAGATGGTTCTTTTTTCTTTATGTTTAAATGAAGTAGGTACAAGATGCAGTGTTAAGCCTTATACTTATGACTTGATTTTGTAAAAAGCTGAAAGTCCTGAACCAAGGTAGAGCCAAAGAGTTCAGAATGCATTCTTGTTGAAAACTCTTATGCAGCAGACATTTAAAGGCTCAGATAGTTGCTTTTCTTGTCATTGTTCTGCAGGAGTCACTGTTTTAAAGCTATGAAGGATGCTAAGTAGAATTACGCATTTTTTTCCAAGGCTCTTGATAAGATGGTTTTCTTCACAGAGTTATTGGCTAGAATTTAGCTGAAGATGTTAGCTTTATGTGACTTTTTTTCTGACTCCAGCAGGGAGGGTCGAACAGGAACCCTTATGAACAAGCCCTGTAGATACAGAGGCAACTTTTTTACCTCTGTAATGTTGCATATCCCGTGTCCATCAAGTGTTACGGGGTTTTTTTGTTCTTTCATGAAAGCTCTATAAGCAAGGTCTAAATAAAGAATACTACAATTCATTGAAGCGTAGGATAAAGTTCCTCCTTTTTGACAGCTGATTGCCTAGAGGCTAAAATTGCATATCTGGACCATTTATGAGATGTATCTTTGAGTCCTAAATAAGCCCTGGTTGTTTTTGGAGGTATGTTCTCTGTGGTCATCAGGCAGTGATCAGTGCAGTACTTTTGCACACTGTTAAGCTTTCTGCTGGGAAAGGAAAACTTAAGACCACAGTTTGGGCTCCATGGTATACCAGGATTTCAACATGAAAAACAGCAGCTGTTTTTTCCTATTATGACTTCCCAGTTGGCAGATTTTCTGCTCAGAGAGCCTACCACCTGGGCTTATGCCAACAGAAGTGGAAACAGTTGCATTCAGTCTGTGATTAACAGAATAAATTCCCCTTCCTGCAGATGAAAAGTCTAGATTTTATCAGAAAGGATATGTCACTGAAAAGTGATGACAAAGCCAGGTTCTCATACTCGGGTGAGCTGAGGAGGTGACTCTTTGGGAGGAGGAGTCCACCCTGCTAAATGCAGATGGTGAGCAGAACCCCCAGCACCACCATCCTCCCTGGGGCTGCTCTCAGCCACCTGAGCAGTACCTTGCCTCAGCGCCGGGCTCCTGCTCCAATTCCTGCTGCTCTGGACTCTCATCCCTGTAAGTCTGTTCTCTAGAAACATAACTAACCTAGACATTTCCTTCACTCCTGTTGAAACACATCTGCAGTATGTTCCTCAGAAAACCTTCAGATGTGTGTACTGTAAAACAATCGGATTGCATTGTCTGTAAAAAAAAAAATCATGTCTTACTCTTCTTAGGGTAAACCACAATTATCCTTATATTTCACTGTCACAAACTTTGCTATTCTGCTGATCACTACTCATATATTCAGCAACCATTCCTTTCCTGAACAAAGTAAGATCATAGTGGCAAAAATCAGAAAACATGAGTGGATATGCTTACATATTTTTCACTGATTTCGTTCATGATGATGATGCCTGGCTACTTCCACTTCATCTGAAGGATGAGAGAAGTGTCCATTACAGTTCCTGGACAGCATTAATTCTCTGCAGGCAACACCTAATTTTCCTTTGAAACGGGAGGAGAAAATGGCTACATGTTATGATCACTGAGCTGTTTCAAATGTTCACAGTGCAACTACAGGCCAGTCAGTCTCACCTCTGTGCCCGGCAAGATCATGGAGCAGATCCTCCTAGAAACTATACTAAAGCATATGGTAAATAGAGAGGTGACTGGTGACAACAAACATGGCTTCACTAAGGGCAAATTGTGCCTGACAAATTTGGCGGCCTTCTACAACATTGGTGGATAAGGGAAGAGCAACAGATGTCATCTACCTGGGCTTGAGCAAAGCATTTGATACTGTCCCACATGACATTCTTGTAATTAAACTGGAGAGACATGGATCTGATGGATGGACCACTCAGTGGATGAGGAACTGGCTGGATGGTCACACTCAAAGATTTGTGGTCAATGGCTCAATGTCTAAGTGGAGACCAGTGATGAGTGGAGTTCCTCAGGGGTCAGTACAGGGACTAGTACTGTTTAACATCTTTGTCAGCGACATGAACAGTGGGACTGAGTACACCCTCAGCAAGTTTGCTGACAACACCGAGCTGAGTGGTGCAGTCGACATGCTGGAGGGAAGGGATGCCATCCAGAGGGACCTTGAAAGGCTTGAGAAGTGGGGCCATGCAAACCTCACGAAGTTCAACAAGGCCAAGTGCAAGGTCCTGCATGTGGGTCGGGATAATCCCAAACACAGGTACAGTCTGGGCGGAGAGTGGCTCGAGGGCAGCCCTGAGGAGAAGGACTTGGGGGTACTGGTGGATGAGAAGCTCAACATGAGCCGGCAATGTGCACTCACAGCCCAGAAAGCCAACCGTATCCTGGGCCA
>Ga0181612_139778_pt1 | contig 13417 bp, 4 predicted proteins | sample HoacroProtozoa21_FD_119630 | JGI IMG/M metagenome (GOLD analysis project Ga0181612, IMG submission 119630) | Hoatzin crop microbial communities from Cojedes, Venezuel. Combined Assembly of Gp0051906, Gp0051904, Gp0051908 | reverse complement strand
TTGAACTATCAGTTTTCTGGCTGTGAGAAAAATTAATTTCTCCAAGTAGGAGAAATTGCTCGTAAGGGTCCAGAAGAACTGTTTGCAAAGGAAAGGCTTATGGATGATGTGTAGCAAACCACAGAAACTATTACATCTACTGCTGGGACTTTGTGTCTAAAGATTCCTGAAAGAGGCCTGGGCACGATGGGAAAATAAAAAGATAACAGGGGCTTCTTGTCTCTTTGCTTAATCATCACAGTCTTTCTCTTTTGCCTTTTATTTTCTTACCTTAAAAAATTAATCTGTCAAAATCCGTGGGATCCTAGGGATATTTGAAGTAAATGCTTTGTTGGTTCATGTCAGAGAACATAGTAACATAAATGTGTTGGTTCATGTGAGAGAATGTATTGGCTGTGTAAGCATCTTTTATCGTTATTTAGTGTGTTGACACACCAGTTTGTTTCATTTGTCACTAGCAAAAAAGGTGAAAATCCTAGAATATAAGGGCTTTTAGAGGAGCAAACCGAATATCCCGAGACTTACTGAACTTGGATTTGAGCTGTGTTTTAAGCCAAGCTGAATAGCTGGCTTATGCATGGTAATGTTCTCCCAGTGCTTTCTGAGACTGAAAAATTTGGAGAGGCTCAGCTTGTTGCTGTTAAGTTGTAATATAAAGTGTAAGGGGTGGGGGAAGGTGTTCCTTGACACCTGGGTTCACCTGCTAGGCTGCACATTGGAGTCCACCCAGGAAATCACACATGACATTTACCCAGAAAAGAGACACTTATTTACTGAACCGGAGTCAAATATAATACAGAGCTACTCACACCCATGGCTGGTTTTGAAGAAACAGCTGGATGCAGCCTATGTTCAGCTACAGTAAAAAAAAATATATATATATATATATATATATATAGGAACTGGCACTGTGCACTCAGTTTTTTATTTCTCTTTTCTTCTTACTCTGTTCCCAAATTGCTAATTAGAGTCAACAAATTGGCTGTAGAATACAACAAGACATCATGCAGTCTGCCAAAAGGAGTGGCTGGCATCTGTACAAATTGGGTTATGATGTGTTTGAAGACTTAATGTTGAAAAAAGCTTTCAATATTCTCTTCATTGTCCCTGTCCTCCTGCTGAAGTGACTCAATTCCAAAGGCAGCAACATATCGCTCCCTTACTGTCAGAGGTTCGGTTAACAGAAATCAGCTTCCCCATGAAGAAACGTGGTCCTCTACCAATTAAGTTTCATCATTGTGCTGGGTAACCAATAAGTGAAGACCCTGAGTGATGGGTAATTTGGACATTACCCAGCTGAAGTGTTATGATAATGATTGCAGTAGTTTGGCTTGGCAAGCAGAGGCGTCTTGAATGCAAGACTTCAGTAGCTCCAAAGTAGCATATGTGGACCTGCTACAATCCCGTGGTGCTGCACAACATGTGCATGTGTGTTGTGCTCTGTGGCTGTATGCTCCCTCCCTATGGCTTATAGCATACATATGGGCATCTGAAAAAGACTGTTTAGAGTGGAGATGGATATTCCAATCCCTTTCTGTACTGTACAGCCCAAAATGACAGTGTCTGTGCCATCACATGCTTTTTCTTGGTAGCCTTGCTATGCTCATATCCCCATGTATTGACCAATAGCTCACAGTGGCTGATTCGTTCTGAATTTGCATGCTAATATGAAGATCAAATCAGAGGCCTGATCTTAATTTTCCAAGTATGTTTTTCACAGGTACAGTGGCGGATGCATTCAGCTGTCAAGGATATACAGCAATTTGTGCATGTCTTATTTTCTAATAGGATCAAAGACTATTATGAAAGCTTTTACCCAAAATAGCATACTTCAGGTGGATTCAGAGGTCACACTGGATCTGAGGGTGATATCAAGAGAGGAAGCAATTCCCTTTTCTTCTGCCATCTGCTGCTTTATGGAGCTTTCAGTTAGCTCAGGTTTCAACAGCTTTCAGTAAGCCCGAACTTGGAGTGATGATCATGTTTATAAAACACAGGGAATATAACTAAAAGCATTCAGCTGGGCTGACCTGACTCTTGCTACTGAGATGTCTCAGTGAACGTGGAGCATTTTTGGTCATACTGGGCAAAAATATTTCTAAAAGATGTTGCTCTGTTGATCATTGCACTCTTGAGCAATGATGGTGTTTTCCAAATGAGGCAGCATGAGAAACTGTGAAGAAGCAATAGGTGTGGGCACGTAGGTTTCTGTGTCATCCCAAATACTCTGAGAAAAAGCCAGTGTTTGGGCCCCAGGGAGTGCAGGCTTGCACAAAGGGGCTTGTATGGCAGGAGTTGGCTGTGATATGTGTTTGTGTCTTGTTGGCTGTAAAATGTGAATGCCTTATTTCTCTGATACACTTCTGAGCAAGGCAGTGTAGCTGTTGTAGTAGAAGCAGTGCTAAATAGGCTTAATGCAGATAATCACTTTTTAAGATTTATTCAGCCATTTGTATTTCTTGCTGTATATCTTAGCAAAACAATCTGCAAAATCCTTGGCTACAGGCTGTTTCCAAGTTCAGATATGCTGCTTGTCTGGTGGATTTGGAAGAGGATTGCATGCACTGTCACACTGCCTTATTGGACCCTTTGATCTCACTCACAGTTCTTCATGCATAAAGATTTTGAGGGTGCTGGTTTCCTTTTGTCTTCAACACAAGTATTTAATCTAAAATACTTAGTTTGAACAAATTGCAGATATGAAAACAGAGCATTAAGACAAATGTTTAATGCCTCAATAGGGGAGAGGGGTCAACCTGAGTTGAAAATACAGGCTTTAGAGTCAAGATATCTGAATTCCTTTCTCAACATGCTACATTTCCAAAGTAACTGAAAATGAATCTTTTGGTGCCTCAGTTTTTCACCTGTAAAATAGATTTAAAGGATATTTGGCCGTTCCTTGTATTTTTGCTTGTTGAGATTTTAGTTGGCTTCCTTTCAAAGACCTTAATTGCTTTAGGATAATGGCATTATTGTCAATGAGCTAGTAAGTCTTAAATAACTGTGATATATATAGAGTAGTAAAAGACCGTATAAAAATGAAGCATGAAATAGGATATATGCGAAACAGTTTTATTAGCTGCTTCACTTACTAGAGAATTATGGCACTTTGTCCCTTAAAGAGTTAATCTGTGAAAAAATTAGGAGATGGATAATAGATTGTATCATAGGATTTGGTAGTTGGCTCTGATCTGAAAAATATTTCTGTTACTATTTATTGAAGAAATTCTTGTTTTTCCTTGTTTTTAACTCTGTTTCTAAATGTTTTCTGGAAATCTCTGTTCACTACCTGTGATTTTATTTTAGGTATAATCAGTAAATAATGCGATTGTTGCATCTTGCACAGTATTTAATATTACTGTTTCAGGTTATTTAACTCATATTGTAGATGAATTAGATGTATAAAACCCAAGTATTTTAAAGCAGCAGTGCTAACCTGTCATTATTCAGGGTATGATTCATCCAGGAATCAAACGTCCATGGATGTAGTTCCTTTTATTATTTTCTTTAATAGGCTGAAAGTAAGTAGATACTCTTAATGCTTTATATTGGTACAACCTCTTACTTTTGGGGACTGGGAGAGAAGAACGATTTTTTTTTTTTCCATATTGAATCTTAAGTTGAGAGTAGGGGGTTCTGTTTTTTATTTGATTTCCCTCTTTCCCTGGTGTTTCTACTGCTGGGGTCTCTACTCCTTTTCAAAAATGAACTTCTGAAGAAAATGCAAAAGATCATTTGTTTAATGAAGGTTCATCATAACTAAAAGAAAAGTTCAGGGTAAACACCCTTGAGTAGTGAGTATACATGTTTTGTTTCATATCTAGAAGAGATAATTGTTTTTATCATTCCACTTCCCATTACACAATTACCAGATTTAATGTATCCGTCTGACTCCATGTAGACTAATCTGTCTTCTTGGAGACTAATCTGTTCTATGTCTCAATTATATGATTCTTGTAATATTTTTCTGGGTCCAAAATAATTTTTAACTTATTCTGGTTGAAAATATGTTTGCACTGTCCGTAACACCATCCTTAAAAAGTGATCATTAAATTATTTTCCAACGGATATGTATGTGATGGAAGTGACTTCAGCACCTGCCCTATCTTTGTAACAGGGCAAATACAGAATTGCACAGGCTATGTGATAATATTTTAGCATTATATGTAATAGGCTTTTTCGTATGCCTGGATCTGCTGGACGAGGACTGGTGATTTGTTGTTAGTATGACCTCCTAAGAGAAGGTCAGTATGTTAATGGAGCAGCACATATGCTGAGGACATTCTTAATGCACTGCCTTCTCCCTGCCTGCCCCGGTAGTCTCCAAATTTGTCTTCAGCAATGCAAGTGAATCATTTACCCCACCTTCACATTTTCCTAAGGAAAACAAAGAATGGAGAAATAAGAATGGCAAGAAAAAGGGGCAGGGGCAGCATGAGAGTTACCTACAGCCCTCATACAAAGGTAGTGCGTATGTGCAGAGAGAAAGAAAGTTTTAATTTATTCTTTAAGATGTCCACCTTAGATGTACAGAAGGATAGACAGACACATGCTCCTCTCTCTCTCTGATCCACTCAGACTCCGCAGCCATTTGGCAGCCTGCACCACGAGCCATATTAGCAGCCAGCAGTTCACAGCACAACCAGCATGCTCAGCTGGAAATCCCAGTAGCTAGGATTGCTTCCCCAAAATGCTTTGGATTTCTCTTCTTGATGGGAGGAGCTCTGCTTGAGAAGAGACCTACATGCCCTCCCCTTTGGTGAGAGGCAAGAGTAAGCGATGTCTTAGAAATGCCAGACAGCTCTGTTGGCCCCGTTGCTCCCTGTGGTCACCACGCACAGGAGGGATGCCTCAGTAAAGGTCCCTCCTGTTACTGCAGTGGGACCTCCTCTGCCACTGTCAGGTGAAACAAGAGTGTTTGTGTGCAACGAGTCTGCATTAAATCCCTTTATTCACTTAGGGCCTAAGCAGCACCGTTGGAAAAATGTTACATAGAACTTGACTTCCTTATTCTTAAAAAATTGCCTCTGTGGGTTTGCCTGAACCAAACGTGAAAAGCTGTTTTCACCCCTCCTGTTCATATGCTGTTACTTCTTGTTTCTTCCATTTTTCTTCATTGCTCTTGATCAAACTTGCTGACACCATGCACATACGCGTCTTATCTCAACTGGAAGGCCCAATGAGGACAACCACTACCTTGTGCAGATGAGAATAAGCTTGCCCTGGAGAAGACAGGAGGATTGTGTGGCTTAGAAGCTTTCTGTTTGTTAGAGAAGTGAATCCTCCTCTGGACAGCAGATCAATTTTACCCAAAAGCTCTGAGCAGGACCGGTTTTGAGAAACAGCTGTATTTCTCCGACAGTCTGGCTAATCTGTGCTTGCAGGACTGTTTGATTTTTATTACTGTGGTACAAGTATTTACAAAAATAGAGGGGTTTTTTTTCTGTTTTTCATTATTGAAATAGCTGAAAATCCATATGAAAAGTACATTTGTATGTGTGCCCAGATGTAGAGCCCGTGTTAGTGAGGCCAGCTGGGATTAAAGTCTCATTTGTATAATTTGTAAAGGCTTTGGAATTTTTCCTACGGTTTTCAGCCGTAAGCTGGAATTTAGCTTTTGTCAGACTGCTGGACAGCTTGCACAATAAAGCTTCCAACTAAAAATATTTCCTGTGCAACAGGGAAAACCCCACCGTTTTAAATGCAGTGACTATGAAGTTGGTTTGAAAACAACAAATTATTAATAAAGAAGAAGAAAAAAAGCATGCCTTGTGTGTTTTAAAGGCTTAATCAGAGAGCTCCACACGGAAGCAGTGCAACATACAGAAGGCTCATTTTCTACGGAAGCAGAAAGAATGATAAGGAACTGAGGAGGCACACGCGGTATGCTCACTTGCACACAGTCATAGAGTGTACTCTCACACAGCATCAGATACCCTCACCCAGTCCTTATTTGCCCTTGGTTGTGCTAGGAAGAGCTGCGGAGGTGCAATGGTTGTGTAAGCCAACATTCTGGGGCTGGCCAGCTGTTCCCCATCTAGCCCATTTTCCACTGTAGTTCAAGGAAATCTCCTTGCTTGAACTGCTGGAGAAACACCTGAACCGAGTCTTGGTAGTTTGCCATCTGGGGAGTGCAGCATCGCTCCCTCTCACTCCTCCTCCTCCCACAATGAGTGGGTGGGTGGCAAGGAAATACCTTCCTTACACCTCCCAGTTAGGGACCTGCCTGGGACTTGTCTTTGGAAGTGTCATGCTCCTGCTGGGTGAAACGGCAGTGCCTCCAGCTGAACAATGTGTTTCTTAAGCTGTTCTGTGGCTTGTGGAGTCGCAAAGCTACAAATACGTGTCATCTCAGAAAGGGGTGGTGGAGTCACACTGTGCACAGCCCCCAGAAGAAAACAGTGCAGCCCACTTCAGCAGAAGTTGGGCTTGCGGGCTGAGATAACCAGCACAAAAGAACAGAACTGAAATCACATCTCTTCACTCCCCAGCAAAGTTTTAAGGCTTTTGGCTTTTTTGAGTTATTTTTCTCCCCCCTCCCCCCTTTCTTTTTTAAATAATCTTGAAATGAGTCCAGCTTTCTCTCTGATTGTAAGTGGTGATGAATCTTCTCATCTTTGCTGGCATTTCACAGCTGTTTGTTCACAGCTTTCTCCCAATACAAGAACAGAAACAGACCTTAAAGCTGAGGATTGTTGTCTTTTTGGTGTTCTTGAGCTCTATATTAAAAGCCCTGCGTATTTTTCTAATCAGGATTACAGAATTAATTTGCATGGTTTATCCTCTGTTATGTTTTTCTGATGGAGCAGAGTTTGTATCTCTTCTGTGAAAATTTTTATGCTTCATCGACCTTACTTTTTTTGTTGTTCAGCTGTTTTTCAAGAATCTGTGGATTAAAAATGAAGTTTGCAAAAACAAAAGCCTTCACTTAGGTAATTTGAATAAGTAATCAAAGTGGCTTTATGTTGTGTTGTTTCATTTGGTATCTGCTGTGGTAAGCGAAAACATTTCTCGTGTGCGTGAATGGTGCATTTATTCATAGCCATTTATGTTCAGTTTTATTTTGACTGTAAATACTTCTGTTTCATTAACATAAACGCAAAGTTCAATGGCCAAATGTTCCTGAGAGTGTTTTGATGTTGTTCTCTGCATTCTGAAGGTTATTTACATGAGGTTTCTGTATGAAATTTCCTTCAGTTCAGTGGGTAGGGGCAAGGGATAAATTCGTAGTAATAACACAGCAGGAAACGATTTCGTCTCCAATTGAGAATTTATGAATATCTCTTGCTGTTGTTGTTTCTTAAGAAAAGCAGCAGGATGTAGTCATCTGGAGGTAGTCAGTGTGGATTTTTATTCTTTTTGCCTGTCTTCTTTCAGAAATCTGGAAGAAAAATTACAATAATGTATTGGAGCAAGTAGGAACAAATATGACAGTAAGACAGTGTATCTGTGTTCAGTGTAGATATAATAATTTTCTTTGATTCATGTTTATTTGTATTTTGCTTCAGCATGTTGTGTGCATGTGAGTGTCATAGATTTACTAATGATGCAGTATCGATTAATTCTTACGATTTGCCTGAAAAACAATGTAGTACTAGATGACCAGGATATGGAATTTCTTTCCTTTGAAAAATATTGAGATACTGAAAATGTATTTTACTGCAAATTAAGATAGGGGAAAAAAACCCCAAATTTTACATGAAAAGAAATTTTTGGGGAAAAGGTATTCAGATAAAATGAAATAGTTCCTTTTACTTAAGGGGGAAAGACTTATTTCAGTGGTGATATTTTGTTTTGTATAGTGATGATTTTTATGTCATAAAATAAATCCTATAGATTCATATACAAATGTCATTACTATATCCTGTAATTTTAAATATTCCCACAAAAAGCACTTTGAAGTGAACATGTGGAATGTTCCATTTTGGCAATATCCAAGCATTCCAGCTTTTACACAAGCATTTGGATTTGGACTTGCTTCAATTTGGTTTCAAATATCCAATGGCTGCTTATTTAATTTTGATCTGGGTTGACAGACAGTATTCATCAGCTGTGTGAAGATATGCGTTTTAATGAAAGGCTTAAGAGGAAAATACTTGGCGGTGTGGTGGGGACGTGATTTCCAGGCACTGAATGAAACACCTGGAAGGGCTGAGAAAAGAAGGGGGACAAATTTTTGGATGCCATTTACACTATTGGTGATGAGGACTACAGACAGGCTTTGGCCACAGAATGATCCACAGTGGCTGCAGTAACATCTGGGGCTTGTTACACACCAGCCTAGAAATGAAAGCAGGAGTGAAATGGAGAGAGTTGGGCTTTTTGTGCAGGTGGGGTGGAAGTGGTACGGATATGACCAAAAGGCTTCTTGGGAATGAATGACAGGCTTCATGGTTTTCTTATCCGGGAGAGCTGTTTGCTGGTTGATAAGAAGGTGTAACAGCTGAGTGCCTGGATTTCTCCCACAAAAGTGGCGTTTTAACACATTGGTACATCTGCCAGCCAGTGAGGAGCTAGACTTTAAACCTTATTTCTGAATGTGGCATCCATGTAATTGTCAGTTGAAAGAAAAAGTGGAGTGAAAATACTCTTGACTTAGTTCAAGAGGATATTTGTTTTTGAAGAGTTCCAAGTTTCTATGCTGCAAGTCTCAGCGAGACTTTGAAGGACGTGTGACTCGGAACATTGCGTAGCCAGATTCAATATCAGTATGGCATATCTGGTGCTCTCAGTGGCGTCTCATCCATGGGGTCTACGCTGTGCTAAGTCATGTCCCGCCAGTTACATTTGGCTTTCTTGAAAGAGTACTAGGAAGGCCTCAAATTACCAGTTCTGGGATCTGTATTTCAACAAAGATACAGACTATTTGGGTTTTTTTTTTCCTTGTCCTGAGAGAAAAATAGTGAGAATGATCAGATGGCTAGAAAACGTGATCTGGGATGAAACAGGATTGTTTAGCCTTTAAAAAAAAAATTAAAAAAATATTAAACTGTCTTTTTTAAATAGAAACAAGGAAGATTCAGCTTAAATGTTAAGAAAACCTTTCAACATCAGGATAGGAGAATATCGGAGTGGATGACTGGGGGAGCCTTGCAGCATCAGCAGACGTTAAGAACAGGCTAGCTGTATATCTGCTGGGGGTGATCTAGGTATTGCTCATCGTGTGTGGGGGCAAGCGGAACAGCAATGCGATCCCATTTCTTTCATGGCCTAAGGCTCTGCCAAAGTGGCTTGAAAGCAGCAGTAACTTGTACTGCAAGCTCTCTGCAAGCTCCCCTGTGCTGCAGCCTTTTGAACTTTTAGGTTCAGAAGTCAGCTCTGAATAAATAAGCATCAGTCAACTGATGCTCACTTCACAGAGCCAAAATGGAGAAAGAAAGAATATTCACTAATATAAACATGTTGTTATGGCAAAATCTTATTAGGTCCTGCTGAGATACCGTCAGGAGCTGTATTGGTTATGGCTTCTCACATCTTTTACTGCTCGTAGATGCCTGAAGAGAGGTCCTGCCCCTTCTTATTGCTTTCACTGCCATTGACTCTCCATGGTCATGATTTCACCCCTGGTGTTTATAGTCAGCTAAATTACAGTGGAGCACTGGGTTTGAAAACGCTCTTATTTTTAAAAACTGACTTTTATAACTGCTGCAAAATCTGTATTTTCACTTGAGTTACCCTAAAACACAACATGCTTCCTGGGGCAGCAGGTTGGGTTAAAATGCCAAGTGTGCATTCATTCGTGAGCCAGGGGTTCGTGACATGCAGCCTCACAGGGAAATATATAGGGGGAAGTAGCTCAGTTAAGTGCTGACATGTTCTTACTGTGTTTTCCTACTGGAGGATCAAACCATAACTCCAATTATACCCAGCATTGCCTCAGTGTTTTCCTCACCTGCTGCAGGACACTTCTCTTTTGTGGGGAACAGACCTGAACATGGTCCTCAACAAACTTGCACTCACAGCCTTCATTCACAAACCAGAATGACGTCTTTGTGCCCAAGTTAAGCCAGAAGATTTTTTTAGCTTGACCAAGTTCATGTGATGATGTGCAAAACCCACTGAACCCAACCTACGTCCAGCCAACATTAGTTCAAAACCTATCCTTTGCAGAAATCTTAAAAGGGAGGTGTCTGGTTGCAGTAAGCCTCTGTGAAAGGAACCTCTTTAATTCTGGGGAAATGTAATTGGAAGACTCTAAAATTCAGAGAAGACCCAAATATCTTCATAGGAAAAGTTAAGTATACAGATGACTGCCAGAAAGGAAAGAGAATGTGGTGATGGAGGAGTGTACACATGCTGCTGGATATGTGAAAATCTATTGTTACATGGAAGCACGGGTGGGTATAAATGGAAAAAGCGTGTAAATCTGAACTGAAGGTGGTATATCAAGTCTGGCACTGGTCAGGGAGAGTTTGAGGGTGTAAATGTTCTGACTGGATTACGGGAACCATGAGAAGTGCGTAGCCAAGTTTACAGGTGTGTTCGCCTCAGGTCTAGACCTCATATTTCGTGGGCTTGACTTTGGCTGAACTCCTCAGTTTTGGAAGATCACAATATACCACTTTGCAAACCTGACCCATTCCCATGAAGTTTTTTGTCATTGCATATGGCCACTGTTTAATCATTGCATGTAACGTCTGTCAGCAAATGGATGCAAACATGTATCTGCAGACTAGCTGTGATCTCCAAAGAATGTTGCTTTGCTAGTTTAGGGTTTGCAAATGGCAACTATTCTTTTTTTCTTTTTTTTTTAATAAAGCATGGTTGAAGTCTGTTATTTTCTTGAGAGGGGCACCTGTATCTTCTCCATTCTTGTTTTCAAAAAGGCTGTAGAGACAGATGTTTTACTCCTGATTTTTATGTAGTGATTACTGTCCAATAATTGAATTATATGTTTAAAGATCAGCAATCTTATGGTTTATTTTAATGTAGATTAGATGATCAGTCTACCACTGGGAGTATGGGTCACAAACCTGTGGCACAGATAAATGTCTGTGAATTCGAGAATGGGTTTTTAGTGGATTCTGCATACCACTGAGATATTTTTTGTTTGTTAGCAGGCTTTGAAATGTTACCCAGTAGAGGAAAATGTGATTCTTTCTGAACCCTAACTTCATTTTGAAAGCAGCACGTTACTTGCTCGTTTTCCTCAGCTGTTCTACAATGCCTTTATTTTCATTAAAGCTTTTTTCCAGTTTTGCATGCCAGTGTTACATAGCTTTGCTGGAGCATCTCACGTCAGGGCACACATGTGGCATCCAGAGAAACAGGATTAAACGTTAAAGTGAAGAAAGGCAATGCGTCTCAATGTGGCATGTAGCTGCAGACTGTATCATGTGACAGTTTTGAGGCAGCCAAAAGTATGCCTAGATTTAGGTAAGGTATAGCCAAATTTATGGAAGATGAGTCCATCAGTGAGTGTCTTTTGAGGGTCATCTGTTGTAATGTCGAACACAGAGTCCTGAGCTGCCAAGTGCAGAGAGTGCCAAAGGCAGGGTCACTCCACACTTGCACCTTTCCTGTCATCTCTTCCTTAGCATCTGCCAACGGCCAGACACAGAGTGAGAGGCCAGATGAACCTTTTGTTTGAACTAGTATGGCTCATGATCTTATGTTTATGAGCCAGCAATCACTTACTGTGGCCTGCTGCATAACGCAGCAAGTGATTCCTGCTCTTTGGCACATGCTGTCGTGAGCAATCCTTGGCCTCTCCCTTTGGAAAGTCACTAAGGCTGGATTTAAAGGGCCAAGGTGGTAGCTGCTTTAGTACTTCCCTCAATAATCAGGATTGGATGAAATTGTTACAAGTTTTGATCTTTCTTCCATTCAGAAAGTATATCTGGGTTTTCTGTATAAAACCTACTCTGTCTCCCTCCCACATCTAGCTTCTTGACTGCTGGTTTCAAAGGTAAAAAAGACAGAGTAAGCAAATTTGAGTGTTGCACATACAGCTGTCTTTTGTAAGCAAACAAACAAGAAATCTTTCTTTCCTCTGTGCTAACCTTGATTTATTATTTCTTGTGTGTTGCTCCATGTTGGAATTTAAAAGTCCAAACTGGGGCAGTGAATTTCTCAGTAAATGGTTGGAAGGATGCGTGTTTTTAGGAAATGCCTTCTATAGTACAATACTGTTGGTTGAGCTCGCTGAATAATTAACGCACTGTAGACTGCAATGCAATTACCGGGCCGGATTAATTTCAGCTGGCACAGGAAAGCCATGATTTCACTGCAAGGGACACGGACAGTTATTATGTTCCATTTGTGGGAAAGACAGGTGATGTTTTCACTGGACAGTTTTCATTCTGGGGTAGATGCTTTCACCTGAGACAGTCTTTCCTCTACAGTTACTGGGATTTTGCTAACCGCCGAGCATAGCATTCGTTGTGCACTGCTGTAGCCCTTCCTGTGACACACCCGCATGGGTCAGCGTGCCGTGCTCTCACGTCTCACAAGTGTAGTCCGAGTGCAGTCCTCTGCTGTGGGTAATTGGACAAAGACATTTTCTGGAACAGCACTTCTTAAGAGACGGGTGATCTGCAGAATGCCATTAAGAGAAAAATAAACAGGATTGCAACTTAAAGCTTGAGAAGGAAGTGTCCCAAAGAGTTAACAGTGGCCTGCTGGCCTCAATGATTAGGAGCTGTCCTGCTTGAGATGTGAACAGCTGCCTTTCTCAGGCAGAGGATATATGCAAAGCAGTCAGGAAATACAAGTGCCCTCTTGGAATTACATGGACTTCACTTAAGTTCCTGTTCAGGGCTTCAGGGGGGCTGAACTTTCTCAAGATATGACTTTTAGGGAACTGAGGGTTGGCAGGATATTCATGCATGCGGTGTTTGTGTGCTGTAGTAATGATTCTTCCTGGAGGGAATGAAGGTGAAGTTGCATTCTTGAACATGGATGTGTGTTTGATTTTACTGAAACTGAAAGGAACTGAAATACTTTAATTCAACAATTTATAACGAGCAGTACATTATAAGCTCTAAAACATCAGACCAGGGGAAAAAGCAAATACTGCTACTGGCAGAGAAAGAATATTACAAGATGCTAAGTTTGAAGCAATTTTACCCTAAAACTGAGTAAATAAGAAGTGACAGGCTAAATCTTCGTTGTTTCTCTGGGCACCAGGCTGAGATCACTGAGTGCCTGAGAAATGCAAACAAGGGTCTTGAGCTTCTTATTCTGTGCGAGGCCAGCATGGGGAGAGAGCCTGTGCCTGGGGGCCTGTGACAGGTGGTGTGCCGGAGATGGCATAATCTGGATGAGATGGAGTTTCACAGAGTGATGGAATGTTCGGGATTGGAAGGGACCTCTGTGGGTCATCTAGTCCAACCCCCCCGCCGAAGCAGGGTCACCTACAGCAGGCTGCACAGGACCGCGTTCAGGTGGGTCTTGAATATCTCCAGAGAAGGAGACT
>Ga0181612_134546_pt1 | contig 13417 bp, 6 predicted proteins | sample HoacroProtozoa21_FD_119630 | JGI IMG/M metagenome (GOLD analysis project Ga0181612, IMG submission 119630) | Hoatzin crop microbial communities from Cojedes, Venezuel. Combined Assembly of Gp0051906, Gp0051904, Gp0051908 | reverse complement strand
TCCCAGCTCAGCGGCGCAGTGCTACTGGTCAACCCACCACAGCGGGCTCTCCTCTTCCCAAACGAGCCTTAGAAATGGCAGGACAGCATCTAACAATACTTGCAACAACTCTCACTCCATTGCGGAGTGAGACACAAGAGCCACCCAAGTCTTCGTCCCAGACCAACCCTGCTGCAAGCCCAGCTTCCCACCACCACCCATGGTGGTGGAGAGGGCTTCATCCCCAGGGCCAGACTCTGGAAAGCCACACGCACACCTCCTCTGTGAGAGCCAAGGGCAGGACACAGAGCCTTAGGCTGAACCCATCGTTCCTCTCTCCTTCCACAAAAACAAAATTCCTGTGCTACATCACTGGCTCTTAATGAGCTTGATCTCCCTTCGGTGATGAGAATAAACCCGCAAAGCAAAGAGCGAGTTATAAACAGCGATTCTCACTCCGTTTCACCTCCTTCTCCCCCACCTTGCCTCATCTTCCAGTATCTGCCTACACAAACAAGAATATTACTTATGTTTCAGAGCAGAGACAGAGAGTGTTCATTTATAGTGAATTACTCGAGAGATTTTTTTTCTGAGGAAGAAGACTAAATAAATATTATTACAGACAATCTCAGAGATTCAGAGAGGGATGATAGCTGTGGTTACTGTGCTGAATTATGCAGGTCTTCATGGTGTACAATAATGGTCCTACACAGCACGTGGGTGGCACACAATATATGCTGCTGTCCTTCACTATTCATTGCATAAACTGGTTTGATTTTCTAAATAATGGATAAATATTTTGCTGTCACTTAGCAACCTTAGCCATTTTTTGGTTTTCTTAAAGCTGAAGTTACTCCAGGTAAAACAGTGTCTTTAAGGATTCTATTTGCTGTTACTCAGTGCAGACTACTCTGTGTACATACTCATTGTGCAACAATGCAGCACCTCGTAGAATCAAATATTAGATCTCCAAAATTAACCAATACATTTACGAAACAAATGTCTCATTCTTTATAACCAAACAAGCACAACATGGAATTTACCTTTCATTGGTCCACCACTTGTTTAAAAACCAGAAACACTACCAACAATGTGCTGCTCATTCAACTCCACTTACAAGGTATTTCATTCTAAGTTAGAAATGTTTTCTGTATCATTAACTCTGAAACTTTAAATATTTTCATTGTCCAGAGCAGCACATTCAAGATTCTTTGTCAGAATTGTAAAACATTTCCTGAGGAACAGAGGGTTTGGGCATCAGTTTTCTTCAGGAATAGAGGGGATAGGACAAAAATCACAGGCAATGCACAAAGGCAAAGTCTGATTTATGTGAAGGAATTCAAGTGCACCACAGTGACTGGCAAAATATAGAACTGAAGACAGCTTCCAAAATGGTCAGACTGACCACTTGAGAGGAAAAGAAAAATAAGTATTCTGATAATGAAAAGGAACAAATATTTTGTGAAGGGAAAAAACAGTAAAATCAGACTTTCCTAATTTTTGGACAGAAGAAAGAAAAGATACAAAGAAATGCAGCAGAATTTAACTACTCAGAAGTGCCTCATGGCTATGGCAGATTTCTTTACTGTTGAAAGAAACTGTCAACCTTTTACAGACTATGTCACACTCAGAAACAAAGCATCTGCTACATGTTTGTCCTAAATGCAGTAAATATCACACCCCAACAAAAGCCCTCTCCTCTGAGATGAGGTTGTCAGTACAGTTGCAATCATTGTCTTTGTACCGACTCCTACTCCCCGAGATTTGCTGTAGAATTCAGCTGACAGTCCTCACCTAGATTTATTTTATTGTATTTGTTTCTTCTGCGTGGCAGGTTTCACCGATCCCCTCTCAGTCTTGAGCGGCTACACAGATGCGCTGCAGTGAGGCCAGCTGTGCTCTGCTGTCCCTTGTGCCACCACTCTTCGGGGCCATCTCCCACCCAGAGCACCCACCGGCACTGTTGCATTGCTTCCTGGAGGTTGCCAGAGGCCCAAGCAGACCGGTCATGACCGAAAGCTGTGCAAGCAAAGCTTCCAGCCACGAAAGCTGGTGACAGCTCGCATGGGTCACCATGAAAATTACGCCTAGCAGAGAAGCACACAGGATGGTGTGAAACTCAGCTACCACTGCCTTTCCAGAAATGAGAACTGAGGAAGTTTTAGAGGTAACTGCTGCTAACACGTAGATAGATGTACAGCTCCGACTCACCGCGTACGTCAGCAGTTCAAACTGTGCTGGACTGAATGGATCTGCATCACCTCCTACAGCACAGCTCCTGTCTCCCTCCTCTGCCTCTACATCGTCTTTGACACCCCATGCCAACTGTGCACCCCCAGGTGCTGTTGTCCGGAGAACACTGTTTGTCCAGAGAACTGTTTACTCCAAGAAACCAGCCTTCTCATTTCGCAACACTTCTCCACATATAAATAAAGCTAGCAGAAACAGCTTTTTCACACCTCAGAAATGTTGCACTGGAGAGCTTTGTTTGCCAACAACTTTATACCAGGACATCTTGCCAGCAAAGATCTCTAAGCATAGCTGAGGAGGCTAAGGCAGAGCTGCTTGATTGAACTAACGGAAGCATCAGAAAAACACATGTTCCTCCAACCTACTCTCATTTTTCCAAGGTTCACATTCATGTTCCGTTTTAGACCACTTTCTCAGGAGACACTGTGATCACACAACCCTTCCTTGGTTGTGTAAACATCACCTCTTCCCTGCACATGTAACTTCCGCATGCACTTCTCAGTTTCTATCAGTTCTGATTAAAAAAACCACCACAAACGTGTGGAGGTTTCACAGATAACAACATTTTCTCTTCTCCAAAAAATGTAACTAAAAAGAAATCCAAATTATTCTTCTCAATGATGGAAATGCAAGCAAACCTAAGAGACTTTAATTTCTACTTGGCATCTGGCAAATATAAGTTATATGGCCATCACACCCTGTGGAAACATGTTTTGGGACCAGTTTGGCTTAAATTCAAGGCATAGAAAGGATAACAATAAAAGTTGGAACAAAATCCAGAACAAAGTATCCATCTGACTCTGGGTTCTGATAACATTTAAAAAATTATATCACCAAACTAGGTAATTTTACAAAATATTTTCCACAAAAATTTATCTAGTTTCATTAATAAGCAGAATTGTGTCCATACGCCATCTACCTTCTCTGTGAGGGCTGTGAAACAGAGAAATTTAGGATAGATGGGATCTCTAGAATTCGTCTAGTCAAATCTCCTTCTCAAAGCAAGGCTAGCTCTGAAGACACATCGCGCTGTTCAGCACCTTAGCCAGACAAGCTTTGTGTATCTCCAAGGTTGAACACACTGCAAATTCTCTGTGTAACCTGGTCCAATGCTTTTTCTGAAGTTCTTCCCCCACTCCCTAGTATCTAGTCAGAAGTTCCTGCCTTGTGGCTTCTGACTATTCCTTTCTGCTCTTTCCTTATGCACCTCTAAAAAGAATGTGGCTTCATCTTCTCTGTAGCCCTGTCCCCCTTTAGCACTATAAGGCAGCAGTGAACCTTTTAACCCTCTCCAGACTAAACCAACCCTGACGTCTCCACCTCCCCTTTAATATCATGTCTTCCGCCTCTCTAAGCATCTGAGGGGACTCTGATGGACTTGCTCCAGTTTGTTGATACCACCCTTCTACTCAGGGACTAAAAAATGGACAGAGCATTCCAGACGTGGCCACACCGGTGTCAAGCAGATGGGAAAATAAATGTACTTCCCTTTACCAGCTAGCCGCACTCCTGCTAATGTAGCTGAACATGCAGCCAGCCTTCCTTCCCCCAACTCACGCTCTAGTCGCTCTCCATCAGGATCCCCAGGTTCTTCGCTGCAGAAGACCCAGCCAGTCAGTCCCTTGCCTGTAAAGAATGGGGCTCTGGCCCGAAAGTGCGGCTTGGCTTTTGTCTGTGCTGAATGCCTGGAGATTTTTGTTGGCTCATTTATCCAGGTAGTCAGGAGTCCCCTGAGCAGTGGCCCTGCCCTTCCGCTATCAAGTGCTCCTCTCAATTTGATGTCATCGGAGGATACGCCGAGGCTGCATTCAGTTCTATTCTCCAAGCCAATCTACGCTTGGTTACTAAACTTGTACATCAGCATCTCTTGGTCAACCCACTAGTACACTCCCCCAGTTCACCATCCCAACAGAAACAAGAAATTACCGCTTCTTTATTGAGATCAGAAAGATAAAACTGACAATACATAAATTGAAGCATAGTTATTTTGAACTAAAGCTTTCTGGCTTCCCTAGATCTAGATAGGAGCAGACAGTCCACACCACTGAATCATTCTTCAGGTTAAGGGCAATAAATTCACACTTAAAAGCTATCACCTCATTAATTACATGCCTTCATCTAACAAATTAATGTCAAGAAACTTTATCAAGATCAGTGGACAACAGACATGTATCAACACCTTGCCAAAGTACATTGTAGGTGCCAAAAATCTCCTTGGGAGACTAGACAAGCTTACAGAAGAGAAATCTACTGCTGATTATGGGCACAGAAATGCTACATGCTGAACACAACCCCTACTCCCCTCCAACTGGTACAGGAAATTCCTGAGATTAATATAATTATGGGAACTACCATATACACTTACTCCATTTTTCAATCTCCACCTAGGCATCTGATTAAGGCCACTGTCAGAAATAATGTTGCTGGCTAGATGGACTGTTTTTCCAACCCAATTAACAAAAAAAAGAACACAAACAAATAGAGGTAAAGCTTGGTCTGTAAGGTCATTAACAGTTATGTCTTCAAGTCATACAGACACACATACTTCACACATGACCATACACAACCCAATTTAGCTATGGTATGGTAGAACTAGGATGCTCAAAGAGGCATAATATTAAAGACTGTAGAAAAAAAAAACAACAAAAAATACAGTACTATCCCAAGTGACCTTCATTTTTGTCTGGCAAGGACACCACTACTGCGAAAGCGACTGCAGCTTTGATTGAGCTATCCAGGTGTCACCTCATCTCATTTTGTACACTTACATTTGTCACACACTCTCCTACCTTGGAAACCTGTAGTGGAAGAAATTTTTGCTTTGAAATCCTTCCTCATCCTCTCAAGATGAGCCTTCAAACTTCTACATCTCCTACTTTTCAAGGAGCCTCAGGAATCTGTTTATCACAAACAACATCTAGACACTATCCAAACAAGAAATACAAACATCTGCATAGCCATCATGATAAACATCCTCTGTGACAGACACATCCAAATCCTCGAACACATTTATTTCTCAGTGCATAATATGATTTTGAACCAGCAGAGCAGATGATTTCATGAAAACCACAGGGATGAAACTAAGCAACTGCACATGGCAACCAACTCTCTCAAACATTTCCTTAACAGCAAAGAGAGCACTTCTCATGAAAGTGTGCCACCTCTGACCCCCCCAGCCCTATCTCTCTGAGCTATCTCTGGGAACTAATTTTCATAAACTTAGAGGACTGCAGTACTCCTGAACCCAAGAAAGCTTAGTTGTGTGTTGCATTATAAAATTATGCCAGAGAAATGTCAAATAAGGAGGTAAAAGCTTTAGCACATCTTCCTCAATGCCCATGTACGCTTCCCACAACTATCTATTCTCTATCACAGTCTGACAAGACAACTGTAATGTGGTTCATTGACGAACAATTATCCCCAGCTAGCAGTTAACTCTGAAATTTTATGCTTCTATCTCAGACCTGAATACCTCTCACGCCTAAAACTCCCTCCCCTTTCCTGCCCTCCCCCAGTCATCCAGACCAGTCTAATAGAAGGTATAAATTTTCCCCCACAAATCTTGTTCTCCATGATGGCTACAGCATTATTCAACATCAGCAGTCTAATACACTCAAATACAAAATTCTTAAAGAAAAAAAAAATATACCACTAGGTTTTGCTCATCAAGTTATGTAGGAGACTTTCCATCATTTGAAGACTTAAGTACACAGGAACATTTTCCTGAACCAAACGTTCCAGCAGAAAGAAAGGATTTGAAAAAAGGAACAACAGGATGCATTTTTAAATGCACATAATTAGGAAGTCAGACTAGATCATCCCAGTCCTTCTGGTCACTTTGCAGAAAGTTCCCACAGCTTAGTTAACACAGCTGAAACTACCGTATGAGCAATACAGATTTTATAATGACATCTGACTGCAGCTCTAAGCAGTACTCCATTTATTTTTGAATTCTCAAACCAAAAAAAAAAAAAAAAGCCTTTCAAAACAGACCTAGAAGACCTAGAGATAACATAATCTTCGAGCGTACTACAATCAAACATGTTTTGTTAGATCTTTGTGTATATCAGACTTCATTAATCCTTTCTATACCAAAATACATAGACATACTATCCAAGTTTACACACTTGGTCACAGTGACCCACATATCTGAAACGTAAGATCGAGCATTCCACAGTCAATCTCATTTTGGTTGTACATACATATACCATATATGACTACGGTGTCGTCTTTTGTTGAAGCATTATTTTAGTCTGTGAAAAGTTTACACACAGCACTCAAACTTTTCCACAGCATCCCTGCTCACTGCAGGAGGGGTGGGCTAGATGACCTCTAAAGGTCCCTTCCAACCCAAAGCATTCTATGATTCTACGATCTTTATTAACAGGTAAAGTAAATTACCAATTAGTGCAAATTCATTCACCTCTCTAAAAACGAGCTTGTCTCAGAAATGTAAGCTACAACATTAAAAAGTAAAAGGAAAACACAGTATATAAATCTAAATGTACAGTTTTCACATGCTAAAGAAATCTGTCAGACTTCACACATTTCTTAAGAGAAAGCCAAGAGATTGGTATACTAATTCTATCCAAAGTTTTATTTCCCTGGGCAATCTTTATATAACCAAGAGCCGCAAGAAAACACTTGATTAAAATTCCCTTAAAAGGAGAAGTACTCAAAAAATCCCCCTAGAATATCACAAATAAATGGCTGTCCATTCTGGTTTAGAGGTTCCAAGCAATGGGATCCTCATAATTGTTAAATTGGGAAACTATAACAGTAGCTAACAGATTTTATTGTCAGGCTTTTCCTGATAATGACTCAGAACTGTCTCTTTTTTTTGCCACATTTTAATCCTATTTCTAGTGCTGCCTTTTGCTATGCTAAGTGATTTCTTCTGCTTGGTACGTATTCACATCATCCAGGCATTTTAGAATTTACTTCTGTTTATGAGCACCTTTTTCCCATCTAATCCCTGTTCCTGTGCTTTTTTTGGAGGGAAGAACTAGCTTCACACATTAAAAAGAAAACATTTGTTCGGATTTTTCTGTTCATAATCAAGATTCTGGATTCTGTTTCCTTTTTTACTTAATGAAATACTTCCCTCTTAAGCATCTGAAATGAAGTCACAGCATTTACTATCACAACACCTACTAATTATCATCTACAAATTTCATTCCTAAGTGTTAATTCTGTCTTCCCTTGTGAAAATGCCATATAAAGCAATCCAACACGGATAATCCTTGGTTCTCACCAAGTCCTTCTGATGTACACAATTCAGGCCACCGGAATGCCCGTAACTGCTGAGCTTTCATTTGATCTCCAGCACATATGTGCTCACACCCCAGATGATGGGAATAATGAACAGTATTAGTACGCTAACATTTCTGAGTAAAGTACCTGATTTTGTCACCTCTGCTGTACAACGTGTGGACAGAGTCAGAGACCAGCCCCTTCGTGTCAAAGAGCTGCGGTGGAAAAGGGCAGCATGGAGGTCCTGACGCTCCTGCCTTGGGAGCCACTTGTCCCAGCCCCCATGCTACCTGTGTGGCACTTGTCAGCTTGTCAGCACTCCATCTCCTGCCTCCAGCCCGATCCTCACCCACTGACATGGCTGCCTGGCTTGGTCCTGGACCTGCCTCATCACCGCAGCCTTCCCAGGGGACCACCAGACAGAGGCTGACCCTGAACACTGCCTCCAGACACGATCCTGACTCCGGACGCCGTTGGCTTCCCAGCTTGCCTCCCCTTAAGGCTTGGCCTGCCCCTACTGCTCCCCAGTGCTCCTTTCATTTCCCCCCACTGCCCTCAAAATTGCCCCTTTCCTAGCAATAACCTGGGGCATCCACATCTGCGCTCTCTCTCCTCTTTACTTACTCCCCCCTCCAGCTTTGATGACCACATAGCTTCCAGCACGCTGCTCCCCACCTCACTTCTCCTTCTCTTCTGTCAGGCATGCTATCAGCAGAAAGGCAGAGGACAACCCTGAAAAACAACCATCCCCCACACCCTCATGAGCAAAAATGTACTTTTAACGTTCGAATCTACGTTGCTCAAAACACAAGCAGAAACTACACCACTTCTAACACCTCCCTGTAGATCTCTATGTCCACCCTATGTAAACTATATAAGATATACACTGATGTTATCCGAATAGCTTTCATCAAGATCTTCAGTCTTTTCTTTCCAATGATAACCCACACTGTATCTTTGCCATCCCCATTTTTGTACTGTTTTCAAAATTTTGCAGTCTTTCAGCTTTCATAAATCAATTTTCTGCTTATATATCTTCTTCCTCATAGATGCTTCAGAGAGAATCCAGAATATTTCACCTTTTCATTCATCCCAGCTCACATGCACAGGTACTTCTCATTCAGCAGGCTCATCTAAGCAGACAACCCACAGTTCTCTTATCTTCTTCCCTCACCTCAAGTTTCACTTAGAAGAAGGGACTAGTGTTACACTGGCATTCTGGTATCTCTCCCATGGTGCCCAGGTGTCAAACCAGTTCCAGTACAGTCCTCCTCCTCAGAGGCTCACAATGTTGTCCACATTAGAGTCCCCCTCTCCTTCCTTGGATGAACACTGCCGTTCTTGACCAGGACTAGAAATTTTCATCAGCTTCAGCTCAGTCCTTTTTCCAGGCTGAATTTTTGCTTTCCCCTAAGCGATCTCTGTCATCCAACTTTTCCTACATTCAACACAAGCTACTTACACTTGAGTTATTATTTCAACTTCTACCAAATAAGTACACTACCACTGTCTTCCAAAGACGTGATTGTTCACCACTGCAAATACTTGCCCCTTTCTTTTGCAATGATAAAAAGGTAGACAGTTAAGATACAATTCAGTCATATGACCAGTTTTACACAGATGCATTTTTCTAAATTGATTAATAGAGAAACTTGGAGGTTTAGGTCTGTAATATTTCTGCATTAGGATATTTTATTAGGTTTTCAAAACAACTTTTAACTAAAAACTTTGCATCTTTTATAGTTGTATCCCAGTAACTCATTTGCTATAGAGCCCTTTTGTGCAAGAAACGGGGACCATCAGACAGATGGCAATGCACAATACAAAGCACTGAGAGAAATTTAATTCTGTGAAAATAGAGCATAAAAGTCTCGAGAAGTCTGGCCGTAACCTTATCACTTATTCTACTTAAAAATAAGGAGGAATAAAGTCATAGAAAAACTCTGCTTTCCCACAACAAAGGTGGAAGAAATCACCTTTCAACTGAAGTTTCAACTTAAAAAAAAATGATAATCTCATCTCCAATCATAAATCAGAGGTTAGATTTACATAAGATTTCAGTATCAGTAATACAGACTCAGAGGAAACAAAAAACCAAACGACAAGTTTAATTAAGGTGTTCTCCACTGTGCAATAATGTTAGCACTAATTTAAAAAGTTATTAAGCTGCACTTATTTCCATAGAAAGTTACTGGCAAAATGTATTTCCTTTATTGTAGTCTTTGATGCCTTGAGGGAACAGAGCTAAATGGGTGAGTCAGTCAGTGAAACAGCAAACCATTTCCCTTGCATCACGTTCTTCTCCATGCTCTGAATACTAAACAGGACAGAATATTGAAAACAAAAGCTGACTGTCTGCCAGTTGAAACATGACTCTGTACCATGCTGGATGTATTGATAACTTGCTCTCTCTTCAATGAGTAAATCATATGAATCACAGCAAACAACGAGGTTGTATGGTATAATACTACAGATTTGTTTACTCCACACATGTATATTCAACTCAACAATAAATATAGGCAGTTACTAAAACTCATTCCCCAGGAAAGATTTTTTTTCTATTTGCAATATAACTAAGAGGATCTGCCAGTAACATTACCTCTACGGTCTTCATTCTTACTCTGTACAGCATACAGCAAGTATGTTTTATTTCCCTCCTCTTTTTGTACAGCCTACATATATCAAATAATGAAGAACAAAGGCCTCAAAGACATTCTCCATTGTAACAATCCAAATAATCAGGTTAGGCAAAAAGTCACTTCAAATGCAAGTACTTTCAACACAAAAACACGTGCATCTGAAGATATACCTGTGATGAACTTCTTAAAAAGACGTTATTTTCTGTACTCATGGTACAATTCACGAGTCTTTGCCAGAACAGCCGATGCCTGTGAAATGAAACCTCGGCATTCCTTTCTCATACCAACAGTTCACGCTTCCCTGCTCAGAACTGAAAGTGTGGTACACCTGTGGGAATGAGGCCAGGAAGAGAAGAGTGACAGAAAACTTGGGAGTTTTATACTATTGATTTAGGCTCCAACATTTCCCAGGGCATACTGCAGAATCAGGTTTGATAAAACCCAACAACAGACTGGCAGGCAAAGGCAACAGCATTAGATGTAAGCTGGGTGGAGCAGGGACAGATGGTACGAGATGCAAGTGAGGGAGTCAAGGTTGAGCCAAGTGCAGTAGGTTGTCACTTGCTGAACCATTTGGACAGCAGAAATAGCTATTCTTTGACTTGATAAAACAACCCAAATGTGGAAATCGTCATACAGAAACAATGTTCTGTTGACCTTGAGCTCAACCCAGGAATCAGCCAACAAGCAATCACGTTCATTTCTTCTTCTCTAATGTTTGCGAGAGATTAAACCACTTAAACCAGTGCAAGGGTTTCTCCTGGAATGACAGGACACAGCAAGTGACTAATTCCATTTTTACCACATCCAAATTTTAATATATACAGGACCATTTCTTTGTTCAAAGGACAGTACAGCATCTAATAACTTTTTCAGATAAATATATTACTAAGTCTAGAACTGTTACAAATATTCCTAATTAGCTTGCCACAGATTATTCATTAAGATTGAAAGGGAACTGGATTGACAGAGTATTTTGGGATACGTGCATTTGTTAAACTCAGTGCAGAGGAAAAGAAAATGAGTCAGATCAAGATTAAATCAACATTGTAGAAGTCTTACATTTCTGATTAGAAACTAGCTAATGGAAAATAGACAAGAAAAAGCACCACATAGAGGAAATCTAGTTGTAAGAAATATTATTAGACTTCAATGATTTTTTTTAGAAAATGGCAATCAAGGAAATACAGACTAGAAAAATAATATTATAAATACAGTTTGGTAACTGCTTGGTTACTAAACTGCTTGGTTTTTATGTATACAGTAAACGACTGTGAAACCACAACTCATTTTAAAACTTGGTCTGACGGTATGAAGGAGAGGACAGAGTCTAAGTCAACTGGCTTTTACTCTTCATGAAATCTCTTAACTACAGACATCCTAACTCAAGAAAAGACAATAACAGTCTTAATCATATATTGTGCTTAGCTTCTGCTTACTCTGGAAAAATTTACTTTGCAATGATGGGGGCAGGGGAAGACATCCACAAGTGAAATTGGTTAGTCATGAGCGAACAGCGGAATTCAAGTCTGAAGTATCAGATTCACCAGGGTATCTGGCATTCAAACTGGCCAGCTGAAAGGCAAGGACAATGCTCAAAGCCATCCAAGCACCAAGGGGCATTGTCCTGTGCCAGATTTTCATCGACAAGTGGGAAAAGGAAGCAAAGAGGGAGCAAAAAGCTTTAAGAAAAACCTTAACTGGATACGACAGTAATCAGAGACTAGCCCTCAGAGTAACATGGGCTGCGGATAAGTGAGCGGAGATGCAGCTTCCTACTTAGCTGAGTTATTCCTGAATGTTCGTTAAAAATCTACTGGGAACACTCTCACTTTGGCCATTAAAATTAATTTATGAAGTGTAGAAATGGAACCAGTGAACTCTTCTCAATTTACCTGTACTTCCACGCTGACAAGTGTTTGCAGTACAATGTGTTTAACACATTAACAAGCTATGGGTCTCAGAGTCAGTTCACCCACTTAAATTGCTACCATTCTAACATATATAAACATTAGGTATCCAAGTAATCTAGGAAGAGAAGCAAGAAACTACACATCATACAGCTCTTGGAACATACACTGGCACTGCTGTTGATATCATAAAAAACGTCTTCAAGTTTAAACTAAAAATCACATCTTTGCTTTTCATCTAGTTAAAAATCTCAAAAAACCTGGAGAACAGATAATATGTGGAGTTTAGGATTATGAGTGGGTTTTTTTTTTGTTGGGGTTTTTTTCCTGTCAGTCAGTGGAGCTGTTCCAGGTGATACGAGAGATGCACTGCGTAACAGGAATTATATCTTCTACCTCTAGGACGTCCCTTTTCAAAATCAGTTATACCAAAATATCTTATTCTAGATACCCCCTCTATTCCCAAAGCCCAAACGTGATCACAAACTTTGCAATATGCACATAATACAATGAAAAGGGCTTTCCATATGCATTTTATTGCTTTCATCTTCTACAATTCTTCTTAATTTTTCCACCCGCGCAAGGAGCAACGTTCTCCTAAACAAAAGGCGGGGGAAAAAAGGAATTAAATAACAATGATAACTGTTTTCTGTCTTATTAAAAGAGCAGAGAGATGTGATGCAAACAAGTAAGCACGGCCATACCAAAATTGCCTAGCTGACTATCAACAGCTAAAGCTACTGGCTAAACTAAGCAAAAGAAAAACTGGGATAAGATTTGCCTTCAACACACTAAGCTATTAAGCAAAAATTTAAGCCTTCAAGGGTTTACTATAATGATCTGGGTGAATACTCTATAACTGAGGCTGAGCAACACTTCGTGCATGAAGCAATAATTTAACCGCTTTACATATAATGCCCAAAAGTTTATATTTAAATTGTTACTTCAAAATTGCAGTAAGCTTTCTGAGAATCACAAATAAACCCATTAATCATCTAACTCAGCCCTTCCAGAGGTACAGCTTCTGCCTAAGTCTTTAAGAATATTGTTAAAAAGAACTCCAAAAAACCAGGTAGTTTCCCATATGGTTACAATTACTTCAAGTCAAGAAAATAGGCTGTATTCCAAAGAAATACATAGCAATTAGGCTAAATTCTAACAACTGCGTTTAACTGGTTAATACACTAGAAAGCAGGCAGAGATTAACCAGGGACATCACTAAAAGTCAGCTCTGTCACGATGAGTATTTCCCATAGTACAGGATTATTTAAAACATCCTCAATGACACCAGAATAACAACAAAAACACAAGATGAAACAAGAGAAACAAACCACCACAGCAAAAACACGAGCTAAGTTCACAATTCACAATCTGAGAGCATAGATA
>Ga0181612_125683_pt1 | contig 13417 bp, 8 predicted proteins | sample HoacroProtozoa21_FD_119630 | JGI IMG/M metagenome (GOLD analysis project Ga0181612, IMG submission 119630) | Hoatzin crop microbial communities from Cojedes, Venezuel. Combined Assembly of Gp0051906, Gp0051904, Gp0051908 | reverse complement strand
GCAGATTTGAAATAGCCATAGCTTTGGACTGCAACCCTGTTTTGTCTGTAGCTTGTTAATATGCAGCATAAATGCAAATGACAAAACAACCAAGTAATGGAAAATGTTTCTCATAAAAACATGCTGCACTACAGGCATAACTATACCATTGGCCAACAATATAAACTTAAGTAGCTCTTTTGTCATCAATTCTCCACCAGACATAGCGGACAAAGTGCCAAAATTGGTGTGGTGGTAATTCAGTGAACAGGAAAGGCAAGACTGATGTGTAAATGATGGAAACTGTATGAAGATGCATGTGTTTACAACAAGAAAGAGGAAGGAAACGGAAGAAAGAGCCTGTAATACACAGGGTATCTAGAAAAAGTGTAGAATATCTGCTGAATATCTGAGTCTGAAAACATTTTTCACAACAAGCCTATCTGACACAAGGAGAATTAAAAATTTATTTCATTATATCTGGCTTTCAACAAAGTATCTGAAACATCAGCCCTGGCTTGGGTGGCCAGGCTGCTTTGGTGGTCACTTATTTTCCCATCAGAGACATTCAAGTTTATCTCAGATTAAAGTTCTAACATAATTAAATTTTATGGTCTGCAACAGCAATCTATTCTCATTTAGACTGCTGATGTATCACCCTGAACATTCTGACAAGACAGAGATGGTCTTGAAAAGCAGGCCAAAAAATGCTGTGGATGTTTATGTATATCATGCCATTCAGCTATTGCACAATGCATTGGCCTGGAGTTATTTCTATTTATATTTTCGTTGGAGATAAGAGGTATTTACTTTTGCCTCCAAGAACTGTTGATTAAATAATACTTGTCAACTAAACTTTAAGTTTGCTCAGTTATCATGAAACAATCTGACAATTAGCTTTTTAAAAGTTGAATTAGAATTTCTTGTAAGATGCCAGAAAAACTCTAACAACTGAGGCTTGATTAAGGACAGCTATGCTCAAACTACAGTCTTAGGGTTTAAAGTGGGTTTGATTTTAGTTACTGGTGGAGACAGCCACCAGAACAATACAGCTTCTCTGCATTTCATCTAGAGATGTCTGCTCATGTACATAGCCCGTACTCAGACAAGATGTTCAGGTGGAAGAGCTGGGCATGCCATTCAGCCAGGAATGATTTGACTAGCACCAACGTCAGAAATATATTCTTGTGTCTGCCAGCATACAGACACAGAGGGAGCTGAGTGACCCAAGTGAGTACAGCTGAGGATGTAGTCACACCACCTACTCCTTCTTGCTTTGATTACAGTTCTTACGCAGCAGGTATCACTCATGCTCACACATTTCCTGGGTATGTTTGGCTCCCATACATCACAGGTTCAGTTGGGTCCCCCACAGAATGACTTCGTCCTTGTTTGCAGTCCCCTCTACTTCAAGAAATATTCCAATCTATTACTTTCCTGGCTGTAAGATTCACTTCATCCAGCTGCCAGAAGAATAGCTCTCCATCTCTGGACCGAGTCCTAGTACTTCATTGTTTCCTAGGGGACCGTGCAAGTGCCACACAAAAGCCATACTTCAGAGTATGAAACTCTTCATACATAAATCTATGTTTCTCAATTAGCAGTGATACCGTCACTAGGAAAACACTCCAAATGCACTGAAGAAAAACCTTTGTGGGGGAATTCCAACAGCATTTGTTGATGCACGCACACTGAAGCTACCCATGAGAAACTCATTGCCTGGCAAAATGTACAAGCACTTCATTTTCTAAATAACTGGTGCTTGGTGAAATATTTGTGCACGCTTATCATCATGTCAGAGATGCCAAGGCCAATTGAATGTCTAAGGCATTCCTCAACCGAGATGACAAAGGCCCTCCACTGCGCAATTCATGCTGCTGCGGCTCAATGAAACCTTTTATGTCACATGTCAGACAGACATACTCGAATGTATTTGCTCTGCATGACATTGGTGGCATTCCTTCTTGATAGCAATGGACTTTCATTTAGGTTGGATCCGTTCAAGTTATGTGGGCAGGAAGGTTATGAAGCCCGTACTGAGTGCAGTCTACCGTGTGCTACACACAGTCTGCTTAACTTTCAAATATTTCTTGTATCTGTGGGTTGCTATTCAACTTCCTTGCCATTTTAGTCTCTAAGGAACATTTCTGCCATCTTAACATCCATTGATAATTAGCAGGGGAAGACAGTTTAATCAATACTAAAATACAATGAATATATAACTAAACTGGATTTATGATTTTACTTCATATCACCAGGAATTCTATTATAAGCAAGAACAAACACCCTTTCCTTTTATCTCCAGCCCATCACTAAAGCAGAGAGCATTCCCTCTGGTATGCTTTAATAGTCCTGTGCCATGTCAGATATGCAAAGCAATCATAAATCCACTTTAGCTTGTTAGTTTACTGCTGTTTTCTATCACCAGACAAGCACAAAGCAACTGGAATGTGTCAGTGAATCTGGCCCTAAATCACACTTCTTTTTTTTCTTTTTCAAGTGGTATTTTTAAGCCATGCCAAGCAATAACATTCCAAGACACCCAGGGAAGAGAGTTCTACCACATTGACGGACTTTCCAGCATGTAAATGGCCTCTGGGAAGTCCTGGCTGCTTGGCACAGTTTGGGCAAAGCAGCATAAGCCCAGCTCAGCTGACTAATTAAATTGAATTTACTAGACTGATATGTGCAAGTATACTATTCCTGAAAGGAGTGCACCAGAATTCAATAATTCAATTGCTTTTTTTGTTTTATAAATATATTTTGGGGAATTGATTCAATCATAATTGCAGTGGAGGAAAAGTTTCTCAAAAATTTTCCAGGAGGAATAAGTTTCTCTCCCTTCTAATTTTCCTTTCATTCTGAAACATGCTACATCTACATTTTACTGTTGTTTTATCAAGAGGAAAACCAGAAGTACATAAGTGACAGTCGGGAAGATAAAGCCGCACTATTAATCCAAAGTTAAAAGTCAGATCTGCAGCAGGATAAAAAAAACCACACAGAAGATACAAAGACAGTGGCTGGTGAACCTAGAGAGACAAAATGTCTTTCTTTAGCAAGACATGGAAGCACATAAAAGACTCTTTAACATCACATTCCCAAGTGGCTGTGCCCAGTTCCCTAGTCAGACTAAATGAAATGACAATTGCTCATCCATTATATTTGACAAGGATGCTGCTGTTATTAAAAAAATCTTGTTTCTTTAATGTGTCATTCTACTCCACAAAAAACCATAGAGTATACTAATGGTTCATGAGATATCATGATGACATGAATATTCCTGTGACCAGGGAATGAATTATAAACATATGGCTTTCACAACTCTGGGACTTACATCTTTTTGATTAATGTGATAGGAAAGAGCAACAATCTAACTCTGTTTTTCTCAAACTGTGGATAACAGTTTTAGTTGCTTTAAACAAATAAATGGATCAAATCAGCTACATGCATAAAGAAGAAAATTCTCACAGAAACCAATACAGATACAATATGCCAACCTATAGTCAATAGCAACTCAAGTAATCTAGGGCAGGAGAGAGAGTATTTATACTGGGAGGCAGTTACTACCTTTGTCATCTAACTAACCAGCCCAGCAGGACTTCAAATACAGCCAGCAATTAAAGCTAGCTGGGCAATCAAAAGTTATACAGTGACAAAGTTACACAGAGACATAAAGAAGCCCTGCTTGTAAAAAATTTTGAGAATTACAGATTTCTTTTGTGTATATTCTTCTGCTCTTCTTCCACAAGAGATGTATTTCACAGGTATTTCACAGTGCTGACGTAGCAGTACTTTCCTAGGGTAGTCTGAAAGAGAGATAATAAATTAGTGATGTAGAGGTTGATATGGCTTGATTTCACAATGGTCCAAGGATGTGGTCATCTCTTTCCCTATAAGCCTGTATTTTTGCCTGATTTTTAAAAAGCTAATTAAGTGCTGTCAAGTATTTCAGCTTGTAAGAAAACCTCTGGTGTTATGGCTGTGGCTATGTATCTTTTGATACAAAAGATCTTAAAACCAGCATGGGAATGTGCTTCACTTTCAGAATACCCTATGTTCATACATCTACTACATGGGTCAAGAGTCCACCTGTGCATGCTCTTGCCCTGAGCGTGCTATCACACAGTGGATGCTTATGCCCAGAGGCTATATCTATACTAGATAATAGAACAGCCAGAAATGGTGTTAAGATCAGTGGCACAGTAATTTTCTTGTCTGTGCTCTTCTGAAGGCTTATTGTAGAAGGTGTAATCTTTGGATTAATAGTTCGTCAAATTCTCAGAGGACTTTCTGAAATACGTACCTTACCTTATTTCACCTGTAACCGTGATGTTGATATTTGGGAAGTAGCCATAGGATAACAGGATCACAGGATAATTCAGGTGAGAAGGGACCTTGGCAGGTCTCTAGTCCAAGCTGCTGCTCAATGCAGGGTTAGCTCTGAGGTCAGATCAGTTTGCTCAGGGCTCATTACAGAGGGATTTGAAAACCTGACAGAGACAGCACAACCTCTCTGGGCACCCTTCTCCTCTGCTTGACTGCCTTCAAGGCACTGTTTTTCAGGGGGTTTTCTTAGGTTTTTTTCTTCTTTTTTTGCTTTTTACCACTTGGTAGCTTTTCTGTCCTAATGAATGACTGTTGTCTCTTGTTCTCCTGCCATGCACCTCCTTACAGAGCCTAGCTTTAACTCCTGATGACTGCCCTGTACCAGGGGCCTTCTGTTAGGTCCTCCCAAAGCCATCTCCTCTCCAGGCTGAGCAAGCCCACATCCCTCAGCCTTTTCTCAAAGGGCAAATGTGCCAGCCCCCCTGAGCATTCTGGTGGCCCTCCACTGGACCATTCTCCAGATCCCTACAATTGCTTCTTCTGCACATGCTGTTGAGAAGAGAATTTGAGTCGGAACACTCCCTTTTAAAGTCATTTAATTCGGTATGTATTTGAAATACAGTCCTATGATCCAATACCTGCAAGAGTTCTCACTTAAACCTGACATCACACTGCAGAGCTTTCAGATATTTCTCCTTAGACTTTCACATCACAAACAAGCATGCCTTCTATGGGACTTCATATTGCATTCCCTTACTCCCTTGGGACTTCCACTTCTCTCCTACTTTATCCCTCTTTCTCTTTCTCATTCCTTCCTTCTTTCTACATCCCATCTTCCTTTATTTCCTTTTATTTAAAAATTCCAGATACCTTTTTTTAATACTTTTGGTGAAAGCACTTTCAAATTCACAAGGCCGTACATTTGCAGCACACCCAAAAGAAAAAGCCACATAGGTCCAACTTTGTTTTCTCTGGTGGGTCTGGGCTTGTCTGGAAGAATAATAGTAGTAATGATAGCTGTAGTGCGTCTTGAAGCAAGACCTGGCAACCTGTGAGACAACTTGAAATGAAAAATACGAAACAAAAACAAAACCAAAACCAAATAATCACAGTCATTTCTGACAGATACAAAACATTTCTCTTCCAAGACTATTTTTAAATGGTTATCCCCGCAGTTAGTTAATATTTGAAAGGATATTTACCCTAAACTGACAGGCTAAGACAATTTCTAACATACCTTAAGTTCATTATTAGCATTCAGTATATTTCAAAGAGCTATTAAAATCAGAAATATTATATTTCTTACGAAAGTACTGTTTAAAAAACTCAGTGTTAGTCATTACAAAGCATGTACTATTTGGCAGCTGGTTGCCCTCTGCTTTGGATAAGGAGTTACAATTCAGCTTTAGGCAGGGAAAGCACATTCTGGAATTGGCATACCAATTTTGTATTTTGGTCCTGATTAAAATGAGCTTTAAGCTAGTCAACAAAGCAGGGTCTGAATCAAGGTTCTTCTTGTGCCGTCAAGCCTGTGCATTCAGAATGCTGCTCTTCAGAACCGAAATCTTTTCTTCTGCTATCTGGACTCCTACAAGAAAAGTGATATATGAAAAAATACTTCTACTATGTGCAGTCAAATCTTTAGGCCAGAAAGGAAAGGCATCTCGATGAGAATGATAGCCTACCTGAGAGTAGTCTTCTTTTTATGTATATCATTTCAGCTTAAACTTTCTACTACCTACATAATTCCTGAGATTTGATCTAGTTCTTATTGGAACTACACCAGTTTTTTTCCTCTTTTTCCTTGCTTCATTTCTCTTTGTGGCAGATACCAACAACTGGTCACACAGCACTGGGAAAACACTTCCTATCTGACCCTGCCTCCCAAAATCAGGAGTTCTTTTCAAAGCAGTAATTTCAAATGAGCAAGATAACTGCAGATGAACTAACCTTGTTTAAATATCTTGGACAGAACAGAATCACTCCTGCTGCATGTCAAAACCCATGACAAAAGTGGTTCTACCTTAGGTTTGTGAAATCTGTTCTTATGAAATCTCAGTCTAATTCAGCACATTTCTCCAAAGGATTTTGGTTTCAACTACAGTTTTCTAATAAAAATCACTTTCCTGAGAAATACCTAACTGCTTCTATCCACGAGCAGGACAGGAGTCTATTTAGAGTTAGATTATGACATGTCCTTTGGCTATACCTTCTTGGGAAACACAGCAGACAGAAAAGCAATTCAAAATGAGTTTCATCAAGCCCCAAATTTGTCTGTTTTGTACTGTTTTATGAGGGGTCAATAGCCAGTAAACTGTGCCCCTTCAGTGCAATAACAAAAGCAATGTGCATGACAGGCTAAAGCATAAAAACCTCATGCAGTTTGCCTCAGGATTGTCCTGGCAAATTCCAATCAATTCTTCCTTAAAGCCTCAAAAGAAAGTTGGATAAAAATGTCATTGTTTTGTTCTGCAGTCGTGGCATGGTCTTGAGTCTCATCAGACAATTAATCCCTTAGAAATCTAGTTGTCTCTTAGTGGTCCCTTGGAAGTGAGACTAGCACGGACAGGAAAAAAAGAGACCATTACACTTTAGCATCTTGAAAGGAATGATATTGAGAGACTAATCAAAACAACTCAAATGAAGAATCATTAATTATTATACTGTCTCTCCTGGAACCAATTACAGCTTGTCACAAAAATTGCTCAAATACTTCCGTGGTCTTGTTTTAGACTATTGCTATCTTCTGGGGCTTGTTTATTCAAAACAGTCAAACTGTAAGTGTTCTATAATTAAAAACACTAGGGTAGTCAATATTTTACACTGATGAGGGACGTTTTGGATGAAATTACAATGTGTCCATTTGTTCTTTTTTTTGTTGTTCTTTGGCTAAGACGCCATCGCTTGATTATATGCCTTGAAATTGCCTCATTGGTATAACATAAGTAAGGACTTAACTCTTCACACTGTCCTTAGTCAAGGAAAGTTCAGACAGGAATCCACTGGAGTATTTGTTTAACTGTTTTCCTGGGTCAGGAAAAGAGTGATCAGCATATTGGCAGATCAAGTTCACCTGTGCCATACTTTGATGAGAGAAAAAATCTTATATGAAACCTCTAAAGTTATTGTGAACATTACACATTTGGAACAAGCAAGCATTCAGGATTTGCTATATGAAGATATCAGCAGTACTTTCTCTCCTGTGTTACTGGAGAGACAGAAGAACAAATTGTTAAGGCTAATCATGAGGAAACAAAAATTGACTGAAATGCTGGTTGTCTCACAAAGAACCCAAGTCACTTTTGAAGGATGAAGAATGAATCACATGGCATCACAAGCATTTTACTTAGAACATGTTCTAGCATGCCCTTCTTGCTTCAGAAATTATCAATATCTAATTATTTTGGGCTTATAAATCTTTTTTTTGCTCTTTTCTGCATTTCAGCCACAGCGAAGGCAAAAAAGCTTAGTACAAAAAGAAAGCACAATTGAATCAAACATGTTTAGAAGTTCAGAGACGGAAACGGAAAGAAATGTATTGACACACAGAGTCTTGCATAATAAATTAACTTATAAAATTGTATACTTAAAAGATCATCAGTAATACAGAGGATAATCAAGTCCTCTAGAGTTATTTAGCCAGCTATTGCTCATTTCTAGCATGATTTTAACAGTAAAAAGGTATGAGAATGCTGGAATTATTGCTGGTGAAAGAAAAAGTTTCCATCAAGGTATTTGGCAAAAAGCAGTGTGACCTCAGTGGGCACAGAAAAGATCTATCAGGTCTTCCAAACTTACCACTTGTCACTGTATGACTTTTCCTCTGACAGCAAATTGATTACTGCTGCACAGACGTTGTACCAGGTGTCAAAAAGTGCCTATCAGTGTACTTCCCACCTATTCCATTATGTCCATACATCTGCATATATTAAGAGACTAATCCTAATTCTAGTTCAGATAGTAATTTCATACTGCTGAATCACCTAAAATAGCCTTTCATCTCCTAGCCTTTCTGTAGCACAGAAGTCTTTTATTGAAGACTTATTCTCAGGGCACAGGAAAACTGCACAACCGTGCTGACGAGATTGCATCACGTCATTTAGGTTTCTCCTGAACTGCCTCCAAACACTGCAAGCATGAAATCCAGGCTGTTCCCTGCATCTCTGCCTGTTTCATCTGAACATCAGGAAACTCTTTTCTACTGTGAGGGTGACTGAGCACTGGCACAGGCTGCTCGGGGAGGTTGTGGAGTCTCTGTCCTTGGAGATATTCAAAAGCCACCTGGACATGGCCCTGGACAACCAGCTGTAGGTGGCCCTGCTTAGCAGGGGAGCGGACCAGATGACCTCCAAAGGTCACTTCCAACTGCAGCCTTTCTGTGATTCTGCAATTGTGTGATCTCCAATGCCAGAAAAATGAAGCCTTATGAGGTAAGACTTTCAAAAGGAAGGATGATGAGGAACTCCATAAGTATAAAAACAAGCTGGGACAGCACAGGGAATTTGCATAAGTTCAAATATTTAGCATGAAACGATATCACAAGCTACATCTTATTGTAACTCTTCAGCTTATCCTGCTCAACATACATTTTGCTACATGAGCCTGCTAAAATTTAGTCATTTGCATTAGCTATTTCTGATAATTGAGAATGAGGGAAGGCTCAGCAGAACACAGACCACTTGGACTCCTGCATGATAATCCAGAACAAAATTCACATCAAAAGTTAAAACACATTTATGTTACACTTCTTTGTGTCTGCATCTGCATAATCTAAAATACTTTAGACATTTTTTTTTTTACTTCCTAGTTATTTCTTAAGTACTCGTCTTCTGATACCACTAAGAGAAACCTTCCTAACCCTTTATTCACGCTTCAGTTCAGGGGTCAACCGTATTTCATAATACTGGTATGATTTCATCTCACTGGAGTTCACAGGAGTCCTTTGAGATGGAATCAGATTTCCTTTATTTTCAGCAGTGTTGTAAAGGAAATATCTGCAAAACACCTTAAAAGCAAAACCCCATTCTGTTGCTTTCCCATATGACAGTTGAGTTGATTAACAGCTGAATCACATAATTTGCTATGAATTCACTTAATGTTACTTTGGTTGGATATTTAAAACCACACGTTACAAGCTTTGTGATGTTTCTGTCAGGTCGCATTCACTTCAGACTTGGGAACTAGCTAAGTACTTAACGAAAAGTTTTCATACAGAAAATCATGGGCAAACTTTGAAAAGCTTGAATAAACCAACAAATGTCCAAATGATTTTTTAAAGGTCGTTTGAATGTAATGAAGTTGTGTTTCGTGACAACCTCATGGCATGACTTTCTCTCAAACACTTCCTAGCTTTCACTACACCAAAAACACATGAAAATAATAATTTTTAGAAATTTACTGACAGACACATATCTAATCCAGCAGAAAATAATGCCCTGTAACCATTTAAAAAGAAAGTTAACCAGATTTTACTGATTTGATTTCGGAAAAGGTTTTAGTTTAATTCATTTGGTGTTCTGAATGATCGGTCTAACTGTGTTTCCTGTAATCTCACTTCTTCCTTACAAAGTAGGTTATTTTGTAAAAGTATTGGGAATTATAATGAGCAATTGACAATCAGTTATGCTAAGGTAAGACAATATCACAGGTTTACAAATGATTTTATGGTAACTGTCCTCTTTGCATTGTAGTTGAACACAACAAATTGAATGGTAGAAGAAAGAAATGAAGAGAAAGGAACAAGAAAAGAATAAAGATGGAAAGAGAAAAAAGATCCATATAAATTAAAAAAAGAGAAGGGATTTGGAACAGCATGATTCAAATGTCCGGAATGACATTGTGAATCAGGAGCTGATTAGTTGCATAAACATCAAACTGCCAAGTTGGCTTTGCTGAAATCACTAACACCTTTGCATCAGTTTTTCCATCTTTAATAAGAATATTTATCAGCACAGAAGTAATGGTTAAGGTTAGATTATCTTTTTTGAGATGAAAATTGGTGCCCGGAATCTTATACCTTCAAGAGGCTGGTCAATTATTAAACAGCTTATCTAATCAAAGGTTTTTAAAGCATAAAACATAGTGACAAAGTTCTTTTAATAGATCACAAACAGCCAATAAAAATGTTTTTTCCTCACGTGTGTAGAAATACATCATTTTTATAAAATAGAAATTGCCTGCTATGCTTTTTATGAAAATAACAGTAGCACTTCGGACAATGAAGCTGAGGGTGGGACTACAAACAGTTATAAATACAACGTTAACAACGTCATAGTATTTCCCTTGACTTCCACACTTATATCTCTGGGGAAATAAAGGCCTTGTTACTTACTAACTTCAATTCCTGTCATTGTACTTTGGGAATCAGTTGCCTGAGATGAAAACCTGCAGCATATACCTAAGGTTATCATATCTGGGGTCATTCACAGGCACTGATGTATAGATGAAGAAAGTAAAATATTTTTCTTTTTCCTTTTATTTTTTTTGAGAAAAGCACAGAGAGAGAAAAACCTGTAATAAATCAAGGTAAACAACAAACTACTCGATGGAAAAAATTGTAGTGGAAAAGTGAAAAATGTCCCACAGCTTTTTTTTAATTAAAAAATAACGACATTGTACTGTGATAAGCATAATTTTTTTGTTTGAGTTTTCAGCCAGTCTGAAGTGGTAATGTGTCAAACTCTGCAAAAACACTAATTCATCATTTCCTTCCCAGTATCTTTCCCTCCCTCCTCTCACTACACAGTTGAAGTGAACTGCCAACAGCAAAACCTTAAGCAAAATGTTTATCCCCTATCCTAGCTAATACCAATGGGTAATTACCTCTCAGCATTCACTAAAAACCTACCTTGGGTCAGACAGAGTGGCTGCTAAACTTCTTCCATCAAGCTATAGCATTCCTTTCCCTCTGAAAACATCTATTTTTGTTTAGGAAGGACTGCATTAATGGCATTACATGCTACATCATATTATACACAGAAAGACCCTGCTTTGGTTGGTGTGGAATCCTGTTGCTCATGTGAATGGGTGACTAAGAGCCCTGGTGGAGCCAAGCAAAGTATGGGTAAGGAAGGTATGGACCAAACGGTTTGACAAAATAATCTCTCAAAAAGTCAGCCAGACTTCCAAGGTCCTGCAATCCCAATGCCATCCCAAACATGGTCCGGTTCCTCCTCAAGACTGTTATTCAAAAAAAATTCTTGGAAACATAAATGAAGAAGCAGTCGCACAGGGACAGAAGGGCACAAGGGCAATGGTCCCAGGCTACTCTGTGATGTTTCTCCATAACCTGTGTCTGTCCTCATGGATATTATATAAATTCTATTTCAAGAAACCATGAAGTGCTTAAGAGAAATAAGGCAGAACAGTATCAGTAGTCATTTACTTTGGGTTTAGATGTTACATATCTTGACAACCAAGTCTTTGCTATTTCCATTTGGTCAAAAAAATTACAGCTGTTCATTTAAAGGGGAATGGCCAAATACCAGTGTCAGTTAGATGGTGGAATGGCAGCAGCGGTTTCTTGTTGAAGTGTTACTTAATTTGTATAGTTAAGACAAGTCAAGGAATGGTCTTTTCAATTTTAGTCCCTGGGCTGAGGACACATCTATAACAGTGAAATAAGTAGGCTTGAGCTATTCCTGGCACCGAGGCTGCATGGCATGGGACAGCCAACACTCACACAGTTAAACTCTTGGTTTTCAAGATGAAATAGTCATACCCTAACTGCCTGTTGGGAATAGTTCTTTCCCCTGCTAACTCCAGAAGCATGCCCAGATATTGTTTGGGAGGGTGATAGCTAGCCACCAGAGCTGTGCTGTGGACTATAGCATACTTTAACAGCATGGACCTCTGAATTCCTGTTCCTGGGATGTTCGCTAGGAATGTCTAGTTTACTTGTACAGGCACAGCCAGGCATTCTTGGGATGATAAGAAGTGCTAACTTTCTGTCACATCTGAAACAGTCTCTGTAACTAGCCACAGGACAAGATGAAATGGCCTCAAGTTGCACCAGGGGAGGTTTAGATTGAATATTAGGAAAAATTTCTTTACTGAAAGAATGGTCAGGCATTGGAACAGGCTGCCCAGGGAAGTGGTGGAGTCACCATCCTGGAGGTGTTCAAAAACGTGTAGATGTGGCACTTCAGGACACAGTTTAGCAGGCATGGTGGTGTTGGGTTGGTGGTTGGACTTGATGATCTTAGAGGTATTTTCCTACCTTAATGATTCTACAGTTCTATGATTCTTCTGTTTTCATTTCTTCTACGCTGCCTCGCTCATGAACTGCAGAAAAAGAACAGATTCCAATCAGCTTCTTTTTTTTCTCCACGCTGATATACAAAGAACATATTTTAGTAGTGACCTTGATTTCACAGAACTGTCCTCAGAATGGAACGGTTGGGCATATTTCCCCTCATCTTCCTTGGTCTAGGACTGAGAGGGATGTGTAAGCCTTCTGTTTCCTCAGTTTTCCTTAGTCTGTCTGAGGAGCTGCTTCCGAAAGGTGCTGAGCAGCCTAGAAGACACAAAGAGCTGCACCTGTGGCATATGCATATGAACAGATCTCACTTTGTAGTTTCTCTAGGTGTCACTTTTTCAACATTATAAGGATTATCTTTTGGGGGTTTCAATATTTCCCTTTGCCCCACTGGAGATAAGACTTCTGTTTGTGCCTTCTTTATGCACGGCTCAGAAAAGAGGCTCTGGTTATGACTTGGGGCCATTGTTTCTCACATGTGGCCAGACACCCAGCTTTCCTAGACTTTTCCGACTCAGATGCAAAACAAGGATTACATATGCATGCCTGTGCAGATGAGTATGCCAGTGGTCAGTGCATGTTGATAAGTCCAGAACCATGGGTTCATTACAAAAGAAATATGGCAGTCAATGACTATAAAAAATGCACATCTATGGCTACATATAAGTGAGAGTGAATGAGGTCGTCCTGTTTCAAAGTGAAAATAAAAGCATCAGGTGGAGCAGCAAGGGTAGGAACCTTTCAGAATGAGAAGAAAGTTCTATGAAGACATTAGAAAACCACTGGTTTGTGAAACAAGCTACCCCTGGGCCCAAATGTGCCATCTTGTACTAAGCATTATGAAGTCCTATT
>Ga0181612_152886_pt1 | contig 13418 bp, 3 predicted proteins | sample HoacroProtozoa21_FD_119630 | JGI IMG/M metagenome (GOLD analysis project Ga0181612, IMG submission 119630) | Hoatzin crop microbial communities from Cojedes, Venezuel. Combined Assembly of Gp0051906, Gp0051904, Gp0051908 | reverse complement strand
GCACTGAAGACTGAAGCAAAGAAGGCATTCAGTAGCTCTGCCTTCTCTGCGTCCTCCGTAACCAGGACAAATGTCATGCTAGCACAAGGCAACAGAGTGGATTCAAAAGCTCTGGGACCCCCACTGTACAGATCAGCAAAACTTTAAATTAATGCTGTGTGATTGCTGTGACCCTGAGTACTACCCTGATTGCTACAACTGTGAGGTGGGCTTTCAGATAAAAACAGGTTTTGGTGTCAGATTAAAAAACCCCCGATACAATAGCTTCAAAATATGTACAGTATCCACCAGACATGGGGGAGCAGTGGAGGCATGCATTAGTCAACCAATTCGCTCCAAAATAACAAAATCCTAACCAGGGATGCACAATAGTATCAGACAAGTGGGAGCCCTCTCTGTCTCCAGTCTCATACAAGTGGCATTCAAACCTTTAGCTGCTATTCCACTCTTCCTGACTACTTAGGGTATGGACACATGAACAGGTTGACTTTTGGCAAGCTATCTCGATTTTTAAAAGCTGTAAATGACAACACATCTCTTAAAAGCAGGGCAGGCTTACCTGAAGAGCAGCAAAAATACCAGCATATGAGTCAGGGCAAATCACATCACACTTCCAGTCACTCACTTGCACAGTGTAATTTGCTCCAGGTTTAGGACTTCGGTGTCAGCTCCTTGCTCAGGGGTCCCTAGTCTTACAAAGTCTGAGCTAGTCACACAGCAAGATTTAATGCCGATAACTCTACCTCCCAAATCCTTGTTATGTGTGTCCTGTGGATAGCACAGGATAGAGCAGAGAAAAGGCAGCAACTACTCTCTTAAGCTCCTTTTGAAGCTTCTAGTATTCCTTGGCTATCCAAGTGCCAATTAGGAGTCTGATTTAAAGTTTCAGCAGTCTCCAAGGACAATAGCAGCCACAACAGAAAAGTAAATACTTCAGTTTTCCTTTACCTTACACTGATCAAGGAGACACTGACACCAATACATTTTCCCACTTCTCTGTGACTATTATTTGCAACCAAAAAATAACTTGTAGCCGAAAGCGTAGACAGAGTCAGGCAGAATGGTGAATTGAGTCCAGTGTGTCTTCGTTCTTGGGGAACAAATGAAATTATGATGTTGTGCCAACCAGAACAAGGCTGGAGGAGTCAACCTACATGGATAATTCCTTTTCTCTGATCACCTCTTACACTGTACACACAAGCAGAGCAGTTTTTTTTTTTTACTAATGTAGGCCACTTATTCTCCATGCTTCTTTAGATATTATTGAGAAAAGCAGGCAAATTATGGGCCTGGAAATCTGCATGGTTCTGTTTTGTACAAAGCTTTATGACCTTTTTCTGCTCTCCAATAACTACAAAGTGTCTTGCCTTTAAAAGTTCAAACTCGTCGTGTTGTTAATCCTGGATGACGACAAGCATGCACCATATATTTGAAAGATATTGGTTGGAAAAGAATTATATTAACATTCAGATTGATTAACCTTTACAGGGATGTCATATTATACAGGCAGAAGATGGGCTGAATATCAACAGTACTATTTCAGGTGTCCAGTTGAAGTACTCTGATTCACCCCCCCTGCCAGCACTCATTTCCTCCTGGCTCAGAGGGAAAGCTGACCTCCTCATGGCACCTGCTGCCTCTTCCACTGTGTTTCCTTTAACATGCTTTAAGGCATGACACACACCTTCAAACCATCACCATCCAAGCAATGGTGCCAAGGATGGAAGAGCAGGGCAGTAGAGAACCTTTGCCAATTTGCCTACTTGCAGTTTTTACTCCAGCCTGGCTGTTCTTTGGAGCATCTCACAGCTACGGTCCCACCTCAGGTGCTGGGGCTCAGCCCAGCAAGCTTTCCAGTGCACCTTTGCCATGGCCACAGCCAGCATTGGGCACAGCTGGCAGGGGATGTTGCCAGCTGTTTCTTCCTATGGAAGACACAAATTTGGCTTTTTGAGTGCTCCACTGGTGTTTCAGTGCAAAGTCAGCCAGCTCAGCTTAACGGCAATTGTGTCAGTCTCACTTCTGTAACAAGCAATGGAAGGACCAACCTGCTTGAAGCTATTCCGCAGCAGGGCACAGAGTCCAGCTGGAAGCAGCAAAGCCTTCCTTATGCAGAACTAGAGCGTCAAAATCGTCAAAATTGCTACTGAAGATATGTGTAAAGCCTCTAAGTTTTCTGAAATTCACCACAAAAAATAATAAAAATATTGTCCTATCTGCCATTCAATTTGGGTGCCAGAATTTGGGTTGCTATGCATTTTAATTGAAAAAAAAAAATACTTTTTTTGAAAGCAAAATTTCTTAAATTGCTTTTACAGACAACTGCAGCTCCCTTCTTTTTGAATCAGTGGTCAGGAGTGTAAAATGAAGAATGAGAAATATCAGGTGCCTGAGAAAGGCAATAAAAGTTGGTATCCATAGTAGTAGGAAACTATATTTTTCCTCATTTCTTATTCTGAGTCCGTGTGCAAGACGGGGGTCACACTGCAGTATGGAGCAGTGTGAACCAACAGAGCAAATGGCAAAAATGAACACACCTCGAAAAGAGAAATAAGAATTAGTGAATGCGAGCTGCCCTGAAGAAAAAGTGTAAACCGAACCAGTTTTGTTGCAATTATATGTCCTGAAAAGGGAACAGTCCTATGTAGGTAGGTGGGGAATGATAGGGTACATTAATTCAGATTAGAAAACAGTCTACTTCACATAGACTTCACAAACAAATGACAACCATTACTTATTTAAATCAAAAAATGTTTTGCATCTGGGTTTGTGCTGCTTACATTATCCTCTGTAAGCGGACAAATGATACCATTCTTTTCATTACCTAGAAAGTAGTATTCAAAGAAATAAAGCCCTGGCTAATAGTTATACCTAAAAAAAATATAGTAATATGCATGAGAAATCTGACTAGACTTAAAGGGTGTTCAGCTTCTTCTCCAACCTACACAGCAATTGCCTTCTCAGGCTATAAATTTTGAGAATGGGAACAACTAGAATCTGAAAGTGCTTTTACAATTACCACTTACTGTTTGTGGAGCTGGTATATTTTCAAAGGTATCACCATTACATGGCAAACTCTGATTAGAAAGACGAAACATAAGAGTTTTATTTATAAGTAACACTAAATAATCTCCAGCTCCATTTTATTGCACATAAAAGCTAGATTAGAATTTAGAAGTCCTGTTGTTAAAGCTCCTGTTATTAGCTGGACCAAAATATTAAAAGAATGTTAACCACATCATATATAAGGCACTGAAAGTGCATAGGGTTCAGATCCTGTTTCTATTTAAATGAGTAAGCACTTTTCCCCTGGCTTCTAGAGGAAGGGTTGAATCTGGGAACTATGTAGGCAGCGACTCATCTGGTACAGGTCATCTGTCTTTTGTATAGCTCTGCTGCCAGCCTCCACCACATTGTCCCAGTCTCAGCCCCCTGATGGGCTCCAACAACTTACCAAAAAGGATGAAGACGACATCATCTCTTCACTGTACTAAACACCAGGGTGAGGCAGGGAAAGCCCAAGGAACTCCATCCCAATCTGCAGCATTAACAGAAGATGCCTTCTGCTAACCTGCTTTTGGGGTACCAGACAACCAGTCACCTACTGAACCATAAACAGCACAACACACCACCTGCTAAATGTACCACCTTGTTTTCCTTTGATAATTCCTGGGGTACTTCCATGTTGTTAATTCTTCTATAATCACAATCATGGTAACTGTCTCCTGCTGTATTAGCATGCCAGTGTATTTGCCAATCTTTAATAATTTAGGTGTCATCTGACTGACCATATTTTAAAAGATTATCTTCTCAGAAGGGCGTCAGTGCTTCTTTCATTTTCTGAAGTTGCAATAGATTTACTTTTGGGCTACCCTTTCTTTTTTTGTAACTTTCTCTTTGTCCTAAATTCTTACTCCATTTTCCTCCCCTGCCCACTTCTGAATGATCACATGTAATCTCCTCACTTAAATATAAGAAGAATATCCTTTGACCCCAGTGCAGTGTCCTTCCATCTAATAGCAGCTTAAAGGGTCTGAGGGCCACTATGCATATAAGCAAACTTCACACTGCTGTATCTAGACATCCTGTGACCTGGTGGTCTCTTGCCCCTGATAAATCAAGGATAAGAAAAAAATAGCATAATTACATCGCTGAATTTCAATGCCTCGGAAGAGCTCCAGTCTTTCATCAGGCCATTTCTGACAGCAAAAGTAAAATTGCTGCTATTCCAAAACAGGTGGCTGATGTTACCATACTCTTCATATTCATCAATATCATCATGAACTGAAACTTTCTTATTGCAGTTATTTCTCTTCCTTAAATGAAGAGGCTGCTTTCAGCATACTCTGAGCCAGGATGTCAAATTTCTTCTCCCTTCCTCTGCCAAAACTGCAAAGCCACATCCAAAACCCTAGCTGAAAGCTTACCAGTCCACACCAAGGCCACTGTTCTATGTGTGTAACTGAAATCACTACAAGACATCTGGTAACCAAAGCATCTTTCTGCAGTGTGCAGTGCTTAATAAAGAGCTGAATAAACTCAGCTCCATTTCTTCCCCACGACTGCAACTGGCTACCGAACATCCATCCACTATCGCTGTGAACTGCAGGATGACAGCAGGTTTGCACTAGAGACAAGGCTGGACAGAAACTATTTGCTGCTCCCTCGCCGCTCCCCCCACCCCCGCCCAGCAGTAGCAGTTACCAGCACATACGAATATCTGGCTTCTAGTCCAAAATTGTCCACTACTCTTCTGAAAGCATCTCTGAAAGCAAAAGTACCGTGAGTAAATTCCTGCCCTTTATGCATTTTGTACAAATGCAGCATATTGTTGCAATTCCCCTGCACATGTTTTGATACAGAAAAATGTAGCACAAGAAAGGGGTATGTAAATCCTCCCTTTCATACCTGTAAGCCAACAGACTTCAGCTGCAGCTTTCTGATCCAGTCAAAGCAGCAGTCACGGCACATTCCCCGCCACGAAGAACAAGCGTAGTGCTCGCCAGAATGACAGTGGCTGTGCAATTCCCAAAGCCCCAAGGATTTGTCTTCTTCCTTTGTCACTGCTGGACTGGAAGGGGCCATTTCTTGTTTTCAATGGATGGGAAACAAAACTTCCTCATTTCTTAGATCTGTATTAGCAAAACATATGAAAATCGCTCTTCAGTGGGAGGACTTCTGGACTCATGTATCAGCAAGATTGTAAAAATATTTTGATCTTCTCTGCCAAAGTTATTTCTGGAATGAAAGCTACATAAAATTTTTTTTATAATCTGTAGTGGCTTGCTGAATATTTTTTATTTATATAGTTATATATATGAAACTATGGATATCTCTATGTAGCTACAGGTACAGCTCATGTATTTCTAAAAAACGACACTGTTACTAGGTGTATACTATGAATTGCCTGGAGATAGTGCCACAGAACTCTATGTTTTATCATGCAAGTTGAAAACTAAATTCTTTTGTTCCCTGGTTGACTGCAATACCCACAAGAAACTCTGTAAACTCTACATCACAGCTGCCGAACTTCTGCACATTCCCAAGTCAATTCAACAAAAATAAAACAGATTATTGAAATCATTATAATCTGAAGCAACCTGGAAAAATATGTGGATGGAACTGATGAAAAGACGGAGGAAGGAAGAAAAATGCACCAGGATACATATAACAAAAACACATCTTCCTTGAAGTTTACTTCTTACATGTCCATTAAAGGAGAGGGATGCAGCAGCTGAGACAAACAATGTAGTGTAAATCTGAAATCAGTTATGCTCGGTATGCTACATAGTGCCAAGGTTTCAAATCAACATTAATGGCTCCCGCATATCAATTCTGATGCAAGCTGTTCAAAATCCGTGGAACCACTACAGTCCCAAATATCAAAACACAGTCAGTCAAAACTACAAAGGACAATTGCAAAGCTGTCTGAAGGAATTAAGCTGAAAGGCTCAGGAGCTCAGCAAAGTCACCGGACTATACAGCCAAAAAGCCTTCTTCCAGTCAAAAAAGGAAGAGTCTCCAGCCTCTGCATCTGTGAAAGGCAAGGTATTCCACCACCTTTTGCAACAGCTGCCCAGAAGACCTATAAAATGAGAACAATATGGAGAAGTTAAGGGTCAGTGTCTACAGTTAGCATATTTTCTTACATTCCATTAAGGAAGGAAAATTCTTTTTTCAGCTGGCTGAAAATACGACTGAAACCTTTTAAAGAAACTATGCACATCTCAGCTCCAAGCATTCAAAAATCACACAGAAATGCATGACCTTCAGGAGTCATAAATTCAGTCTAAACATCTGAGATGAAGACGTATTCTCGGTGAAGTAGATGGCAAATTTGATTTCAACAGACTATGGATTCCACTCTGTCAGATTTCCTAAAAAGCTTCAGGTTGATTTTATTTGCAGGTCAGGTTTTCAAGCCTGCAAGGTGCATTGAAGTTCTATGTTTGATTTTTTTTCCCTGCAGAAGAGCTAAAAAAACCCCCTTAGATTTTGGAAGAACTGAGAGTCTCATTAACAAAAAAAAATAAAGAGGCACAGACCTGGAACTTTAAAATATGCCACATACGAGGCAACACTTCTGCAGTTCAGGGCTGTCAAAATCCACCTAGTTAGCAAACTTTAGCAGGAAGGAAGAGACTAGCATTGTCAGCTCTGCTGAAACCTGTTTTGGGTTGGTTTTGGGTTTTGCTTTTTTTTTTTTTAAATAATGTGTTCTAAATTAACTGAGTAAAATAAAAAGCTTGAGTTTGATTTCAAGACAAGTCATTTTGTGGTATGGTTAAAGGAGCCCCCCTTCTGATCTGGTATGCACCAGCATCTGTAGTTTCAAAAAATCAGCAGCAGATTCTACTGTCCGTATAACCAAGGCAGGGTTTCGCATGGGGATAAATTCTCTTCTACCCAGGCAGGAAGTTTTTGCCAGCAACCTTTCTGAAAAACAGTTGTGCAGTGCTAAAGATAATAAAACCACAACCTGTTACATTTAGCAATGATCAGTCACAGTGACCAGGAGCACAATTTGTATGGAGCATCAAATTTAGAGAAACGAGGAGTGCAATAGACTCTAATACATTTTTGTTGGGAATGTGAACTCTGAGCACAAACACACAAATTTAGGTCATGACTGTATGCAAAAATGGAATTTTTGTAGGCCATAAGAACCAAACAGCTTGTCTTCCAAAAGCTCTGGAAAGACAAACAAACCCTTAACAAAAAAGAAAGAAGGAAAATATTTTAGTCAGTCCACCCAAAGCATTACTTGACATAACAATTTAGAGTAGCCCACAGGACTACATGAGGAAATACAAGTCCCCGAAAATGTGGTGATGTTGGCTGTGAGATGCACTAGTAACTTGTAATCATGCTGAATTGCTTCTCTTCTCTGTTTCTCAATTTCTGCTTTCCTATCTCTCAATAAATCTGATTAAATTGTGCTTGCTTAGTGAAGGGCAAAGGAAAGAGGCAATGGAATTGGCTAGGATTGAAAAGAAAAGCAAGGAAATGAAAAAGGCAAGAAATAGAAGTTGGGTTGTTTTTTTCTAAACCTTCTGCACCCTATGACACAATACTGTGCAACTTAGAACAGGTTTTGGAAAAGCTCAGAACAAATATTGTAAAACAAAGGAAAAAAACAGCTCCATATAAAACATTATTCTGAGTTCTGTGCCCGGATTACTTTGTAATAACATAAACAGAGGCAGGGGCTGATTTTTAAGTTACCTGTTGTCTAATCTAAGCAGCCATGTAACTAGCTTAAAAATTTGAAAGCTTTTCTCTGCTTTGAAGAGCTACAGAGTTAGACAGCAGTACTTCATACTGCTGTATAAGCCTTTATGTCATGACCACTGAAAAGAGTTCTTCTGAATACACTTCAGACACAGACATGGAAACCAAATACAGAAAGTAGGAGTTTTTGTTTTAATCCCCTGAACAAGAAATCACAGGCTGAGGGGGGAGGTGAAACTCAGTTTTCAAAATCTACATTGTGTTGATGGCTGCCGTTTGAAGGAATTTGCGGAGGATTTTCTGAAAAAAAAAACCCTAATAAAGAAAAATCCACACTACTTGATCAGGTTCACCGCCGCACTTTTTAGCTGACTACTCCATATGATCTTTTGTCTGTCTCCACTCCTTCCCGTCTGTTCAGATGGAACAGTGCCCACTCGCAAATTGGATGGTCCCTGTTGCAGAGATGCCAGATGCAGAATGAATACTTGAACAACAGGAAAAATAAGTGGCTTACAGACACTTCCGACTGCCAGCGAGACACGGCTGCATTTCAGAAAGCACTTTAAAAAAAAAACACCAAACAACCCTACACCAAAAGAACGAGAAATTGTGGCTAACTTTCAAAAAGATGTAGCTGAATTGCAGTTGCAAAGTAGACAATTGCCTCCTCGGTCATGTGTGTCAGTGCATTGGCAGGCCAGCAGGTACTGGCAGCAGAAAGTTATTAAGAGTTAAGCTTTGTTAGATGCATTAATCAAAGGAAAGAAAACTTTTAAGTGGGTCAACTCAGAGGGTGCATTATTTTCAACGTGCATCTCAATGCCAGAGGAAGCCCTGGCCAGCAATTGTTTTTCACAGCTAATATTTCTCACAGCTTTTGCTGATAAGGCAGTGATAGGATGCAAACACCCCTAGGTCAGGGAAGTAACATTTCCTATATTTTTTGCTGCACTAGAGCCCCAGGAAATGTCACTTGCCTGCACGTTTACTTCATCAAATAGTGAGATTGACATTTTATTCAAATCTATCCCATTTGTTTGACAATAATTGCATAGCAGTATATTCTATCGTACAATAGAGAAATGAGGGAAAACTATAGGGACATAAGGGGAAAATCCAGCCACTGAAAAGTGCAACCAGCAAAGCTTCAGACACAGTGATGTTCCTCCCATCATCATCTAAGAGTCTGCACCTGTAAAAAATACTTTTATTTTCAGATTTCTTCCGATCTCTGTGGAATGGGTTCAGGGAAACATAAAAAGCAGGTAGTCAGGTGTATAACCTAGGTCAAGCCTTGTCAGAAGTTCAGGGAAAGATGTCTAGAAGAAGCGAGCAGGGTGGCTGAAAAGGTGGTGCTGATCCATTGAACCTCTGCTTTGCCAGGATGAGAAGTGAACATTGAGGCACCGTTTGACTGGTTCATGACCATAGTGCAACTTCTGTAAATAGATGAGACACTGCATAAGTCTAGGCTAGGTGGTAAAACTTTCAGGCTCAGTCTTACAACGGCGTGATCCCAGCCTGTGGCCAGTCGAAAAGCCCAGCAGCTGCCGTCGCTCCCCCACCCCACTACAGCTTCAACTCTATGCCCTTTTGCCTTGAACTGCTATGAAAATGACCAGCTAGGGAATAAATTTTTAAACAAAGAAGAGTTACTAAATGCTAAATTTCCACCAGTATAAGTCACTTAGTATTAATAACTTCACTTCGTAATTAACTTTGCATAACAATAGTTGCTGGATACCGTCATACTGCGATAAGCAACAGGCTCCCCTGCCCTGGAGACACTACAGTCAAAACTGACAAAAGAGAAAAGAAGGATAGTGTACGATGGAGAGATTAAGTGAATGTCCAAGGTCACCCAGACCACGTGCCACAGAGGCTGGAGCTGAACCCAAAGATTGGGAGTTAGACTGGCAGTTGCTGTTATTTTAATGTTCCTGTACCAGTCAGCCCTAAGGTGGCACAGCAAAGGAAGGTGTATTAAGGATCTAACTTCCACCTGAAGATTAGTTATCACTGAGGTCAACTCCATCGACCAGCAGAGCAGAATCTGATCCATCTGTGGTTTAGAAGGCGGTCCCTCCTCAGCCACAGCTCTACAGTGAATGCTGAAAGAGTTAATGGACATCTTCAGTGGCATCAATTTAGTTTGACGCTTTAGACTGACTGTTATGAATGCTACTGAGACAACGTGAAAGCAGATGAATGTCACAGCAATATTAACACAGAATGATGTTAATGTTTATTAACCTAGAAAGGTTAGGGGACCATTAAGGAATAAAAACAGCTGGGTGTCCTGCAAAATCTTTTTCCCTGCCAAAGGTTTGTCTCAATTGACTGTTTGCCACCATGAGTGTCACCTGCACCAGTGTTTCTGTGTTTGTCCCTGAATGTCTCAGCATTTTAAATATCCGGTGAGATAACGACACTTCTTTATTTATGTGATGACAAAGAAAAGACAGGAAGGGGTGGCACCGCTTATCTGCTTTTTTATTGTTGAAGTATTAGCAGGTTATCAGTATCTCTAACCGCTATAGCAATTTGATTGTGGAATTGGTTTCATTGCAGCCCTTTTCACCTCATTTCTCAGAAGATTTGGAGTCACATTCTCCATTGATTCTCCTTCTCTGACCCTAGGGACATTGAAGAGATACGTAGGTTCAGATGTAATGTTCACTAAAAATTCAAGAAAATCTCCACACACTTTCTCTGCCAAGGCTTTGTTTTGATCAGTTTCCTGGCCTATTTATCATCTACTCAACAAGTTACATATATAAATGTGATAGTGATTTTTAGTATATTTGTGGAACTATTCAAGGGCTGATTATTAAGGTGTGTTCCACAATCGCTGGCTACTGAAACTCAATCATCAATGCAAATAGAACTTGCAGACAACAAATTCTGCCATGTCCTTCTCCCATGCCATGAGCAATTGTACATTGTTTTTTCTTTCATTGACTGAATCTTTGACACATATATACATCCAACTTTGAGCACCATCATTTAGATGTGAATAAAACTAATGACTTTCAGTGTTGCTTTCCATATTTGATCTTGCAAAACAGAAGGTATTTAGTTGAAAAAAATACCTTTAGAACACAAAGATGCTAAGGTGCATACTCTGCACTCCTCCTGTGCCTGGGAGGAGGGCTGAGCACGTTCCTGCAGTACTCCAAGTTGTTATGCCCAAACAACAATGCTTTAAAACTGATCCAGTTTTGTTACGTCAGTCAACGATTTTGGTTAATAAATCTGCATTACCTATAGTACAAATGACAAGAAAACCATGCCCTGCTTTTCAAGCACAGTCTCTCATCGCATCCCTCATTTTGGGCAGGACTTTCAACAGTTTTCTCTGCTTGTGAAGGAGGTAATGGCTTGTAGAAAATGAGTCACTTTTCTGCATACCACAGAAAAGCATTAATTCTGGTGAGCTCTATGTCTTTGTGTTGAAGATGCTTGCTCATTTCTTTTTTTTCCCAGCAACACATAAGTAAAGGAATCTCTGTGTTACTGCACCAGAAACATCTATGAAATGCATGTGTATCACTTCATCACTTCTCCATACAAATCATGTCTTCACCTGTCACTGTATTTCCACCATTGAAACAAAGGTTTTATTCAAAGTGGGTATCCTAAGAAAGAAACTTCTGCCATCAACCTCTTCACTTAACCAGTGTCTTTTGTTACCTACCATCAGATAGACTGCTGTAAGTTACAGCCAATACCATACTGATATTATTTTATATCATATCATTATGAATCACCAGAAACAAAAAAAACATTCTTCCTCAGCACAGACAGCCATTAAGGACACAACACCCATTGACAGCAATTTCACTGCACTGATATATACGTTTTTCCTTGGTATCAGATTATATTTAAAGCTAAGTCACTCACATAAATAAACAAACAAACAAACAAAAGACCAGGGAAGAATCCAATTCTTTGCAAATGAGAAACTCTGCTGCTGATATCACCAGGTCAGGTAGGAGCGAACTGAGGCTTTTCAACTTGAATTGCCTGATCTGAGGTGAGTTCCCATTTTTAATGAGACATTTACCAAAATTCTGCATATATACAGAAGGCTAATTTACTTCTTGAGAGATCCGTCATATTACCATCTCAATCTAATTAGAGCAAATTGTCTTTAAAACAATATTGATATTAGATTAAAGCTTTCCATTGTATTAGAAGCAGGCAGTGTTTCCCTTATTTAACCTTGGTGACAGATAATGTCAAATTCAACAAAAAACTATTTATTAAAGAGCGAAGTCAAAGCAATTTTTACTCCTAAAAGAGAAAATTAATTAAATTGTGCTAATTGCTCTATCAAATAAATGTAATACATTATGCTGTAAGGGGTAAAGTTGCATACTCCTTTTTTTATATTCATAATGTTTCAGAAACATTACAAAATATTTCTGCTGTCCCCATAAGTTTTGTTTTTTACTGCACCTCCAGATCATGGTTTGACTCTTATACTCTGTGTCAGAACGAAACTTGTTAATGTTTACTTTTCACTGTTAGGTTTCTTGATTGTTCTCAAAGGTAGGTAGAAATCAGCATTTACCAATCTAGTGTCATGTCCAGTTAAGATGTATTTTCTTTTTTCCTAAAATGCATTTTTGCCAAATAAAAAAAAAGCCCACAAGTATGAGGAAAATGAGGTATTTGGAAAAAGGGCTAGCAGTAAAGAGGGAGTAATATTTGGCTTGACTCTAACTAAACATTTTAGCATTACTAGAGGAACCAAGACAAAAAGAAGCAGTTTTCAGAAGTGTGTTTACAAGGTGCCTGATCTTGAAGCTGTTTTGTGCATTCAAAACGTCTACACTTGCAGCTACACTCATTGTAGTAGACCGTAATAGCTGCACTCTTGCAGGTAATGAGTAAATTCCAGCTATTTTGGTAACGGTGTTTTCAGTTCATCATGGTTGCAATCCATATTTTCTTGACACAGCCTGTATGAATGATGGAGAATGTTGACAATTTTACATTTACTATCATTTTGGGTGTTGTTTTCTTGGTAATACAGGAACTTACTGTAATAAAAGCAGTCAATGTGTATTGAATGTTTTTATTCGGTACAGTTTAGTGGGTGTCTGGTTCCCCAGAAAGGATCTGGAAAGCTATACTTGGCTCCAATGAACACATGCAGTTTACGTCTCCTTGCTGACACCCTAAATTTTTCATGCATTAAAAAAAAAAAATGTTACAAAGAGAATGTTTTTCGATGCCTGGTCACCTCTATGAGTTACACAAACACATTTCATGTGACCAGGCCACATGTTGTTGCAGTGCTGTCCTGGTTCTGGCTACAACAGGTGCATGACCGCAGCCACGTTACTGTAATCAGTGCTCAGGGCTGAGGCGGAGAACTGCTTTGCTAGCACAACGATGCTGTACCTGGGGGCAGGGACAAAAGTGATCATCTTCAAAGTCCTTTTAGTAAACCAGTGTCTGATTATTGTTAGTCCTTGTTCTCAGTAGTCTCATCTCCTCCTCCACACACACTTCAGGGTTTCACTGAGATAAGACAATTTTGAAGGCCATTTATCCTCTGAAGTTCACTTTCTCATCCATTAAAAAAAAAAAAAAAAAAAAAATTTGTAGGTTCATTCCTTTTAAAGGGGTTTTTGGAGGAAACAACATTTTATTTTGGTTTTGGTTTTTTATTT
>Ga0181612_139965_pt1:7500-13418 | contig 13418 bp, 6 predicted proteins | sample HoacroProtozoa21_FD_119630 | JGI IMG/M metagenome (GOLD analysis project Ga0181612, IMG submission 119630) | Hoatzin crop microbial communities from Cojedes, Venezuel. Combined Assembly of Gp0051906, Gp0051904, Gp0051908 | reverse complement strand
TTCCAAATCCAAGCTAAAGAACATCTGGCGCTCTGGCAGAGGGTGGGAGTGCGCCGTGGTCTGAGGATGTCCATGTCTGGCAGAGTGGCAGTAAAAACTCAGGACAATATCAACAGTCCAAGGGAGCAAGCACACTCGGTCATCATGGACAATTCCTGCCAAGGGCTCTGTCAGACCCTGCAAGACTTCACTTTGTGTCCTCATGCCAGAAAGCAGTCACTGAATCTCTGGCTCTGTGGCTGAGGGCAGGAGTGCACCAAGGTTTCATACTGTCCCTGTCTGGGCCTCTAGCTGTAAAACGCAGGATTATATCAACAAACCGATGGAGCAACCACCCTCACTCAGCATGCAGAACCTCTGCCAAGAGTTACCCTTATGTCAACCAAAGGCTCTAAGCCCATAATCTCACTCACAGACAATCAAGTACCCATCCCATGATGGCATGGGCAACATCAGCCTCCTGACTACTGTGACAAGGCACGTCAGCTGGGCTGGTGCCCAGAGCTGCTGTCAGTTTTCATTCCTTAACTTTGTGGCTGAGTCCTTGGAAGGTCAAGAATCTCAATCAGTGGCTCAGGGCATAGGTGGGCAATGCTCTGGTGCTGTCCATGTCTGGCAGAGTGGCTGTAAAAAGGCAGCATAGGAACAAACAAAAGGAGGAACTGCCTTCTGTCGTGGTGGACAATCCTTGCCGAGGGCTCAGCCAGACCCTTCAACACTTAACTTTGTGTCCTGATCTTGGAAGTAAGTCAGGGAAGCTCTCGCTCTGTGGCTCAGCACGGAAGTGTGCCATGGCCTCATCCTCTCCATGTCTTGTGAGGTGGCTGCAAAATGCAGGATAATATCAACAAACCAATGGAGCAGCCGCACTCCCTCATGATGAACAACCTCTGCCAAAAGCTATCTCTGTCTCCAGCCAAAGCTCGAAGAACAAAATCTATCTCCCAGCAAAACAAACCCCGTCCCATGATGGCATGGGTAACACCAGCCTCCTGACCACTGGGAGAGGGCACATCACTAGGGTTGGTGCCCTGAGCTCCTGTCAGATTAACTTTGTGCATATCTCCTTCAAAGGAAAAGCACCGCTGGCTCTCTGGCTGAGGATGGGAGTGCGCCGTGGTCTCCTGCTGTCCATGTCTGGGACTGTGGCTGTAAAAAGCCAGGATAATATTGACAACCAAACCAAACCAACAGCCACCCTCAGTCAAGATAGGCAACACCTGCCAAGGGCTCTGCCACACCGTGCAAGACTACACTTTCCGTTAGAATCCTTGTCCTAGGTCAGGGAATCTCTGGCTGTGCAGCTGAAGACGGCTGTGCACCGTGGTCACATCTGGTCCCTGTCTGGGTCTCTGGCTCTCAAAGGCAGCAGAATATCAACAAACCAATGGAGCAACCACCCTCAGTCATCACAAAGAACTCCTTCCAAGCACTCAGCCACACCCGTGGAGACTTCACTTTGTGCCAGCATCCTTGGATAAAGTAGCGAAGCTCTGGCTCTGTGGCCCCGGAACAGGGAGCGACAAGTTCTCGTCCTGTCCTTGTGTGGCCTCCAGATCTGCAAGACTAAGGTGCAGCAGATGCCGTTTGTCACGCCAAGGGCCACCTCTGCCTCCCTGTGCCAGCTCTACAGCTCCCCTCTCCTCCAGACCCCCGCCGCCGACCTCGCTTCCTTGCCAGCTCACCTCCATCCTAGGCCAGCTCCCCTCGCAGCCCTTGCTCTTCCGCTCCTGGCCACCTCCATCATTCTGCCCTCTGTGGCATGGCCACCGTAGCACCAGGCTGATGGAAGGCCCAGCCCTTGGCATTCCCTTGGAACGTGGCATTCCTTCTTTCACGTCTGTGCTGCTGCTTTGCAACTGAAAGGGATTCTGTATCTTCAGGCTAGGTTTCTCCACAAGATGCTAGAGCTGAATCAGGGTTCATATCTGTCACTATTCTCAAAGATTCTTTAGCTGTCCAGGCAGCAGACTTCTTAGAAGACACCTTTATAATTACGGAAGTAGCTGTACATTAATTATTCAGTGGTCACATAAACAAATGGCCTTGGAGAAATCTAATGAACTAACTTGCAGGATTTGATTTTGCCTAATTAATTGTAAATAATATTTAATGTTGTATGTGAAAGGTTTTCTCTTGAAACTTATTGAAATTTTTATGTAACCACAGTGCTATTAGGAATGCGGTGTGAGGGCTATACTGATAATCATGAAATTTCATGTCATGTTTTTTTTTCAGTAGTTATCTGTCTATCTGTTCAAATACAAAACAACATATTTCGTGTCTGGTGCAGCCTATGAGTAGGCTGGGTATCAGGAGATACTTGCACTATGCATAACCACTTCCTAACCTCTGAATTACTTCTTTTTCTCTCAAATTTGGCAGACGATGAGCCTGAACAAAATTTTATAATCAATCAATCAGAAGCACTTTGGTATCAATCAAAACACTTTCTTCAATGCTCACTTTTTTTCTTCCTTTCTACATTCTTGCACATCAGCAGTCTGGACTATATTCGTTCATTAGACATAAACCAGGTAGAGCTGGATCTACATAGAGCTGGGTCTCAGTTTCAGCACAGAGTGACATTTTGTAAGGGAGGTCCAGAATAAAATGGAGCTTAATTTTTTTGCCACAAGTAGCAGTAGCCTGATTTACCTGAGTTCATTAATCCACTTCAAAACTACATTATTTGCAGTGTGTACGTGCACGGACATGTAAGTGAATGTACATACACGTGCAAATTAATTTATTAATGTATTAGCGTGATTTTGGTGTGTGCTGTTATTCTGATCATCCCGTTAAAGTAACTTCAAATACTTCTGTATACAGATTTTAAACCTTCCCAAAAACCTGCTGTTTCATCTGAAATGGAGAAGATTTTATAACGTTGTGTATATAACTTTTTACTTGTGCACATGAACCTGTTTGTGATGTGAGTGAGAATCCTAGCAGGACGGACCGAGTCACCTTCGGGGAAAGATTACAACAGCTATTTTTATTCCAGTTTGCACTTCTCCATGGGGTGTCTGTGTAATTCATGTACTCAGATCATGACAGTCCTGTCAGACTGTCCACAAATGTGCACAACACCATTTCCTTATTTCTATAAGTACTTCTTAGAGGCAGAAAGGAGTTAATATTTTTGTCTGGGATCAGACCCCTGGAGAAGGCTAGTCTTCATTCAGCTGCCTAAATGAGCTATCAATGATTGAGCATGGCCATTACCTGAAAAAGACTCTTTGGATAAAGTAGTGGGAAACGGCATCCAACGGACATTACTTTTTATCAGTGAACTTTTTGCCCCTTCCTTTTCCACTTCACAGGAATCTTGAAAGGAAACCACGCAACTGAACCGTGGAAAAATACTACGTGGGAGAACTGCCACAGTCACTCTTAAAAGGGTAAGATGTGTAGTGTGTCTCGTCTGTTTTCATGGGACATGAATTTCATTTGTCTTAAGTTTGTGTCCTACACATCCATAGAAATTTTTTAATCTTGATAAACAGAAAATGGTTTTGATTATATTATTTCACAGCTGTAAAGTTCTCGGTATTGTCCTTACAAGGGTAAGTCCTCATATAACAGCACGTGACGGCAGAGAATTAAATAAATGTGCTGTCACTCCATGGGCAAGTTTTAAAAGTCAAGCAAAAAGTCAACAAGGCTTTGCTCTGCTGCAGAACCTAGACAAGGACAAATTTTCGGAGTTGCTTCAGGAACGTGTATAAATGTCACTGTTAAATCTCTGCTATTTCAAACCATGCTGCTTCACAGTCAGGCCCAGTGAGGAACAAGTACTCTATATTTTGGTCCCATGTTCTGCCTTGTGTCGGTGTGGCACAGACAGATACTCTCAAATGGCTGGATTTCATTTGCGATGTGCATACAATTCACCTTGTTGGATTTAAACAGATTTTACGGTAGTGATGTACACACATGAGATCAAAGCCGGGTTCGACACGTCTTTGTTGGGATGATGTGTACTCCCAGCTGAATTTCTGAGGCATGATTTTTGAGGTTAGGGATGGTACTGCAGTCTTTTTTTTATGTGTGGGCTGTTGTGGCTGCTGCAACCTTTGCTGGTTTCTGTCCTTTTCATCTTGTGTTCCTGAAGGCAAATCCAGGTCATCCCGTAATCAGTATAAAAATTCTGACTAAACTATACTAACGACTTGATATTAATGAGTGATACTAATATGTGTTCTTTCATAAAGGAGAACAGGTGAAAAATATGGGTGTTCATCTCTCATCATTGTTTTCCCTCTACATCTTTTTTCTGTTATTGTTTTATCAGATATTTCTATAATTGTACTTTTGTGGTCCACAGTTTTAGGACTATATTTTGACTTTTTGAGTGATGTTCCTATTTTTTCTATGGAATCAAATTTTTTTTAATTGTATTTTTTATACTTCCATTTCTACATAGACTTTCAAAATGAGATAAAGAGCTGAGATTTATTCTGACCTGTTTTGGTGACTTGGCTTTATTTATTTTTGTGTTTTCCTGCTCATTCCCACTTGAATGCACTGAGTTTCTATTAACTTTCCATTCTAAGTGCAAGTGCTGATGAGTACAAGAATAAGATTGAACTACAGATCCAATGATGTGGAAAGCTGAATTAGATCTTCAGTAACACCCTCAAACATGCACATGTATGAGCAGCGAGACATATTTACTTTGTGCGCACAAAGCAGGCAAAGCCACAGAGAACTGCAATTCTGTCTTTTTTTCTTTTCTCTGTTTTCTCTTTTTTTTTAAGCAAAGCAAAAAATCAGGCTTTTACCAGTTTGTGATTATCTGCCCTGTCCTGCTGAGAATTCATTTCAGTGGAAACAGGCTTTGTTTGCATTCATATTGTGTGTATAAATATCATTGTATAATTATGATCCAAGGACTTATAAGTGACACTTGAGACAGGGCAAACACTGCAGGGAGATGAGCTGGTTAGAACCTGTCAAAGTATTGCAATGAGAATTAACAACTAGGTCTAGACATTCTTTTAGTTTTCAAGGTGTTATTTGCTGCATTGCAGTCCAAAAATGTGTGTAAGTATAAAAATATATGCTTTAAAAAGCAAAAGTATTTTAAAAATAATATTTTTAATGTGCTTTCCAGCATTTCTTGCATGCATTATAACATTTTTGTCTTTCTTGCCAGCCATATCCAGAGATTTCATTTTAATCAAACCTTCCATGTTTTAGTTCTAGAGTCACAAGCACACACTGCAGTTTGAAATTCTGCAAACATAAATAAAGCCCACAGCACCATGGATATGAATGTCTTCCATTTGGTCAAATTCCCTGTATACTCTACAAGGGAATTTTGATATGAAATCGCTGTTTCATGAGAATCCTCTTTCAGATACAGTGCGGAATACTGCTCAGACACTGTAAGTCATTTTAAATCAGCTTAGACCTTCCTCAAAACCCTTAGAACAGTAATGAAATTGAACATGCATGCAAGGCACCTGGCTTTGCCCTACAGCAACCATAGTCACCAGTCAGCTTAGTACCATTTGTTCCCCATTTAACCAGATTACCACATCACTGGTGAACATATATATAAACCTGCTGTTAATAAGACCCCTGGAAGGAGTAGCTGGTTCAATATGAGACATTTATCCCAACACCAAAGATGAGGAGGTCTCCATCAGCTTCATCCCATTGTAAGAGTTTGTAGTTGGGGTTGAAATTGGGATCAGGATTTGAAGTTGACCTCTGATAGGTAATGGTGAGGTTCAGTCTAAATTAAGATGAGACCAAAGAGATAAATTTGGAGAAAGTTGTTTGGAAAAGCAATTATTTATTTATGGTGCACAGTGCTTTCAGATTCTTAATTTCTTGTCTCCTTTGGGCAAAACTTTGTAGCCCATACAACACAAGGAAATGGATCCCAAAGTCAAAGCAGCCTGTAT
>Ga0181612_139965_pt1:0-5000 | contig 13418 bp, 6 predicted proteins | sample HoacroProtozoa21_FD_119630 | JGI IMG/M metagenome (GOLD analysis project Ga0181612, IMG submission 119630) | Hoatzin crop microbial communities from Cojedes, Venezuel. Combined Assembly of Gp0051906, Gp0051904, Gp0051908 | reverse complement strand
CTACCTATATGGCAAAAGAGCAATTTATTCCAAGATGTATAGAAGTATGGATATTTCGCTAAGGAGTAAAGTTAGATATCACTAAGGGAAGCGTGTGTTGCCTGAATGTTCTCTTTAAATTTGGTTGTAAACTGTCCTGTGGCTCTGTTACAAAACAGATGGAATTTGAGGCTAAAACCTGTCTGTTGTAATCTGATCTTAGGTGCTGTAACTGGTTTTGTATCCCTAACTGTGCACATCTTGTGCTTGCTCTGCGTGCTGCAACAGCTAAAGCTCAAAATGGGACCTCGCTTTGTGCATAGACAGCAGCTACAGTAGGTTGAGCCAGAACGGGTTTATCTTCCTAGGCAAGCTAAGCTTCTCTCAGCTGGAAATTGCTCTTTACATGTTAGATAATCCACCTGTAAAGAGTTACGAATTGCACCCTATTATTCTTATTTTATGCAGATTCCATATGTGACATGCATGGATTGCTATTCATGCAGCTTTATTGAGAAATGGCTTGGAATAGGGCATGAGTCATTTGTGATCTTTTATACTAGAGATAGGAATACATTTTTCTGAATTATTAGCCCGGTCTTATTTTGTAGGTTGAAATTGTTGATGATGCCACCTACATTCCCACGTTGATATCCTGACCCTGGGCAAAATCTGCAGTGGATCTTTGTGGAGCCATATTTTCACTATCCAATTTGGCTTCTATTTAATGTGAATTCTTATAAAAGCTAATAGAGAGGAAGAGAGTTATATTTCCTTATGGAAAAATACGTTTACTGAATAAGCAACATACAACAGCAGAGAGAAAATAAAAAAGAGGAATTGGAAGATGGAGACAAAAACCTTGGAAAAGAAAACAAGATCTTGAAATGGGAAACTGACAACTGGTGTGAAATCAGGATGAGAGAAAGGGGAATTCTGAGAAATTCATAGGCCAGGGGCACTGTAGGTGAAAAATGTGCTCACTGAAAATAGTAGAGAAGACAAGGCAGTAAAAAGGGAAAAATTTCTTAGAAGGAAAAAAAACCCCAGGTAGTATGGCAATTTCAGGCTAAAATAATACTGAACTTTTATTACAACATGGGCACATATTGTTTCATTGAGGATTTCATATTTGGAGTCCTTGTTTGTATCCAGACTCCCGGAGAGAAGAATCTGTCTGAGTTTTTTGCATAGGAAATTATGTGAAGAAATTCACAAGAAATTTAGAACTTATTTGAAAATTTTTAGAGGTTATTTTCTTTCAGAACAGTGTGACTCTCTCAACCCTGTTTGAAATGAGCTAGTTTTCCAGGCAAAGCTATTTAGTGCTATAAAAGACAGTAACTCTAATAGAGTATATAGATTCATTAAGGGCCATACTAGATCTGTGTCAAATATGTGACCCTCCAATCTGTGTGCAGTTAGCTGAGGCAGTACTATCTCCTCATTACTATCTTGAATTTATTGTCCATGAAATAGGCTGTTGCCTGCTTTTCTATCAAAACAAATACAAAGACTAATCTGGCACATAAAAATGTAATTCAGAATATTGATTCCTACTAGCTGATCTAGATATACTTATCACTGATACAATGGTCTTTAGGAACTGTTGATATTTTTCATAAAATAACAACACATTTTCAGTTTTAGGAATTTTCTGTTTAGCATGGGTTTTCAATAACTTCATGCCAAAGAAACAAATCATGTTACGGATTTCTTACATAAAATATAGTGTGTGCTCAGAAGTTCTAAATAGTGTCAGGCCATTGATGATGTGAATTGTGCACAAGTCATGAAAGGCAGGAAATAAAATTATAAGAAAAATGTGCTTTTAAATAATTAAAGCAGATTCCTAGGCAGCTTAGCCCTTCAAATTAAGATTTTTAAATGGAGACTTTTTGAGATATAATGCAGGAAAAAATTCATGTTGACAGAAAAACAGTTTTTTCATTCTGATTTAATCATTCCCTCATGATATCAACATTGTATTTGTTTTGTCAAAATTTAATTTGTTTGACTTCAAAGTTAAACTGACTACCTTGTAGAAAATGGAACGGTTTCTTAGCATTCCCTCAAAAGTAATAAAATTTAAACTGTGGTTAGCAGCAATAACACATTCAAAGTGTTTTAAAAATAAAAACCTTAATTTATATCCCAGGTTACAAGTTATTGTAGGCTATTTGATTATACGGCAGTCCTACCCGCATGTTCTGTTTTGAATATAACCCTAATGCTTCAGAGCTGTTAAAATTTCATTCAACTTGGAAATCAGCAAAGACATAATGACATCTTCACTGGAGAGTACACTTTTTTTTTTGAAACAGTAAATGGTGTTCACATTACTTATAATTCCTATGCATGTTGGATTGGGTATGTTGGTTTTGCTAGTTTTTACTATGTTGCTACAGTTTTCAGTGGTATAGTAGTAGCTTTTTTCTCCCCAGAGCTTGAGCTTCAAAAGGCATAATTTGTCTTCCAGAAATGTAATAGGAACTTTGATCTACATGGCCAAACTTTTCATCTCATTTCTGCATTCAAAGAAAAAATAATAAAATATTTCTTTTCAAAGGCTAGATTTTGAGAGCTAAATTCTTATTTACTAAAGAAGTGCTGGGTTTTAGGCTCTTGGGGACGTTTCCTGTCTTGGTTCTTCTAAGTTAGTGGTAAAAGATTCTTTTGGCAGGTCTGGATCAGACCCTGGCCTCTGGCTGTTCAGGCTCAGGGTGACCGGTACATCCCACCCTCACCCTTCAAGGATACGGCAGGTTTTGGGGAAGTGGTACTTCTTCCACGCTTATCTGCACAAAACCTCACTTATTGGAAGCTGTTGTGCCTCTGTTGCTCTCTGTAGTGACGACGAAGTCAGAGAGGTAGAAGATTATTCCACTTTCACAGCTGTACTGCTGTTTAAATTTTTTTCTCTTAAATGCGCAATTCCAGTAGTTATGAAAAAGTCTGTCACTATCAATAACTGCTTATTCATAATGTTGTCAAATGTTCTGCTCCATAGGCTCCACTGCATCCTAATCTGGAAATTGTGGAGTGTTTCTGTGGAGTCCTAGCTCTCTTTTTTCTTCCATGCTTTCCATTCCTTTTAATTGACATAATTAATGAATTGTTGTCTATCTTTAATTCCAAATAGATCAGCTTGAGCTGCAAATTCAGATATCTGAATTTAGCGGTTTCACAGGTGTTCCTGGACTTTCTGTGGCCTTTAACCTCATTTGGCATAAGTTGTTCTGTTTATTTTGGTAAAAGTTCATTACATTTATCTCATCAAAGCAGACTGAAAGATCACTTCAGAACCACTTATAACTGAGTTCACAACAGTTCAGGAACTCCAGGGCATGGATCTTCAGATGTTAAGGCAGCTGAAAGATACATTTTTTAATTTATCTCTGTTCTGTCAGAGTTAAATATAGTTCTTCTGTTTCAATGAGTTAAAATAAAACTTTCTTTAGGGCTATGACCAGGCAAGTTTTCTACTGCCTGTCCTTTAGGGACTCTACTGCAGGGTACTGGACACATTTATCATGAAAATAGGACATTAAAGGAACTATGCTTTTAAAAGATTTTCTCTAGAGGTCTGTTAATCCATGGTTAAACTGGTTGTACACAATTTCTGAGCAAAATCTTTCACTTAACACTATGCTTCCTTCTCCCCAGGTCCGTACCTGAAAGAAAACTGGTGACAATTTGTCCCTAATATTTTTCTACAAATTCTTCAGATTTTTGACATAGGAAAAAATTATGAGTACTGAGTATATTTAGCTAACTGTGTACCAATGCTTTTTGTGTTCTAAAGATTTAAACTCATATTTCTGGACTAGCTGTAGAGGAGATGGCAGTGTTAGCACCTGGTAATTCATTTTGTTATCTCTGTGACAGGGTACAGTTGCTCTTCAGAGTGATGTAACACCCTCACAGAGGGTATCACGCCTGCTGTGAGAAACTGAGATTTATTTTTGGTTGGAAAGGGGAAAGAGAGAGGTCAGAAGAAGAGGAGGAAGGGACCTCAGACAAATGGCAAATGTTAATGGTTGTCAGAGAGGGGAAAGAAATGAACAAACGTTGCCTTTGTAGAACAGGGATTCTGGATGGGTAGTTTACAGCAAAAATGAAATGGGTCAAACTTAAGCTAGTGTACACCTGAACTATTTCATTTGTAAGTTTTGTATTTTTCACCTTAATTTTCATAACTTTTGTATTCTCACACATGTTTTTACAGTACCTGATGTATTTTGGATGGCACTGGAGCATTTATGTAAGTGATCCTGCAAGATTTCCTGCCTGTTGTGCTGAGGGAGGGTGACATAACATGCCATTTCCTAAAATTCAGGGTGAAAACTGAGTCCGTATATTTTAGTTTCGCTGCCTAACAGCTTCAGGTGGAAGACAGAAATTCCAGCTTGATAACAGTACGCATCTCAGGCTGGCTCAGAAGTCTGTTTATGCAGGTTATGGCTGGGTTAAGAAACCACTGAACTGTCACGTACCATCGGAATTAACAAGGCCATCCAGGTCTAAGGTCCCTAAAAAGACCCATCTAGCTTAGAATCAATTAATCTTGTGGTGGGTTGCATGATATTAGAAGAGTGACAACAGATGTAGGTTTTGCTTAAGCATAATTTCATAAAGACCATCAGCTGTATTTTTAGTTGGTGAAGAACACTCATAGCTTTACTGTAGTGAAAATTTCTCCAAAATCACTAACTCACATGTGCTGAGGATTAACTTTGTGAACGAAAATAAACACTGAGGACAAGTTCTGTAGTGAACAAACATGTTCAGAAGAATTCAACGCACCACGTAGAATCAAGTGAAATACAAATCTCTCAAAATACTTGAATTATTGACAGAACTGATATTTCTATATTGTGCATGTATTTCCAGCTTCCTGTTGAAGTCATTACTTTTTCACTTTTGTAAATAAAATTGACTGTAAAATTCAAATAGTGACTCAAAGATACTGTAACTATCATCCAGATATGTCTCAAATCAAGGCTGCAGTTTTGAACCCT
>Ga0181612_123095_pt1 | contig 13418 bp, 5 predicted proteins | sample HoacroProtozoa21_FD_119630 | JGI IMG/M metagenome (GOLD analysis project Ga0181612, IMG submission 119630) | Hoatzin crop microbial communities from Cojedes, Venezuel. Combined Assembly of Gp0051906, Gp0051904, Gp0051908 | reverse complement strand
TTGCTGTTACAGGACGCTTTTGTGAAAGGAAAAAAAGGGGAGGCTGAGATTACAAAGTTGGCAGAATTTTGGATAAAAACCCCTTTTTTTTTTTTTTTTTTTTTTTTAAACTCCCACTATTGCAGCAAATTCATGAAGAACAGAGGAAACTGATGCAATAACTGAGAGCAATGGCTTTTTTTACTGGAAGTCTGTAGCTGTGGGGTGACTTGGCAGATCCAAAGGCTCTTGAAATACACATAAGGCAGGCAAATGCTTCTGGCCTTATGCTGTGTTCAGATGGCTCTAGATCTGAATTTTTTAAGTCCTACTGAGAAACTGAACTATGTGGGTTTGCTGAACATCTGATAACTTTGGAATGTTTGCACTGCGCTCTGCTGCATGGTGCAAACACATCCAGTAGCTTTCTGGGTGGTGAAAAAGTCTTTACAGAGGAAGTCATTTAAATGTTGCAGAAAACAAGCTACTAATTAGATGATAAAGGCAAGTAAACTCACGGAAATACAAGTGGGCTTCTTTCTAATTAAAGCAAGAATATCTTATTCTGGAATATGATGGCTTGTTCATCAGGCAAAATTTTCAGATCAAGATTCAACATCTTTCTAAAGGTACAGGCACTAGCTTGCCTGGGGGTTATTGATTTGATACAGGAAAGGATGGGTAGAATTCAGTGACATATATTATGCAGGTCAGATTACATTAGCCCATTAATGCCTGTTGGCTTTAATATCCTTGAATCTATAGAACTTTGTGCAGTGGAGTAGCTAACAATGCTGACATTTTAAATTGTCATCTTCAGATTTCAGTCCTGGAAAAAATGGGGCAGTTCATCCATGTGTTTGCTGTTTTCTTAGCAAGCATGAAGGTCAGAAACTTTTCTTCTCAAATATAAAGTCTTTGGTTATATAGCAAGAGATCCTTGTTCTAGAGAGGAGGAGGAATTCTTACCCTGGTGTTGTTAAATCTGACATCGTATGAAATTCCATCCTGTTTTTTGAGGGGAAGACTTTTATGAGAGTATCATGGCTTGTCAGCTGTACAAAAGTCATTATATATGAAGTCAATAAACCCTGTTGTGCCTCTGGTCTACTAGGGTTTCGTAGCAAGTTAACTCCATCGTGGAGTGGTATATGCAGTTGAATGCAGATGTGAAATGTTAGAGGGCCTGTGTAAATATGGGGCTGCTTCCCAAAATGCATATTGCCCTGGGTTAGTGGTAACTCCTTGGTGTTTGATGAATCATGGGCAGGATATGGAGACACAAACTGGAGATAAAATCATTCCAGTCAACCTAGTTGCCATTGTATGTTACAAGGTTTTGGCAGGTAAAAGCAGACAGCAGCGGTCTGTCTAACACATCAGCCTGTAGCGTCTCGATGGCAACAGAAGCCAGTGTGCCTTAGTCAGGCTAGCAGGGTGGGCTACGCTTCTCAAATATGGCAATGAAGCAATATAAAGCAGTACAGACATCTACTGCTGTTTGGCATAGCTATGGTGTGGCGTACCATTATTGCCAACAGCAAGTGGGCAGGGCAGTTCTTCTGGGTCCTCCAACTTCATTTGCTCTTGAATGGAGAGAATGCTGTATTCATCTACCAAACACATCTATCTTTTGACGAGAAACAAAATCTGTGATCCCTGTTTCTTCATCATATTAAAAATTATTACATTAATTCAAGTGTAATTTAATCCTCTAAGCCATGGTGTAAATTGTTAGTGTCAGAAATAGACATGTTTATTTTACTTGATTTTCAGCACGGTTGAGTCAGCCGTAAAGCTATTTTGATAACAAATCTGTGACGTTGCTATACTTAGTAGATATTGGTGGGACATGGATACCAGAACATTGCGTCTGTGTGTGTCGGTATATAGGTCTAATGGATCATTATTTTTGTGGAGTTAAACTGTTCAATGCCCCTAGAACATAGATGTATGTGTGACTAAGTTATGCTAATAAAATTTTGTGTGTTATCAGGAAGACACAGCCTGAAGGCTACTGGAGAGAAATGGGATTGTAGCATAGGCCTACAGAAGTACAAGAGCAGGATGATAACAAAAGCTTTAGAAGTGCAAGCATACATAGACTGATTAACAGAGGTCCCTGGGCTATAAACACAAATCACACGCAATTACAGGCCACTGAAGGAATGTAACCTTGGGAGCTGGGTAAAACTAGTTCTAAGGGTAAAAAAGAGAGCAAAAAAGTCTCTACAGACCATATAAAATGAAACTCAGATATAACATGGAATTAGAGCAAATGGTCTGTCTTAGCAAACATAAAAATAACACCAAGCAAACCCAAAAGTGACAAAAACCCCTCCCCACCGTCCCAATCTTCCATCAGTTTCATACTCCTGGTGAAGAACCTGAGGTGCTGACAGCTCACTGGAAAACCTTTCACCTTCCCAAGACAGACTAGTACTATCACCCTTAACACCATGAAGGACTTAAGAAAGGTTGAACATAACACCAGAAGGAGGAGTTACCAGAAAGTTTACTTACATGATTTTGACTGTATCATTCCTGGGAATGAGCTGTAAAAATCTGAGCTGTATTATTGTAAGAGGACAGATCTTTGATTAGATTCCCAGTACTTTAATCAGACTGACTAACAATAAAATCTTGGTTCTGCATATAAGGTATGTTTCTTTAGCTTACTGAATTACATGGGGGGTTTAGTCTTTTACTCACCTGTAAGACTCGATTGTGCTTTAAATCCAGTAAGTATCATGGAGCGTTGAAGTTAGCCACTAACATTTTCAGATTTTCATTCTGAATGAAAAAGGCTATTCTAAATAAGGGGGAGGAAGAAAACAAAAGCAGAGAAAGTGCAGAATGGAAAAAAAAAGGAACACAAACTTCAGTTGATTCTCCATAGGAAAACCCCCTCACATGCTTTGGCTTAAATCAGGGAACTAAAAGACTTGTCAAACTTAGAGAGTTTACATTACCATAAGAACACTATGTGATATACCTTATCAAAGTATGCTCTTTTCTGCCTTATGGTACAGATATGAAAAATGTTGTTCTAGCTTTGGAGCCCTTGTCTACGTTTGAAGTAGTGAACCATGATTGAAAGTGATTGAATTAACAGGGCTTAATGAGTCAGCTGAGTCTCTGCAGCTGATGGTGAGCTTGTTGTTACAGGCATCTGTGCCTGTAAAATAAAACCTGTGAAGTTTAGCTATCTCTTTAGTGGATGTGATTAGGGGTAGAGGAGAAAGGAAGGATTGAAATGTGTTTAACTTTCAAAAAAATAGTTTCAGTTTGGTATTTCTGTGCAGGTATTTTCTCTGAATATTTCCTTATTTCACTTGAAATAGCTATGCAATGATTGCACAATATTAATAATTCTCTGGGAACTCATAATAAAATGCATATTTTATAGTTTTAGTGTACCGAAGCAGTGTCTGCTTACCAGAAATTTTTGCTTGTTACAAGAGGTATGCAATATTTTTATTATCCAATGTACAATGCATTTCTGAGATGCATGAGAAGCGGAAATGAGGTAACAAAAAAAAAAATTTTGAAACTTGCAAGATTTTATGAAAAATGGAAAGAATAGGAAGTTTCTAGAATTTTGTCCATAGACTAGCTTATGGATAATTTGGTAAAAAATAAATTTTTTTTTTTCTGACAGACTAATCTTGGATCAGCAGGATGAGTAACAATGAGTTAGTGACCTTCTTGGCAAGGCAATGTGTAGCACCAATCTCTGCACTTAGATGTGAAGTAGTGATGGGAAAAAGTGACGGAGGAGGTGAAATTTTATTTTTAGGTAAGACCAGTGCAACTCTTTATGCTAATAATTTCTGAGATACAGATAAGGGGCTAAAGAGCCAGATAGGCTACCTAAATGTATTTTTCAGAGCATGTAATCTGAAGTCCACTGAGCTCAATGGGAGTTACTACTTACTTGCAAATCTAATGACTTTGCTAGACATTCAGTTTCTTCCACTTCTTTCCCTGAAGGTTTTCTGCCTGACTGCCTTTCCTTGGTTTGTCATTGAAGGATATGGGGAAATTGCTCAGTGCAGATAGATTTAGATATGAGGTAACAAGCAATCAACATGTTTTTCTTGGCAAAGGTAAGATGGTCTCCAATAATTTGTTCTCTAAACTTCAGAAAGGGTTTCCACCAAAACACAACCTGAAAGATCTAATTTCTTTTAAAAATTTACAACCCAGCATCCTATTCTGCCTAATTTGACCTTAGTATCATTTCTCTACCCATTCAACTTATTTCAGACATTTTCTCTTAATCAATCTATGGATATTTCATGCTCTAAGTCTTTCCTGTAAAATTATTCTCTCCACACGCTCACATTGCTTTAATGCTTTTGGTCCCCTCAGTTTTCCAATGTCTATCATGTTATGCTTCTTAGAATTGAATATATTAGTCTAAATTCTGCTCGCTTTTTAGAAACAAATTATTTTTTCTTTGCTGTAAGTCAAGATACTTCTGTACGTGTTGCTCAAAGTCATATTGTCCTTTCTGTGCAACATGCTGTTCTGTAATTCACAATTTACTATCCTGAAATAATATTGGTGTTCTAGTTTCTTTTCTCATGTTTTGAAAAACAACTTCATCTTGTTGCTTCATCTTTTACCTATTCAGCTGAACCTAAGGAAATTCTATACTGTATTTCTTTGCCTTTGTTGTAGAAAGGTAATTTACTACACTTCCCAATTTATTACCATATGCTAATTTAATTATTGTGCTGTTTAACCTCTTCCATATTGTTAATGAAGATGAATCTCTCACAATTTTTCCGTCTTCAATGCTGATGGTCAATTGTATGTTAAAAGAGTACTAATCAAACACTTGCAGACTTTACAAAACGCCTCCAAGTTCATTCCATTGGTGTTATTATTCTGTTATTACTCTTCTGCTTATATTTTATTCATCCGATTTTCCTGTGAGAACCTGTTTCTTTCCAGGCCAGACTGACTGAACATTAGCAGATAGTCCAAGAATACTAGCAAATCTTTTATAAAACTGAGAATTGCCTCCACGTGCTTGTATCCCACAACATATTAACTTCATCCAGCATAATAAACTTTTCATAAAGCCAGGGTATTTCTTCCTTCAGTTATTGTCTAGAATACAAGCATTTTTTGGGTTACCTCCTTCATTTTGTAGACCTGAGGTGAAGTTTGCTAGGCAATAACTGTCTGGTTCATGTATGCATTTTTGAAGGCTGGTCTCAAATTACTCAGCATGCACATTTCTACGCATTTCCTCCAACACTGCTGGTAGGATAGGGAATTCAATTACTAACTGTCTCATGGATTTAGTAATTTGGCTCCCTCCCCATTTTCTTGTATTCTTGTTCCTGCCCTTTATTTGTAGATATGCTTATTTTGCAGTTGTCAGTTTTCTCTTACCAAGAAGGATACTTAGAGAGTAGTTCACCTTTGTACTGTGGAGTGTAGTCTTTGATTCCCTCACCCTGACAGCGCACTCTAGAGTGTTTTGGTGGTGTCAGTTCATGACACCGAGACTTGTACTAATAAACCACTGCTCTGGGATGTTTCCTTCACAGGTTTATCCTCTCTTTTGTGATACTTTCCTCTTGTGGACCTCTTTCTCAAGGAAATTACAATGCACTAATTATATGTGCCAGGTAAGTTTAAAAACAGCTAGCCTAAATTCTCTGTTGAGCCAGGATATGAGAAATGAGAAGACCCTGTTCCGGAGAAGGCTGCTGCACACAGCGAACCCAGAGGAGAAAGGACAGATGCAAGTAGTTTTCTGTCCTAGTTGTGAGAAGCAGAGATAACGGAAGCTACTGAAAAATGCTTTGAAACAATGCTTTTCTGAATTCATCCAGCCCATGCTGAGATTTGTGATGATGTCCATTTTTAGCAGACACTTAACAGCTGAGGTTCCTGAGTTGGGTACCTTTTGTTGTTGTTGTTGCAGAGGGATGCAGGTCACTACATATGCTGTCTAGGCTGGTTTGTCTACCTTAGGCATTTTTATAGTCTTTGGACATAAAAAAAGCAGCTCTTTCACAGTACTATTCAAAACAGGAGGTGTTCTCTTTGGAAAAAGACTATTTTGTTTTAGAATAGACATGGAGCCTAGCAACTACAGTAGATTGTGTGGATATCCTGCTACATCTCTAGAAAACCTCATATTTTACAATATTCCTAGACTCACAGTGAAATAATGGGATTTAAAAACACAGTATACAATTAGCTCTCAAATGCAGTGTCATAAGTAGCTTCAGCTTATGAGGAAGTGTAAGCATTCACCAGCTGTGGGAAGGCCTTGAGTTAAAAATAATCTCGAGAACAGAAAATGTTAGTTGCATCTACAAATGGAATCACATCAGAAAAAAAAGGGGTTAAGTTATTAACACAGAAAAATCCAGTAACTTTGTAGATAAGCCCAGAAAGACTGGTTTAATCAAATGTCACACTGATGCTGGCAATAAAGATTGTTGTCAAAATGCCTTACAGAGCTTCATCTATGAGGAAAAAAAGATATAGAAGATCAATGAAATCAGACGTTAAGAGGGCATTGTCTCTGCTGCTGGTTGTTCGTGGGCATCTCTACTCATGTTAGTATATTTCCTCTGGTAAGCAGTTTTATGTGGACCGTGGGAAGTTGAACGGTGCAATTCAGAGATCAATATCTGCTGTCTAAGTTTGATGACTCATTAGGTTTTTAAAGTGAAGCTAGGCCCATTAGCACCTAAGACATATGTAAGGGTAACTGTCCTGCAGGTGTTTCTGAACATAAATTGAAAATCACCGTTCTATAGTAAGAGGATGTTGTATCATTTTAAAGTCATGTCCTTTATTTCACCTGCAATGTTGCAGAGATTAGGGAGTCTTGTTATGGAAACTTTAATTTTCAGAATGTATGTTTCTATTTAGATGGCTTAACAGAAGCATTGTCTGTTTTCCAAAAGCAGCCACAACAACAGCTTTTGCAAGATTTAGAAGCATTTAATAGAATATGAAAAGTAGGGATTATCTGTGTATTAGAGAAATGTCAATTACACTTCTGTTTGGAATAGTAGCTAAGAATTAATAGCAGATTTTTGTAAATGCTTAAGTAGGACTGAAAACACAATCTGATAGTCAATTAAAAGAAATTAGGTCATTTTGAGGAACCATCAAGTACCACTGAAACTACATGCCTTAATGTTCAGTTAAAGCTTCCTTTTCAATCAGCTCACAAGATGCGCCTTTTGAACAGACTCAGATATGCTAATAAGCATTTCAGCTTAAAAGTGTTTGTCAGCAGTTTTAAAATATTCACAACTCAACTCATTGAAATTGCTTTCCTAAGGTTTGGCAGCATGCTTAGGAGCATCTGTCACAAAGCTTTTCCATAAAGGATCGCACAGTGTGGTAGTTCAGTTCCTATTTCAGGTGATAAAGCAGTACAATAAATAGTATGAGGTGAGGTGATTTCACATCAATTTCTGCTGTTGAACACTTCTTACTCTGGTATTCAGCAATAGAAAACATCCTCCAAGTAATGGTCCACGTCCTCAGCTGCTGTAAACCTGCGGAGATTCACCGACTGCAAATTCATCTGGGGTCCAGTGTAGTTCATAGAATCCTACAGGTGGGATACAGTAAGAGAGTCCAGACAGTTAAACATACCCAGTATTGTATTTCTAAGTAGGGTTTGCCTCACGGTATTGTCTACCACAGTATCTAACCTCACATTTATTACTTTCAATAGGGAACTAGAGCAATACCTCAATTTTTGAAAAGTTTTGGAATTATCTGAAGATGAAAACTATAATTTACCCCTCTCTGCACATAGGTTCAAATGAAAACCTGGGATGCAATTGTCTTGTCAAATTTTATGTTTGGTCATTTCAAATTGCAAGGAAATAATATAAATCATCTAAGAATACTAAAACTATTATCCAAAAAATAGGGAGAAAAATATTTCTCTTACTGTTCCTTGCACTCCAGCAGGATTGTTTAGAGTGACTTTTAGCCACTTCATGTTCATTTGTGAATGGGGTGATGATGTTAAGAGGTGTAAAGTAGTTTAATTTATATTTCTAGAACTCTCCCAACCAACCACAGATACTATAAAGTGAGATGGACAAATGGCAAGAGAATATGGGAGCAGAAGTAACGTGTGCTTTCATAACTGAAGATAGTGGAGTAAATAAAGACTAGCTGTCCTCCATTGGGCTGAAACATTGGAAAGGGGGTGCTAATGCCACCCTGGTGTAAGGTAGTCTAAAAGTACAGTGTAGCTGATGAACTGTGAAATAAATGAGAGTGAAGAGCAATTGAGTCCTATTGCAGTGTGGGAATCCCCCTTCCAGACGGGGGAGGTGGTACAGGCATTTCTCTCCTTTGTCTCTAATCCCCACAGATCGTGTACTGGGTCTGGCTGGGGTGCAGTCCATTTTCTTCACAGCAGCCTGTATGATAATGTTTTGGCTTTGTGATTAAAACAGTCTGTATAACGCACCTGTGTTTTGGTTACTACTGAACAGTAATTGCACAGCATTAAGGTTTTTTATTTTTTTTTGTCTCTGCCCCTTTGCTCCCCTCAGTGAGTAGCTGGGAGTGGGCAAGAAACAGGGGGGGACGACACAGCTGGCATATCTCACCCAAACTGGGTAAAAGGATATTCCCTAGCATAAGATGTCATGCTTAGCAATAAAATGCCTAGCAGGAGAAGGAAGTGTGGGTTTTGTCTTCTAAGGTAGCTGTTGCTCTGAGACTAGCTGGGCATTGTTCTGCTTGAGTGATGTGCATCACTTCTTTATATTTTCTCTTTTTTTTCACTTATTAAATTGTCTTTATCTTGACTCATGAGTTTTATTGCTCTAGCTCTTCCTATTCTCTCCCTGTCCTGCTGGGGGCAGGGAGTGAGTGAGCAGCTGTATGGGTGCTTAGCTGCTGGCTGGGGTCAACCCACCACAAAGAACAAGCTGCAATAATATTGAAAATATCACTCCTTGACCCAGTCCCTTGTAAGTCTGCTAGTAAAATGGGAAATGGCTAAAGAAATGTGCTAGTGTCCCTCCTGCCCCATCAGTAGGTCTCTAACTATTCCACCTTCTCATGCTTTTGCTTTTACCATCTTTTCAGCCCAGCATAGGTATGGTTCAAATAACTGCAATTGATTCCTTTCAGTTGTCTGAGCTCTGTTAAAATCAATCTGTGTGAGAGTACTGATCTAGAGTTCAGATATTTTCATGCAGTTCCTTTGCCCTGGGCGAGAGCAGACAAAACCAGGAGGGTGAATGGTCACTACTGGGCTCAGCACTGGAAAATTTGGTTTTTACTCTCCTGGTGCCACTAGTCTGCATTGGCCAAGTGTAACTGATTTTCAGCCTGGATATCTAATATGCTGGCAGGAGCAGGACTGAAGAGCATATTACTTTGCACAGTCTGAGAAACTATTATCTTGATGTATAGGCTGGAGCCTCTGCATTGTGTTTTTTTGGGGGGAAGAACAGACAAGGAGTGGGGCTGGTAACAGACTGCATTGAGAAGAGCTGATGAGGGTTGTTGGATAAGGGCAATGATATAGTGATCTCTAGCTTCAGATGCCAGAATCTCAAAGACATGTAAGAACTAAAAAATTTATGTGGTTTGTTTCTTAGAGCATGCAGGCAATCTTTATGAACTCAGTTAATTCTCCAGAGAAGGCACAGGTCACCTTTGGTGTGCCATTAATGGCTGAAACAGGAGGATCTAATAAGTAAGAAAGGGGGAGAAAATGTCTCAGCTTTCTTTCGTAGTAGAACCTTCTATGTTTCAGGAATAATCTAATCTCTACCAGAGCAGCAGTAGCTAAGCCATGTATCTAGTTAGCAATATGGTTATTTAACCCCAGGAGTCTCCTGTGACTTCTTTAAAAAGCCGTTTTTATTCCAGCCATGCTACTTTTCTCTGCTACAGTAACCCTTGGGAAAACTGTATACCATAAGACTGTATTCGGTCTACCTTACCAGCAAATCACTTTCACACTTGGTCAGGTCTCTTTGGATTGATTGTCTGCATTTACACTCCTGTTTAGAGCATCCTCAATTTGGCCTTGAGGCAAAACAGCAAATCATGTGCTGACAGCATCAGTCTTAAGATCTGTGATGGGCTCTTCCTGCTTGTCTTCTGAAATGAAATCCTAGGTGCATCCAGTGTGCTGCAATCACATCTGCTATGAGCAGGGCCCCAGCAGCTGCTGTGCAGGATGCGGAGGAGAGCGCTGGCCCATCTGCCTGCATCTACCACGAGGTGCGATGGGGCTTTCAGGCTGAGGATCTAAACCGAGTGAAACCTGCTTGTCCTAGAGCTGGTTCAATCTGAAGAGCAGCCTGAAAATGAGCATTAGTGAGTAATATGTTTGTAGCCACCTTCCAGGTTTCTTGTCACTTCAAAGTTTTTCTGGCATAGTCTGCAGCTGATGTCTCACATGCTGTAAGCACTCCAGAAAGATCCAGTGTCGTGGGCAAGCACTGTTCTTCCAGGATCACTTACTCTTTTGGAAGGAGAGTTTAGTGAGGGACTGAGGTTATTTGCTAGCCAGTGGGTAAGTCAACCGTTACTATTTCCTTTTAACAATCCTACATTTGTAGCATATTTACCTGTTATATTTTCCAATGTCACTATTTAAAGTAGTTTGTAAACCAGTTTCTGGGCAGTTTTCATGGCCCCCAGATGGGGAAATACTGATTCTGTACCCACATAAACTGCAGCAGCGCTTAAAATATCGGCAAAATTCTGCTAAGTGTAGGTTAACATTAGTTAGCTCTGTGATGCAGAGCTAATCAACATCTCTAATCAACAAATCAACAGCTCTAAGACACAAAGAGTAAACAGCAAGCCCTAAAGCCAGCAAGTTTAGACTGGGGCAGATCACTATAATGAGTTCCACATGTGGCTGCTTATGAAAACAGAGCACAAACTGGACAGCAGCTTGCCATCATGATAGGCATGAACATGCGTAGTCAGCTCACTTAAGTGGAAACACTCGTTTTATCCCTATTAGCTTGAAGAAATCGTAGTACGTTTGTTGACATAAACAGCACTGAAATAACATTGCAATACAAGAATTTAAGCTGTGAGTGGTACAATTTCTACTCTTTATCTGTTTATTCTATATATCATATTCTATATATCATGGACAAAATTGAAGATAATCTCTCCAGAGTGGTAAAAATGCTGTCCATTAGAAGTCACAAAGATAAGGAAAAAGTACCCTTCTTTCAGAGGGGGATTTTAGGCATGGAATTCTTTCTGCACTATGGCACAATCTCCTACCCAAGAAAAAAATACTGTATTACCTTTCCAATTGCATATGTTATCGCCTCGTGTTAAAGGGACTGCAGAAGAAAAGATAAACCAGCTGTAGATTATTCTTGTGGGCAACTTTTCTTCTATCTAATCATAAAGCATGCCCAAGTGTGATGTTACCCTGTCCAAAGACTGTCTGAAGAGTTATTTTTAGACATGTTGTATGAGGGCTTTTCTTGTTTATTTTGCACTCTTTCGGGGATTCATATTCAGACTTCTGAAGATGGATTTTTCATGTCAAGTGGTGCATACCAGAAGGTCTTTTTTTTATATCAAATTTAGCACTAGTTTTCATTAGCAAAGTCACTCATATGTCCCATTAAAATGTGGATTTATTATTCTCAGGTGCTTCTTGTGTGAGGATTTATTTCAGTGTTTCCAGGAGCTCGGAATAGCTGTGCCAGGTACTTTAGAATCTGCTGCAGAAGCAGGTAAAGTGCTTTCAAATATATTATTTCTGTTTCTGTCTCTCCCTCTGTCTCTTTCTGCTCTCTCCCACCCTCTTTGGCTCAGATTTCGATTTTTTGCTCACCTTGAACAGTGCCTGGCTCTCTACTTGGTATTTGTTGGCCTGCTCAAGGCACAGGCCTTCATTCTGAGCTGTGGTCTCAGAGTACTTCCCTCTGTGTTGAAGCACATGTGCATTTGGAAGAAATTCGTTTTAGATTTTGTGCTTTTAAAAAAAAAAATAGACTAACAGATCATCTATACATGAAAAGTGCTAAAAATAGTATTTCTCTGCTTTCTCAGAATGAGGCTTTGTGTAACTCAGTCGAGCAGGGGAATATTTGAAACTGCTCACCTTTAATCGGCAACATACTCCCCCTGTAACACAGAACTAGTGTGTCCTTCACCATGGCTCTTTGTCACCACGACGTAGACATATCTTTCTGTGAACACCAAATCCTTATGCATGAGCTCACTTTGAAATGTGCAGATTTCTTGACCTGTGGCTCCGGAGTTAATTCTCCAAACAGTCCTGTGGTTTCTGAGATGTTGCCTGAACTTCAACCCACTTATTTCTGTTTTATATAGACTCTTTAATAGCTTATCCTGGTTGTTTTTCATTTCCTGTAGCTTTCTCTATTTTAATAAACTGAGGGTGTCCAATCAGCATGTTCTTAACTGGTTTGAGAAACATACCAGGTTCTGATTAATCTTTAGTACAGATGATGTGGGTCCCTAACTATGAAAGTAGTAGGAGAGCCTATGTGAAATGGTGCTTCCAACTGTCAGAATTAGAGAAAGAGATGAGTTGGTTCTGCATAGGGGGAAGGTGTTAATCACTTCTGTGGATTAAAATTAGAAATTAAGATGCTTAAATTTCTGGGTATACAGGTTAGTGACGTCCAAACTTCTGTTATGGCAAGCAGATACCCAGTCAATGCAACAAGTGGAGCCTAGGGAGATATTTAGGCCATTAAATGCTAGATATGAATTTTCTGATGAGCTGAATTGTTCCACTGACTGTATTGATTATAATGGGAGTTTAGACATTCATTTTATATGTAGACATTAACATTTATATCTCTTAATTTGGAGTTATCTCAGCATTTAGATGTGTTCCAGTTGCCTAAATATAGATGTCTTAGTGCCATTAGACATGGCCCCATGGTAACTAAGGCATCCACAGGAGACTCGTGCCCTCTGGAGTGGCAGCTGGAGGCCTGCCAGTGCCTGTTAGGCCATCTGAAATGCCACCAGACACCTGTGTTTAGGCAACTGAATCCTACTCTTTATGTGTTTCTCTAAAGACCCAAGTGGTGGAAAAGGCAAGTCTTCCTGGTGCTAGCTTACACTGCAAAGAACTGGGTGCATCGTTTTCAATACAGAGTAGCTCTCTGTGATCTTCTACTACATGGAGTCAATGTCACAGAATGGTAGGGATTGGAAGGGACCTCTGTGGGTCATCTAGTCCAACCCCCCTGCCGAAGCAGAGTCTCCTACAGCAGACTGCACAGGACCTTGTCCAGGCGGGTCTTGAATATCTCCAGAGAAGGAAACTCCACAACCCCTCTGGGCAGCCTGTTCCAGTGCTCTGTCACCCTCAGAGCAAAGAAGTTCTTCCTCATGTTCAGACGGAACTTCCCATGCTTCTGTTTGTGCCCATTGACCCTTGTCCA
>Ga0181612_149770_pt1 | contig 13419 bp, 12 predicted proteins | sample HoacroProtozoa21_FD_119630 | JGI IMG/M metagenome (GOLD analysis project Ga0181612, IMG submission 119630) | Hoatzin crop microbial communities from Cojedes, Venezuel. Combined Assembly of Gp0051906, Gp0051904, Gp0051908 | reverse complement strand
TTGCCTCTAGTCATTGCCTGACCTCGTAAGCCACTTCCTAAGACTGATGAAGAGTGCGACAAGCCCCCCAAACCTGCAAGAGTCTTTGTGATCTGTACTGCCTTAACTTTTTGCCTGACCGTTGCTGTCTGTTCCCTTCTGCTCCTTTTGGGCCATCCCTCCTGCGCTGGAACAACGTCCAGTGTAACACTGGAAAGAGATGATAAATAATAAAGCTGTTAGTGGTCAGGTTAAAGGGCTGGACTGCAGCTGACAGGGAGGCAAAAAAATAGATGCAGTGAAAGTCTGCCTGCCGACTGTTGGTTTATTCATTTCTTCATTACTGAGGACTGAAGCGAGGGGTGAGAAGAGAGGCTGGGCGGCTGCTCCTGCCCGTGACCTCCGTTCTGGTAAGCGCGGGGTGGCAGGACTGCGCCCGTACTGGATTTGCTACCGAAACAGCCGGCCTGGTAGCACGCTGGCCTAGACGCCTAATGAAGGCCCAGGGGAGCGCGGAGGATTATCTTGGAAGGCAACTGACCCTTTCTTAGGTGTTTACACTAATCACAGCTGAAGGTAAGCGCAGCCTCTGTCAGTTATCCGACAGGGGGTTGCGTGGGCTCCATTGCTGTGGGATTTCCCTAATTAAAGCCATTTGACTAGGTTTGGTATTTGAAAAAGCAAAAGAAAAATATTCCAGGGTCTCAGAACCTCCCCCTATCTTTTCCCTATCTTTATTATCAATAAAAAGAGAGAGAAAATGCTGTCTGGACTTGAGGATTTCCTTCACATATGGAAAAGATTTAGCATTCTTCAGCTCCCAGCATTGGCAGTGCACACACCTCCCGCTACCTCCCTCCAGCATTCCCTGTCTGCTCCCTGTATTTCCCAGATCTGCGTATACAGAAAGAATGCATATGCTGTTGTTTCTGCTGGGTTTTTCTTTTTATCTGATAGAAATGATTTTTGAGAGTTGAATCACAGGCACGTGAATCATCTTGCAAACAGCTTTGATATTTTTATCAGTGTGCAAACTCTGTGTGTGTCTGCATTTCTGTGCTTTTTTCCTGGTGCTGATTTGGATGTTGAAGAAGCGGTGTCCGCAGGGACCGCACCTGCTCGTCTTCTTGGGTCAATTCCCAATGGGATCAGATGGCCGGAGTTTGGCTGGCAGTTAATGTGGACTGGAAAATCTTGGCTTTCATGTGCTTTTTCTTTTTCCCGTGGAGCGTTTTGCCTTGCAGCTCTCATAGCAGAGGCCTTTCCATTGCTGGGATCAATTAAATGCTCACCAGGGAGTCTCTCTGCGAGGAATCTTTCCTTTTCTGGCTGACTTTGAATGTCACACCAGGGCGTTCAGCTGTTTTGACCTTGTTGCAGTAGCTCCCAGGGCTGGAAACCTTTCCTAACCCTCCCTTCCTGTCTCTTCCCCCAGTCCCATGCTCTCTGCCCGTCCTTCCATCTGCAAGCTCTCCCAGGGCTCTTATGCAACAGCTCCGTTTGTGGTGTTCTTGGCTGGGAGAACACGGCTCCAGGGCAGAGCTGTGAGGGGGTTGGATGGGTGGGGGGAGAAAGATTTTATTTGTAACTCCACTGACCTTGCTTAGCCACACAGAGTGGAATTTTTCCCCACTCTCTGGAAGGGAAGAAATATCACCGCTGTTTTCCATCTTTCTGATGGTCGCTTGCTTGCATGACAGAAAATCGGGCTTCCAGGCTTCTCCGCTCAGGTAACCTACCACCGTTACCAAGTTGTGGGGCTGTTTGACTTGTAGTTGTATCTCTAGACTTGGGTAATTGGTAACTTTAAATTGTCTGTGGGTACACATCTGATTTTTCCTGGGGAAAGGAAATATGCCTGTCTGTGATTTTTAAAAACAAAGCAACCCCCCACCCAGACAATACTTTGAGAGGCAATGAAAGCAATTAATGGTGTCAAAAGACCCTAGGAGGGTGAAGTGGTGAGTGACTGAGGGCTGGACTGACGCAGGAACGGCTGGGTGGGTAGCTCCATGTGTCTGGGGAACAGAGGGTTATTGACTCCAACCCCAGCTGTGTTTCGTTAGCTGGGATCATAACCCACAAAATTAATGTTTGACAATGTATAAAGGGAACGGAGCCCTAATACATGAGGCAGTTCTGCCGTGCCCTCACCACTCACCCTTGTGAAAGCTTGGGTGAGTTGCAGAAATGTTGTACTTTCTAGTTACACTGATGAAGGAGAGGAGAAGAGCTACTCTGTTCTCCAACCTTCCGCCCTCTATCCAAGAGGTGGCGGAAATCCTTGTGTTACGAAAGGAAGGTGCGAGCTCTGGGGAGGTTTCCTCTGAGCTGAGTCAGTGTTTGTCCTGAAAGCAAACCTCTTTGACTCCTCGCAGGCTCCGCAGGGGTTGGAGGGTTCCTTGCAGGGTAGAGGAGAGCATCTGTGCAGGAACTCTGCCGCAGCGTTCGGGCTTGCTGGCTCTGTTTCACCCACAGATGTGTGTATTGAGGGGGTCCTCGGTGGGGATCCCCTGTTCCCCCTGCTTTCAGGGGTATAATCTGTTCCTTTTACCGCCTTCTGTCTGTCCTCCCCGGGGCAAGGAGCTGGCAGGCAGGCAGCCTGGCTGTGCTGGGCTGAGCTGTAAGATGTATTTACCGCTGCGTGTTGTTTTGCTGGGGGTACTGCGCCTGTACGGACAGCTGTTGGCTCTGCAGCTGTGGAAAATGCTCCCTCTGACCCACTGGCCAGAACAGTCCGAGTAGTTTAAGCAAGCCAGCTGGCAAAGCGTACCTTCCCCCTTTTCTTCGTGTGTGTGAAAACGGAGTTATTTAAGAGGGGAGCCAGAGTCCCGAGGTGCCTGGCGCTCTGGCAGTAGGTGGGTAGTGATCAGGTTGTTTTCCCAAGCATCAGACATCCCAGTGAATATCAACAAACTGGGAGGCAGTTTGCTTTTTGAAATATTCAACCCTGCTTACAGGGTTCATTGTTCAACATCAGCATCCCATTAATGTGTGAGACCGCTCTGCAATGAGGCTGTCACACAAATACAGGCTTTTTTAATGGCAGATGTGAGGCTTAAATCAAATATCTGTCAGTCCTCATGTACGTCCCCATGTATAGCGATGCCACTGCAATCTCTGGGTCTGTCTTGGCACAAAACACCGCTCTGCTAAGTGTGTACTTTACTGCCTGCCACTGTGTGCCGAGTGATAGCTGATAACCCTGAACCTGGGTAACTGTAGGTATCTCCATATACTGCTCAGCTCTGTAGGTGCCTTCCTGTCCTGTAAGCTGTCTCCACAACTGGCAAAGGACTTCAGCAAAAGCCAGAGTCAGAGGAATGATTCCTTGGGTGAAGTGCTTCTCACAATAGAGTGTTTTTTGTTTGCAGCTTGGACCAGTGCGCTTTGAAGTCGATGCAAAAACAATTGATGGTAGCAGGTTCTGGACCAGGCTCCTGGCTACCTTTGTGCTTAATTTATAAGTAATGTGTATCTACTGGTGAATGCCTCTAAACAGATTAAGAAGGTGCAATTGATTCAAAGCTGACTATAGGTGAACATAAAAGGCAGAATTGATTGGCTCAGTCTATTTTAATTTTCTGGGAATGGAGAAATGTAATAAATAAATAAATCAAATGCCCCAAACCTAATGGCAAAAATACGAAGTACAAAGTAAACACACCTTTCAAAAATGCATTGGTAGTGCCGGAACGCAGGCGTTCACCAGGGCACTGGAACCACTGTGGCTCTGGTTCTGATGTTGTCAGAGCAAAAGTGGTGCAGGTCGTCTGTGAGCAGAGATCACTGCAGGTGCAGATTCTCTTCTGTTCATGTTCAGTCATTTGTCTTCTAAGGGGAGAAGCTCTCTGTGTGTTAGGCGATGTCCATAGTATAGGTATGTCTATACATACTTGTATATTAAGTATATAGGCATATATATGTGTCTATGTATAGGTGTATATCGATGCAGCAGCTTTAGGTGTAAGGGTACAATTTCCAGAAAGGCAAAGAATAGACCTTCTGAGGAGCAGGGGGAAGGGGACCTGTGTGCCTGGTCTGGTGGGCTGTTTCGCTAGGCTTAGTGCCTCCCTGCTTGCTGCACTCTCACTCTTGTTAGGGCTGATGAGTCCCTGGGCAGTCACTGAGACCTGGTAACTGCTCAAAGGTATCATAATGGCCATAAAATCATTGTTAGTATCTGATCAGTGCCGTTCTCTTTAGCCTGTGAAGTCACAGCAGAGAGTGAATTGCAATTATTTTGAAGCGGAAATTTGCACACCCTCCCTCCCTCTTTAATTGTTATGATAAATTGCAACTTCAGAAAAATATATAAAGCTTTAGCGTGATAAAGCTCATGCTGATACCAAGTCCTAGCTTTTCAGCATGACAGAAATCTGGTGGAAATACTGCCCTCCTTGCTTTTCCCTTCCTTCCCCTCACTTCTCCCTTTCTCTCATCTTCTTCTCCCTGCTGTCCTTTGGACGCTGTGCTGCTGGGGTTACTGAGACGGCTTTAGACAGAGGGTAAGCTCTGCGCACCTTCCCGGTGTGCACAGGGGCAGGGGCAGAAGTGTACCTGGTGCATGACAAGTATTTAGGGTTGTGAAAAGTGCAATTTATATCACATGTTCCTCCAGGGAGCAGGCAGTGAGAAACCTCTTTGCAAAGGGCCGTGTGAGTGGATCTCTACTGCTGTGTAAGGGAGTCCACAGGGCTGAGGGAAAGCGTTTGCTGGTGGTCGCATGGATGCGGTTGGCCCCTCACACCCTGCCAATTCGCCTTGTGCAGGTGGGTCTCAGCGTCCCCAGCGATACTCACAGTGAAGATACTCTCCTGTGTCTGAGTCTGGACGCTTGGACTCCCCACAAAGCCTGTTGCAGCTTGAGCTGAGTTCTGTACTTGGGATACAAGGTGTAGGAGCATTCACCTTGTTGCTGTCCAAGGGTGCGTTTTGCTTCTTCTCATCTCTCTCGGGAAGAAAGTGTGTATCTTTTTCCTTCTATACACGCGTTTTCCTGTTTTGAAGCTGGTTTGGCCCACTGCTATCCTCTCCCTTGAGTGTCTGCTGTTCACAGCCAGCAGTGTTCTTGGCTTGGAAGTGCATCAGAATGGGAAAGCCAGTGTGCCTCTTTGGGGCGATGCCTTCCAGATGGATTTAGCTAATTAGCACAACAGTTAGGGCTCCCCTTAATGACCACAACTGGAATTTGTTGACAGAGGTAAACAAGTTTTTGTTTTGTACTTGTGGAAAGTTCTTAATTTGTTTAAAAAATCCTGGTCTCTTCTATCACTTCGTCTTGTGCCGTTCTCCCCTGCACAGAGCCTGACTGGCTCTCCCAGGACGTTTTCATGTTGCCAGGTTTATTTGGAAGGTTGGAGTCAGCGTTTCAGAGAAGCGGTTCTCAGATGAATGTTATTCTGCGCTTACTCGACCTGTTTCACACACCTTTCTTCCTTGTGTTCCAGTCCTTGCTAAAAATGTTTCTTTTCTATGACTTGTCCTATTGAAGGACGTATGCCTACATACCTGTACAAACAATGTAGATGAAACTGTGCGCTTCACTTCCCCGTGCTGTGGTTCCCTTCCCCATTTTGTGATTCTGTTTGCTAAAATTTTAATTTTTGTGGGGCAATGACGTTGCAGTCTCCTCGGGTTCCTACTGTACATCTCCCACTGTAAGTGCTTGTGTTGTGGCTGTGTCTTGGTCAATCACAGATCGAGCTGAACATGCCAAGTGCTAGAAACATGATCTGTCACAGTGAGAGCTAAAAACCCGTCACACTCTAGCCTAGGCTGCACCAGGCTCATATCTTCTTGTGGATCAGGCACAAAGGGTGCAGGGACAGAGTAATCTATAATACGTTCTCACTACTTGCAGAAGATGGGAGGTTGGGACCAGGGTCATGTTGTGCTAGGTTCTGTACACAAATACACATGCAGTGAAAAAGCAGCTTTTGCCTCCTGGGAATTTTCCTCCTGTTTATTTGTGTCTTGTCAGAAGTGAATTGTTGAGGGAAGTCCACTGCCAGGACCACCTAGGGAAAGTCTGCACAAGGCAGGATCTGCTAGATTCGTCTGAACATGCAAATGAGCAGTGAAAAGCAGCCTCAGTAATTCAAGCTGAGCTTGGTGTGGACTCTTCACTGGTGTGAGAGTCAAACCTGCTGCTGGCTGGCACAGGCAGTGTTCCCTTTGCAGTCAAAAGTGTTCTAGATTATCTGGATCACATCTTCCCTGGGCTACTGGCAAAGGTTTAATTTAACCTATTCTGCTATGTTAGTATGCAGCATTTGGTAGGAAATATTCTGAAGATAGAGAATGGTGTCTAAAAAGAAAAGGCTGAGAGAGTTGGGGTTGTTTATCCTGGAGAAGAGAAGGCTCTGGAGAGACCTTATTGCGGCTTTTCAATACTTAAAAGGGGCTTGTAAGAAAGATGGGGACAGACTTCTGAGCAGGGCCTTCTGTGATAGGGCAAGGGGTAATGGTTTTAAACTAAAAGAAGGTAGATTCAGACCAGATACAAGGAGGAAATTTTTTGTGATGAGGGTGGTCAAGCCTTGGCACAGGTTGCCCAGAGAGGTGGTCGATGCCCCGTCCCTGGAAACATTCAAGGTTAGGCTGGACAGGGCTCTGAGCAACCTGATCCAGTTGAAGATGTCTCTGCTTATGGCAGAGGGTTGGACTAGATGACCTTTAAAGGTCCCTTCCAACCCAAACCATTCTGTGAATCTAGGGACAGGATGCTGAACTGAAGGATCCAAAGTGCCCACCAAACTCATTGTCACCTTATTCTTCCCAAATTTTGCCTGGCAAACTTAGAAAAGGACCAGCAAAACATACCGTATTTTAATTTGTGCATGCAGAAGTCTCATACGAAGACATGTCATTCGTTCACTTGTAAAACCAATAGTCTCAATGCTTTGAACAAGAAGGGCTGAAGCAATCGGCAGTTGGAACAGGAGATAACCACAAACACCAGTGAGCTGGGCTGCGATCCTTGCCATAAACCAGGATCAGGGAGCAGGTATTCATCTCCAGCACGGCAGACCTCTGCTGGGCCCCCGTCAGTCTGTTCCTGTTTCTGATAGACAGGAGGTGGCGGTCCCGTTGTACGAGAACTACATGGAAATCTTTTGTCAGTAAAATAGTGACTGTGGAGGGCTTAAGAGGTAAAAAAATATTCCAACAAAATCCATGTGCAGAGCAACATGGAAGCATGCAGGGCAGCATCAGTTATATAGGCAAGCAGGCCGCTATGCGCAGCTTCACGCCGTGTTTCCTAGGGAAGGAAAAACATTTCCAGTTTCATTCTGCGTCTGCACCCAGGACTGCCAGGCTGCTTCTGTGTTTCTGCCTAAGCAGGGACCGCCTGATTTCTCAGTGACAGGGATGAGGTTTGGAAGTCGGCGATGGGGCTGCTGTGCTAGCCATCGCGCGTCAAAGGGAAGGAAGCAAGCTGGCAGGCTTCGTGCAGGCTGGAACATCCCACAGTCCTCCTGCTCGAGAGAGCTTTTTTAATTTAAAAACAATCAAAGTGTGCTGGAAAGAGTGCTCATTTACAGATATGTATTGCATCTCGGAGGCCCTGGAGGGAGGGGTGATCACATAAGGATGTGACTTTTTGCTAGGCAGGCATAGATTTACTGGAAACAAGAAACTGCAGCCTTCTCCCCTCCCGGGTTTGTGAGGTTTGGTGCAGCAGCACATCTGTGTGGACACACACATCCAGCCAGGACTGTCGCCGTTCCGCCACGCCCCAGGTCGATGCGTTGGAAACATCCCGTCTCGTTTTGCCTGGTGAACCTCCTTCGCCCTCACGCATCTGTACCGAGGCAGCGAGAGTCCGGCAGGCACTTCCCGGTGTTTGGGGCTTTGCTTAGGCTCTGTCCTTTCTACTGTATTCCGATCTAATACACCATAAGGCGGTGGTGTAAAGAAATCAAAACAGCTTCAAAGCCGTAGAAATATATACCGTTTTCCACTACAACTTTGCACTTGCATTGTAACTACCTTCGCTTTCTTGTGGAAAGCACCTAAGGAAATGGTGTAACTTCCAGATGAGGAATGCTTCCTCTTGCTCTGAGATCCCACAGAGATCTGGAGGTCTGATGGGCTTTTGCGTTCTGATAATTTTTGATCCGTTTGCCAGAGTACCTGGTAGCGAAGAATAGCAAATCACTGTAGCTCTGCTTGAAGGATGGAGGGGGTTCTTGTTGCAGTTCAGAGTTGAATTGACTTGATTGGAATGAACCGTTTGTGAAACCCTTGGCGTAAACACGAAAAAAACATACAGCATCCATAACAGTGAACTCTGGTTTTACATTTTAAAACTGCAGCTATGCTGAATAAAAGCAAATCTGACACTCAATGCAAGGCAAGGCAAATATCGATCATTGTTCTCAGCCAAAGAAATTCATTATACCGTTAATACCAATAGTGGACTCAGCTCAGTTATGGAGCCGGGGTTGCTGGCATCCCCTCACAGTTCTGCCTGGAAGGGTAAAGAGTGAAGGAGGTGAAAGACCCAGAACAACTTCTCTGTACCTTAGTTTTCCCCAAGGGAAAACTGGAGATACGTACCTGTTCAGAAAGGGGGGTTTCTTTTTATTTGTTACTTTAAAAACCATAGCTTTATAGCACAAGAAGTAAAAGCTCGTTAAGTTGCTTGGGTTTTATTTTCTAGTAGCACAGAGTGGATTGATCAGCGCTGTATGTATTGTTTCAGTGCCAAAAAAGGAATAAAACAGGAATGTTGTGGAGACATGGTTATATGCAACATAGAATCCTGCGCTGCTTTAAACTGGTTTGGTTAAATCTGTCCAAAAAATCTGGGCAAAAATACATTTTTGTTTATCTCAGATCAGTTAGCTGAACAAAATTAAAACCATTGTTCAAACAGCAGGCAAGGCTGTAAGAAACCACTTGGACACCATTCCGCAAGCCTTGTACCAAGGTTTTGAGCGCTGAAGCTGTCCTCTTCGCCTTTTCAATTCCTGGCTTTTATGAAGTTTTTTCTTCCTAAATCCAGAAAGAATACACCAGGAACAATTCAGACCACCTGTGTCATCCCCGAGGATTAAGGAGCAAAGAGCGTAAATGATTTCTTAAGGAGAAGTGGAGGGGACAGGGATGGGGGCATCATCAGGCAAACAAAGCCCAGCGCCCAGCACGGTAGGTGGTAAGTAGGCTATTAGTCTCTGCTAAGTACTGCCGCTTCAGCTTGAGCCAGGAAAAGCAGTTTAGGGGAGAAAAAAGGGATTTAGCATGAACACATCCCATCTATCTAAAGATGTGCTAAACGCAGTAGCAAAGCCCCTCAAATTAGTAAAGGGATAAAATTTACATAAAACAATACTCTGCACTTTTTCCTTAGTCCCCACAAGAGTTGATCGGCTTTCAATGCAGATGCTAATTGAGACCAAGGTAACCCCAGTTTACAGTGGTGCTTGGTGGAAGATGTGAAGCAAATGGGTCTTTGAAAAAGGTCTCTCCAGCCCTTGGGAGTGCAACAGATTGGGTACTTCTTGTTTTCTCTTGCAGTTTTGAAAAGAAATATTGAACTCTTGAAATATTTGACCTGGCTCTGTTGCCGCAAACGTTAGTTTTAACTATGTAGAAAATACTGTCCTAGAGATCCAGAAAATCCGGTTGTTCCCAGTCCTGGCTTTGCCAGTGAGCCTCTGCTCAGTTAAGCCCCTTTGCCTTTGGTGTATTGGGGGTTTTTATCGCAGTTTTTCAGTTGTAGAATGCACAGAGGACGGTGGGGGGAGGAAGGTGTGCTGACTCCAAACACCCTGCTCATCCTCGCCAGAGAGCAATTAGGGCAGCCTTCACAAAACCATTTAGCTTTTCTGCTTCTCGCTTCTGATCAACCGTATTCCTTTTAGTTCTTTAGGGCGACAGCTGAACCTCTTAACCCTTTTCTGTTTTATGGTATCAGGAAGGCTATTTCTATATATTTCTCGGATTTCTTATTAAATTTAAAACCTTATCCTGAAGCTGCCTGCTGGAGAGCTTTCCATTTCTGGTGGGGTTGACGGGGTGTCTGTGCGCTGCAGTGTACGGACTCTCGGGTCCCATACTCCTTTACCCTGCTAGTTCAGAAATTCTATAGTAGAGAATAATCGTGTTTTAGTAAAGGAGCTGATGAACCCACCTGTTCTCCATTTCTAATGCCCGAGTCTGCTAAGCATAAAATAGATCTTCCTAACAGCATAAGTGTGACACGAGTTGCTCTGTATTTCCCAGAACAAAGAGCATCAGGAAGGATTTTGTTAATTTGTCTCTGAACTGACGCGAGTTTTTGTCATGATCTACTAGCAAAACTGGACATTTAGCCGGATAAACTACTCCATTCAGCTACAGATTTTCCTAAGCCAAATGCAAACAATAATTACTTTATAGAAAAACCATTTTCTAAGTGCTTTCAGCAATACAAGTTTAAAACCTGACTTCAAAAACCATCATTCCAGCTGCAGACCTGTGTGTTGGCATAGATATCGGTGGTAAATCCCAGTGACCTTTCACTGACTGTAACAAGAACAAGGCCTTTAAGTTCAAGCTGGTATATTTCTGGAAGCCTTAACTTACTATTTTTCAGTACTAAAGTAAGTGTACAAGACGAGTCTCAGTATTTTGGGGAAGCTTTTATTTTTAGGGTGTTCTGTTTTCATGCTTATATTCTTACTCCAGTTTTTGGAGGAACTGACCAAGTAAACACAAGCCAGATCCCTGGGTCAGCTGAGTTTTGTGAAATTTCTGATTCCACCCAGGAAAGACTCAGGAAGTTCCCCAAGTCTATCACCTTGCCCCTACACACTAGGGGCCCTCGGCTACGTGTGTACTTAGGGTAAGCATCACTGTAGGACATACTGCTCAGCAGAATGAAGATGTAACGTTCTGAAGTAAAAATATACATAGTGTAAGGTCATACATGTGCTTACAAAGTATATTAGTCCCAGTGACTTGAAAGAGAAATCTCCAAGCATCTTGACCTTACCGGTTTTCTGTTTGGTAAGGCAGTACTAACACGGGAAAGGCTTTAGCATTTACTTAGAAGATTTTTGAGCCTTGGCCCCTGCTCCTACTGGCAACACCTGGGGAGTCCTTTTAACAGGCCTGCACAGTGTAATCACTCGGGTTTCTGTGCTGGGGAGAGGTGTTAAAACACTCCAGCAGCGAGCAGTGCATCTTCTGATCAGTGTCCTGCTGCGAAGGGGATGGCTGCAGCCAGGCAGCATGCATCTTAACAAGGAGTCAAAGTAGGCAAGAAAACCGATTGGAGTCTTATTTTGTTCTTACCTTACCCTGTAATTCTTCATCCATGTGAAGTGTCCAGTTATGTAAAGAAAGAAAAAAGACCACTAAGCCAATCAGACGAGAGGAAGCAACACGTGTGTTGCTTTGTTACCTTTCCCTAGGATCTGTACTAAAGCTCCATTTTACTGAAATGAGGGCTAGAAGTTGCTCCTTCAGCAGCACCACTTAACTGATAGTTCATCAGGAGCAGGTGAGTCACAGGCAGTATTTTACCATCTTGCATCAGGTTACTGGTAGAAGTGTGTAGGCTAAGCACAGCATCCCTGTGCTTTACAGGCTGTCAAGTGTCCACAATTAATAACTCCACTAAGGCACCTCCCTGTGCTAAATTGCTGAGAAATGACATGGCTACAGGAATTGAAACCAAGTCCTCTGACCCTAGAGCGTGGTAAGGCAGCTTGAAAGGACCAGGGAGAGGTGAAACGCATTTCTGTGTTCTACAGATGTACAGGCCTGAGCATCTTGCCTTATTCAATAGCGTTAAAATAATACAAGTTAAGAACCCAAGAACCTAAGTTGTAGTTGGAACCAGATGATCTTTAAGGTCCCTTCCAACCCTTATCATTCTATGATTCTGAAAGAAGTTCTAAAAAGTCATCTTCAGAGCTGTAAAAAGCCAAAATTGATGTGCTTCCTAACAGGGTCAAACATTTGAAAGTCCTCATTTCAATCCCAAAGAACTTTTTATGGTAGTGAAGTAGCATCCCGTTCAGGCTGTGTGGTGAAGTGTCACCTTCTCAGACGCGAGCTCCCGAGTACATCATGTGGTCCCCCTGTGTTACCCCGAGAGGGGGTGCGTTCGCACTGCGTCCATACATTGTTCTTTTAGGGAAAGACGCTGGAGCCATTATTGCGGTGTGATCAGTTGGTGGTCTGTGGTTAGCACGCGAAGGCTGCAAGAGTTGCCCACTGGTAGGTGGGGGACTTAAGAACCGAGCGTCTTCGGCCAACCCCGTAGTCGGAAGGAATGGAGCTAGAGTCACGCAGATGTTGCTGGTCTGAGGAGCACTACTCAGTGAGCTTCTGGTGGCAGAACTGGAACTGGAGAGGCGAGAAGGCAGATCGGGTTCTAGCAGCCAGGTCTGGCCAGGTGCAAGTCCGCTTTGCTGCCCCTCATCCTGGGAGTTTAAGCATTTGCAGCAGCAGATTCCAACACAGGCGCCGCCAACAACAAACGCCACAAATACGGACCCAACGAGAAGGAACGGCAGGTACACGGGCACTGAAAATGGAAGAGTGACATTAGCCAACCTTTCATTCATGGGTTACTCTAGGTTATGTTCTATGCTTCATTCCTTGAGGCATGCATGCACCAAGGAGCAAGCCAGAGTAGTTTTAACTCTTCTCTTGCTGCAGCAAGAATATTCGAAACTGGCAATTGCTATGGCGGGCTCCTTTGGAAAAGCCTGAAGTACAGAGGGTCGGACCCGTCAGTGCTGTAGCATCTGCCATCAGTACCCACGTGCGAGCTGTTCCCCTACTCAGCGTCACAGCTACTGCTCACTTGTGCACGATCAAGTAGAAATTCAAACTTGTAGCTGAGTTGTACAGTTAGTGTCTAAACTGCTGTCGCGTTGCCTGTGGAATCTGGGTTTGAGGGCTACGAGCATTTCTGCAAGCCAGAACTGAAGTCAGAGGTGTCCACGTGCATGAAGAGAGCATTTAGCAACACCCATGTTCCACCAGGGATCTAACCAGATTACTTTGTTAGTAGCTGAGAGGCCTTTCTAAGAGTAGGGCTGACAGAAGAGTCTTCCGAGCGACGCCCCGGGTTATTCCCTGCTCCCAGGGAAGGGAATGGCGTGGCTCTGGCCCGCGCAGCCGCAGTAAGCGCTGTGCCAGGGCTCCGCTCCGTGCTGCTGCCGTGGTCCCAGCCTGGAGCCCTGAAGGGTGGAGAACCAGAGGCAGGGTCTGCCTGGTCCCACCACAGCAGGTTTCCCCAGGGGCTGCAGAGAAGAAACCGCGTCCGATACGCCCCGGCCATCTGCCAGAGGCTGGGGAGGCTTACCTGGGGCAGGAGGCCCGGGGCTGGGCTGCGGGCGGTCGCCGGGACAGCGGCCCTGGTCCAGGCGGGCCTGGCGGGCCGCGCAGCAGTAGCGCAGGCGGCAGGTCCCGCAGCACAGCGTGGCCCCGGGG
>Ga0181612_174320_pt1 | contig 13421 bp, 6 predicted proteins | sample HoacroProtozoa21_FD_119630 | JGI IMG/M metagenome (GOLD analysis project Ga0181612, IMG submission 119630) | Hoatzin crop microbial communities from Cojedes, Venezuel. Combined Assembly of Gp0051906, Gp0051904, Gp0051908 | reverse complement strand
CGCGTGGCCGTGCCACCGCCCGCCCTCTCTGACCCTTCGCCCCCCAAAGCCCCCGGTAAGCAGCCCCCTGACCCTGCAGCCCCACGACCCCGCTAGCTGCGGCTGCTGGTTCCTGATCTCGAGTTCGCTGTCGCTGTTTTCTTCCACAGAGACCTGGCAGCCAACCAACGGAGGGAAAAAACAAACCTGCTATAATTAATGTTCTTGCTGTTCAAATATTTATATAAAGCAAGATAGAGCCGTATGCCTCCGCAATCGCTTGGATCTCTCCAACTTTCTCGGCTTTGCAGCCAGTAGCGTCTTTAATTGATCACACAGCACCGCTGACAGCAAACGGCGAAGGCCAGCTCCTCTTCCCAGCACCCGGCTCCGTGCAGAGCACCTGAAGGTACTGCCCCAGGTGAAGCTCACACCCACCCCACGACCCACAGAGAAGGTAAGGACTCTCCTTCTGATGGAAGCAGGATTTGGGGATATTTTTGATCCTGGGCACGGTTCTGGGTACAACTGGAATTAAGGGCTTTGGTGTCTTACATCACAAGTCACACTAGGCCAGGCAAGGTCCTGGGGAACGGGAGGCTGAGCCTGAAGCAGCGAGGCACCCCATGCACTCATCCCCAAGGCTGAGATCATCCAACGTAAGAGAGCATGAGCCAAGATGCTGCAAGAAGTTACAGGAGATTTTGAAGTCTGTGACCAATTCCCCTGGTTCTGAGAACATAATCATCTCTGTTGCAGCACCGACGAATTCCCAACCTCTTGATGACTCCAGAGCTCCTGCCAGTTCGCACTAATTTCAGCTCATTTCCCCTGTAATTTTGCCTCCTGTTTATTCTGCAGAGCCCTGAACAGCACTGAGCCTTTCAGGTGAGCTGCCAAAACAACATGATGCAACACCGTTCGCTGTTACCACCGGCTCCTGCAGCTGCCGCCACCCTCCGAATCGCGGCGCCTCCGCTCCCTCGTGAGCAGGTAATTTACTGATTAGCTCCCTGGGAAGAGCCGTAACAACAGGATGTGCAACACATCTGTAGAAATTGCATCAACTGCGACGCCAAAGGAGTTTTTCCTCGTCCTTTGCCTAGACTGCCTGCGATAGTTCTGTCAGTTCATGTCTGCTGAAGAACGTGAGAACTGTACCATCGTTGAGCTCCATTATGAAAATGTTTCATTATTTTTATTACTGGTTGGTAAAATTATCACCTTCTTATGAAAGATGTTTCCTTCTTACGTTGATATCTGTGACCATGCTGGTCACATCGCTTCTGCTTGTCCTTTAAAGGCAGAGCTGTGCATGCGTGAGCTGGCGTCTGTTCCACCACCTGCGGGACTGTCCGCAGAGCTCCGGCCGCGGCCCGGACGTTGCCCCAAGCTCCACTCATACGACTCCACCACCAAGGCTTCTCAGTCCAAATTCTGACTGTATCGACCGCCAGCCCAACCTGGAGTTAGGGCAGGAACCCATGCCAGCGTTTATTTGTCCTCTTCAGCTTTTTCGTGCGGTGCTAGTCAGGTAACAGCAAGGGCAGCTCATCACCGAGGCGCAAAGCCTTTAGCAGCCCTACCACCCATGGCCAGCGCGAGCTCCTGTTAGCCAGGAGCACTCTGGCACAGCACAAAAGCCAGCGCAAACTGAACCCCGCTTACAGAGCACTAAGTGCTTCTGCAACAGACTGGTATAGATCTGATGTCATGGCCAGTTAGAATAACTTCAGAAGCGTTGGTTGAAAGACATTATAGAGGTGTCAGATGCTATTTGGTTGTGAGGATGTAACAAAAGGCTTTTAGTTTCACTTTACTGGCGGGGAAAATGGAAGCTGAGTAATTTAGCAGGGCTGCAGCAAGCCAAAGCTGGGTACAGAGTACGGTTGTCCTGCATTAGTGCCCTCCAGCCCACAAGGCAAATGTTTCCTGACAGACAGCAAACAACGGGGACAGGGGAAGAAAGGAACGGAATGGAACGATTTTATTTCCAGTATCCCTCCTGTCCTACAGAAATGCAGTCAATGACACAGCCGCTATCGATACAGGCCTTTCCCACATCAGCTACCTCCCTGCAGGCACCGCGTGCTACGCGCGGAAAGGGGCCCCATAGCTAACCAGGACACAAAAACCAAGGGGGCAAAGCCACCTTTCCGTGAGAGACGGGTGCACTACGCAGCAGTGGTGCCAGGCTCGTCTAAGAAGAGAGGCAAGAATGTGTACGCTGGTGATGGGCCACTCCCATAGCTCACAGCCCGAGGAATTGTGTAAATGGGAGGAAAGCATCGATCGCTGCATGGGATCCCTGGCAGCCTGTCAAACTGAGAAGCAAAGAGGAAAAAAACCAAAAAACAATGGATACGTTTTTATTTCCTTATGTTCTACTGGGCAAATTGTTGACTTCAAATGGCTGACTCGTTGTGCAATGCAAACGCTTCCAAGCCTAGCTCCATTCTTCTGCACACGTCCTGCTCCGTGCGCACGGTATGCGTCTGTCGGCTCCCTGCTGCTCAGGCCACCTTCTCAGGGGATGCTCCAAGGGGCATCCGGGACTTGTGACTCCTGGCTTGCTGAGCCCCTGATCTCATCTGGTCCAAGTCTACCTGTATGTCCTAATTCTTCCACAATGCCACATTCTTCCATTTCTGACAGTATCTACTTGCACTGAAAGAAAGATGGCTGGACTGAAATACCCACGCAGTGCACTGCTTCGGCCTCTGAAACAATGATGGGGAAAAGCAGAGTTCTCTTTACAACTCCCCAGTGCAGAGGGAAATAACCAGAAACATTCGTTCCTCTTTGCGGGGAGGAGGTGGTGACCAGCGGGTAGGGAGGGAAAGGAGTCGAAACAATCTGCCAGCAGCACAAACTTTGTTCGCACTCCAATTCCGGCTCAGATGGGAAGCAGCCAGCAGAAAAAAAACAAACAACAAACCCTTAAGAAACAAGGAAGCTGTCCTCATGCTTGTAGTGCCTTCTGCAACAGCATCCCCCGCCCCTCAGATTGCTGGGGTGAACACAGGAGATAAGAGAATGCTTTTTGACAAGATGCCTGCAAAGTATTCTGTGTAAAACTGACTCAAGCAGTTTGTCAGATCCTGCAGATACCATGCAAGGGGGCTCTACAGTGAAAAACAAATTGGCATAAAAAATGGACACACTGGACAAAAGCCTTTCAAGTCTGAAGTCCCAAACAACGAAAGGTCTGTTTTATTAATCTGCTGCAAATTGCGAGTGCTGCATACACTGTACGAGGCTTCTGGACTGGTTCCAGGGGAGTTACCAGGAGCCGGAGCGGAGTCTGCAAAGCCAGGCTCCGCGCTGCTGAGCGGCCGGGGAGCCCACGGGAGGAAAGCTGGCAGAGGGCTCGCCCGAGCCCAGCTGCGAAACAGCCAGGAAACCTGCACCGATGCACAGCCGAGGTCGCGAAGATGCACTAAACTGTATTTCCTTCCTTCCCCGACACTACCAGCAGCCAGAGCGTCAGTGCTGCAAAACAGCTAAACTACACCGCTGCCTGCGTGCCTGCCGTGCCCCGCACGCTGCAGCCTTCCGCACCGGCTCCGCTTCCGGCATGCCAAGCTCTGCAAGGCTGCTGCGTGCCTTGCCCAGCTCAGGGCCCTGTGCCAAGGCTGGAGGGGTCCCCAGGAGGTGCTCAGTCTCCCGGGTTTCAGGAGTCGGGACATTGTTCAGAACGTGGCCCTCGCTGCTCCCGCTACAGTGGGGATAACGACCCATAGCTCAGGGTGTGCAAGTGAACTGGGCCACAGCTTCCCCCCACACATGCTGAAAAACAGGAACAGTTGCCTTTAAGATCTTACTGTTGGAACTCAGAAATGTTCACAGAAACATTTAAATACTTTATTTACAAAAAAAATGCTTAAAGCCCGCCCCTCCCAATCCCCCAAACTTCACTTGTTTGGGGTGATAGAGACAGGTCAAACACAGATTATCAATGCTGCTTCAAAGAAAAAAATTTCACACACCTTAAACAGAGGCTTTGGTGGCAGTGGATTTGGGTTTTTTTTTGTAAGTCAAGGCCAAGAAATGGCTACACAAACACAGCGTTCTCTGAACGCAGATGCAACTGAGGTTTCAACCCCCAGGCAGCAGCCCAGTGCTAACACACAACCTGAGTGGGACGAATCACCGAGGAACCAACAAAATGAAGTCAGCTATTAGGAATGATATTTCATCATGCAAAGACCTCTCTGTAAAATTTTTTCAATGTGCATTTTGTGACATTTATGTAGTTCCCAAAGTTTTCTACATTCCTATTGTCAAAAAAAGACGGTCAGGCATCGTATTCAGAGAGCTGAAAGGGACACTGTCAAACTGACACTGCTCAACACCATTTGCAAAGCAAAGGCCCATCCTGGGGACCCCACAGCTGCTCTGCAATGCCCCTCTGCAGCCAGGGGAGAGGGGGGGTGGGGTGGGGTGGGACGGGATGGGATGGCCCAGGCACGGCTCAAACCGCTGCCCACCCGCCTGCTGCAGAGCTCAAGCCCAGAAAACCCTGAGGGCTCGCTGTTAATTTGAAGCATGCTGCCAGGATGCATATCAAATGCAAAGCTGATACAAAGTCTGAGATCATCGCACTGAAGTGTTTTAAAATATCCAGAGAGAGTTGAATCAATTAGAATACTTCATAAACCTTGTTCTTCCTGGCATTCTCCGGGCTTGAGATTAGCCCATAACATAATGAGGCAAAATCCCTTCAAACGTCAGCTCTTAATGCAGCCTGCACATTGCCGACGCACACAAAGGAGAACTCTTCTTTCCTAATTTCAGGCATAGTTTTAAAGTTGAGCTATATCCTTAAAATCTGGTGCTTCATGAACGCAGCACACCCCTCCTCCCCAAGAGGAAGCCGAGGGATACGCTGCACAGAGTGCGGAAACACTGTGCATCGATACAGTAAGTTGTACAAGATATACCAGTGTTGACCAAAATATCCCAGTTAGACATGTAAGAATTAGTCTTTATGTCTGAAGTGGGCCCACGCGCCGAACACCAGCAAAGCACGCTCACCACATGCAGACTTCGCGTCACCACGGTGCCTTGCAGAGAGGCACCCCTGGCTCAGAAGAAGTCAGACAGACGCTCTGATGCGGCTCTCCACCAGAAGCCACCAGCACAGCTCCTCAGCTGAGCCTATCAGCTCAGCAAAGGACATTTTTAATTTAGTAACGCTGCTTCTAGGGTTCAAGACAGTTCACCTGAAAGACTGCACATACACAGCCCTGAACGTTCAGGGCCAGGGCTCACTGAGCAGCACGACTGGCCGGCAAACAATTTCCTGTCAATTATACACGTGTCTGCAGCAGGCCTGAAGCAAGACAGCATATTCAGCTCAACTCCACTGTGATGCTTCTCAGTCTCCTTCAGCATCTCCAAGCTCAGCAACCAGCACCCCAGCTATTCGCCCAGAAACTAGAGAAAAGGATGCACTCACCTGCTGTCATTATCCAGAAACACAGAACTGCTGCTTTTCCCGAGGGCTTCGCTAATGGGAGAGAGGCAGAAGGGGGAAGAGAAGGCATCAGAATCAGAGTCAAAAGTACTGTCCCTGCTCACGTCATCAGCAGACAGCTCCAAGGAGCCCTCGTCCTCCCCCGGCTCTGGCCTGCAGTCCAGACCTTCCTCCGTGCCCTCCACTGACAGCTCCGACCTGTTCTGCTCCTCCTGAGAGCTGACTGTCGATAGGATTCCCGAGTCACTGCGGGCAGGCTGGGGGCACCGGTGGGTGCCATCTGCTGCGGGGCAGCACTTCTCCCCTTCCGAAGACGGGGAGCTGATGTAAGCCACATCTTTCCCAAGCTGTGACCCAGACAAGATGTCTTCTCTCAGGATCACTGCCCCTCTCTGCTCGGTGGGGGAAGCCTGCCGGACAATGCCGAAACCCTGAGCATGGCAGCCGCGCTTGCGGGGAGCTTTACGGACAGGGGAGCTCTCAGGAGTGACATAGCGCAGGGCTTCTTCATCCTGCCTCTGGATGCGGGAGTTGGGCACCCAGGCGAGGATAAGCGTAGTTCCAAGTAGCTCATCCTTCTCCATGTACAAGCACAAATAGCCTTCGAGAGAGCAAAGGAGCAATCAGTTATGCCACAGCTTTATTCTCAGGAAAATGCATAAGCCTGAAATTTGCCCTTCCCCGTCTCCCTCCACTTCACCACCGCTACACATGGGCAAAACAAACCCTTTTGCTTACCAGGAGAGAATTCTGCCAAATGAATTGTGGAGTGCTCAACATTATTCAGCATTTACAAATAATTTCAAGTCTGCATATGGCTTTTGAATAGCCTAAATTCCCCCTGCCCTAACCGGACATTGAAACAACATGCAAATACTTCCAACTTCCTAGACAGATTAGTAATCAAGAGTAAATTCTGAAATATGTTACCATATGAAAAACTTCTACTGTTCGTTAAACAATTTCAAGTGCCAGCTAAACATTTCTTTCTCAAGAATATTTACCTTAGCATAACTAAAGGGCTACAATTTTCATGGAAAGCCAATAGAAAAGAGTCTCACACACAAAAAGGGAAGCGTGAGTTCACAGAATAATTAGTTTTGTGAAGCTAAGCCAGTAGCCACGGCTCTCTTTGATGAGAACATGAAAGAGCGCAGTAACAGATGAGAATAAAGGGACAGAGCAGTGTTTATCCTCGTTCACCCCAGTGCGTGCAGCCACAAGCAGGTTCTCTTTCTTTTCCCTTTACCAGTGGTTGTTGCGGCCACTCGAGCAGTAAGAGTTACAAGATGACACTTGGCTTCCCTGAACAATACACATATTTGAAAGGGCAACAGAAGTTGCTGTTCTCAAATGACAACTGTCCATCTCCTGGCAATATGAGAGGATTTACTAAAACAGGTAAATCCACGCTAGACCAGAAGAGAAAGGAGAAATATCATCAATTTTCCTACTAAAAGAAGAGCTGATGGATCAGCTTGCGGATGGTTTTCCTTAGGCCCCCGTAAGACTGCCTTGCCCTGTCTCCCGCTGGCACCTCTTCATTCTTTGGAGCCCAAGATGTAGAATCCGATACAAACACACACCCCAGGAGAGAGGAAAAGAGTGAATGAGCAGCGTCTGCAACGCACTATCACCTGGATGATGCTCCCCGATGCCTTGCAGCAGCTCCGGTGGATGGACGCAGACATTGTTCTTGGAGTAGATAATCTCCCCATCAAGCACAGACGATGAACTGCCGCCACCACCAGCATTCAAGGTCAGGAGGTCGGAAGCTTTTGAAGAGGCACGTCGGAGGAGTCGCCCCAGAGACATCGCCAAGGAAATGTTTCCATTATCTGTCAGCTTTAATCAGGAGCCAAATTCAGAAGATCTGCCGAGAAGGAGGAAAAAATGGTGTTAGAACAAATATAACGACAGCACAGCACGCGCCTACCACTGTCTCAGTAGGAAGAGGTCTCCCATCAGCTGCTGCATCAATCCTACAACTCAAGCAAGAGCCTCCAAATGCTCGGGATCTGTAACATCATCTCTGCGTTTTAAAGATGCTGAAGTACAGAATCCCAGGATGTTCTCATCTGCAAGAAAGAAATATGCAGGCAGCAAACCCCCACATTTCAATAGTTACTGCAGGGAGGAAACAGAAAAATAGTGCTTGTCATTGAAAATTGCCCATTAAGGGAATGCAGAGCTGCCCAATGTATCACTGTCCTGGGGATGACAAGAGAGAGTCAGAGTAGACCCTGGAGGATTCCTTCAGCACAGAGAAGAAACTGCTGAGACCATGGCATTAAACAAGGGGCCGCTGCCTCATCCACAGTAACCACCGCTCTCAAAAGAAATCATGAATCTAAACAAGTTCATCGTGTGCTCACCGCTTTTTGGCATACTCCTGCTGTGCGTTTGAGGGGTTTGGGTTGGGTTTTTTATTTTCGTTTGGGTTTTTTTGAGCAGTGATAGTTAAACAGAGCTTTTTCAGAGATAAGTGGCAAGAGACCCACGTTCAACAGAGTGGGCAGATCCAGCAGCAGCAGCACATGGCATGCCAACTCCAGGCAAACATTTCATCTACCAATAGGTAAAACTTAGCTAACTGTGGAGTATGATCCGCAGCTAACCACCACGTCAGCTCTGCTCTCAGCTGAGACGGGGTCCTCATCAGGGCTGTTGACGAGCAGCCCTACCGTGAATTCAGAGGGGATGCCCAAGCTATCTGCTATTTAGCAGGCAAATCAGGAAGCAGACTTGATGGTGGGTCTTGCATGAAGCAATCCCACAGACAGCCTGACACAATCCAACGCAGAGCAGGCTCTGCCTGCTGCTACCGTCCCTAGCTGGGAAGCAGACCATCCGAGGCACGGCAGTTTCTGTTCTGCCAAAAGCACACCAGGAGAGGAAACATCTACTTTTGTTCCTTTGTATTTACACGGCCTTACTTGCTCGTGAGCAGGCCAGTCTGACCCAGCACGCACCACACAGCACCGCAGTGCCAAGCCCAGGGGCAGTGCATGCAGAGATCAGCTCAGCGCGTTCCTCGTGACAAGTGCCACGCCACGGTCCACAGAGCACGCTACAGGGGTAGCCAGAAACAAAAAGAAAAGCAGACAGGCCCTGACTTGTACTGTCAGGGTCACTGTACGCAGGAAACTTTTAGGGGCAAGCAAGCATGGTCAAACATTGAATAGCTCTGTTTTCTTTAAACACGGTTTTAACAGTATCTCCAGACAAACAAGAAAGCAAGAAGGTAGAGAGGGCAAACAGAAACCAACGCTTCCCAAAGAGCGGAGTGACATCTGCAGGGAAGGAAATTGCTGTCCTGATTCTGACAGGTTTGTACATACAGAAGACTGCAAACGAGACTGCCAAGAAGTTGCCAGAACCTTCATTAAAGGACAGACCATTGGTTTAACCGGCAATCGCTGGATTTGTCAGCTTGAATCACAGCATACGCAGTTTCTGCATTTCTGTCTTTGCTGGAACTTGATGGAGAAGCCTCCACCCTGCTATGAACTGAACCCAGCAAGTGTTCAGGATAAGGGAATTACTTTGCAAGTCCTTCGCATCCATGTCTCCATCTAGCACCAAACGCAACACGCATCGTCACGTCTCAGCCCCAAATCCAAGCACCAGTGGAGCCATATGCTCGTTCTTCTCCAGATCGCCCAACAACACACTACTGTTTCAGGCTCTGGGTTCTATCTTGGAGAACGTAATTTGTCTCAACCACAGTTAAAGAGCAAGTCACCCTTCCTCTCATTGCACCCTGCAAGAATATAGACAGTAACTCGGCTGCAACTCCTCCTTCCCACCTCCACGTTACAACACACCATTTCAACACAGCGTTGAGGGAGTCCGAAGCAGTGGTGTGGAGCACCCTGTGCGGCATCAGAGGCCCCGAGCCTCCGGCGCATCTGAAGAGGGTCCTCTGCCACCACGGCGTTCTGCAGGCGGCACAGCCTGCGCAGCTGTGCCCCGTCGCTGTCAGGGCTGAGACCAGCCTGCCTGTCCAGACCTTTAGCTACGTCAGCTATTTCATCAGAACTCTAAATGCGCAAAACCTGCATATGAAAAGGAGGAAGGTGGTATCAGGTGGCCGTGGCTGCTGACCAGGGAATGCTTCCTCAGAAAACACGAGTGAGCTTTTCCTACTAAGGACAGCAGATGGAGATGCACGTATGAAACACAAGCTTGTGTGATGTCCTACTGCAGTTCCCCAGGGGCTCTCAGGAATGCAGGCAGAGGTGCACGACTTCTTTGCCAACAGAGGCAACATTTAATTAGCTTTTACCTAGCAGAGAAAGAACAAAGTGACAGGTAAAAGATCAAAAGCTGCTGCCTGGAAAGCAGGAGGAATTTAAAGGGAAATACCACTTTGATCCTGCCGAACACCTGCTGCTTCAGCACTGCCTTGACACGCAGGTGGACGGCGCTGCAGGTATGCACACACTGTTGGGAAGAGGAAACAACAGCTAAAGAAAAAGAGAGACAGGAGGTGAAGAAGATGATGTCCTGCCAGCATAGAAATTTAGTCTGTTGCGTTTGTCTTGCAGAAGAGCTATGCATCAGAAATCAGGGTCCACTACGATGCTGCAAACAAATAGCCAAATATACTGGGATACAAACAAGTATAATCAACTAGACTCAAATTAATCCTTTCGCTGTTGCCACAGGCTAGGGTATTCTGTGTAGCTTTGGTTGCAGCACTAAAATAAAACAGATGCAAGTCACTGGACGGTTTCAGGGAGAGTGACAAGGGTGGTCTGGGGCATGGAAAGAGATTGCCAAGGACAGATTAAAGGGGAACACATTAGAAGTCCTCATACATGTGAACTGTCACTGCCAAAAAAAGGAAGAGCTGTCTATGGAGGACAGGAGAAGTAGTAAGCCAGTTAATCCATGGCAAGGAATATCTAGTTTAGTCATTCTAACAGCAGGGATAATGGTGTACCAGAACAGAGCAACCTGAAGAAGCCACTTCCATCACTGGCGGGTTTCAAAGACAGGCCGCAGAAGTAGATAGGCAGTCAGTCCCAGCTAGGGCCAGGTGATGGACTGAACCTCTGAAGGTCATTCAGTCTGCTTGTACAACCCCCAAAATCCCTCAAACACAGCCTGTGTTCCTTCCCAGAAGGCAGGAGTTCATACAACACAAACCACGAAGTAATAAAGAGACCACATCTGCAGGGTTTGCTCTATTCTGAGCCCTCTTCTGTGCGGGACAACATCTGCACGTACAGTCCCTGGGGCCTGGGTGGTGAGGAGGGACAGGTACTGCTGCTGCCTGCTACGCAGGCTTGGGAAGGCAGGCGGGAACTGTCCTACAGCTATGTCAGCACTCAACTAGCACCATTCAAAAAAATATATTTTTCATGCTAATTGTCTATTTATGCCTTGATCTGAAAGGACTCTTTTCAATGTGGCAAAGACAACCCACCTCTCCAGCAGCTGAAGCACTGAATTAGCTGATAAGCTCTTGCTGAGTGCCAATATTTATTAAGCACACATACATTTTCTTCTCCCACACATCAACTGTCGCCACTAAAAATCTTTGCTACAGCTACCGAGTCTGTTCGCGCAGCCGCTGGCTGCTCTCCCAGTCAATGCCAGCACTTCTCAGCTACACGAGATCTCAGAAACGCGCTGGGGAGCCAACTCCTGAAGTCACCCCAGGAGCCTCTTCCCAAGGGCCTGACCAGTTCCAGCCAGCAGCATCTCAAATAACACCGGCTGCTGGCTTCCCGCAGAAATGCCCTTCCCCTTCTCACAAACCGATAAACAACAAAATCCTGTTTGGCTTGGCAGATCGCACCCTCACCTTGGCACACGCTGCTGGACCAAATGTTGCTGCCTCCGGTTGCGCCAGATTCCTGTATTCCGGCAAAGGAGGGCAACGCAGGGCTCCTGCTCGGGCTGACACGGGCACACCGCTCCTGCCTGTGCGGCACACGCTGACACCGGAGCGGTTCTGGAGCGCACAAGGCAGCCAGGCTTCTCTCACAAATGAGTTTAGCCTGCAGAGGCACACGCAGCCTGCGCTTTGGGGTCGGCTGCCGCCGACCAGTCCCACCGCTGAGCGCTTTGTGCCTGGCAGCGGGTCTTGCAGCTCCAATGGCAAATTTGCTGTGCCAGGAGTTTAATAGCTTTACATGCAAAATAAGCCAAGCTACAGCGCTTTTGAAGTGAAATACGAGACCTACAGCGTGTCTGGGCACAGAGGAGAAACACGAGCTGTCAAACGCCAGCCCCAAATTTAAGCATGAAATGCCTTAAGTATGAAAAACACAACAGGCTTTTTTTCTTTTTTGCCCTTAATAACTTCAATTTGATTTCACATATTTAAGGAGGGGAGAGTCACTGCACTGGGGAGGTTTCAAACACGGCAGAAGTCCCTGCATCCTCCTCGCCTTGGGAAGAGCAAACGCCGGGTCGGCATCTCTGGTGGCTCCGGCACAGGTCAGAGCACGCTGGCAGGCAGAGCGACCGCAGGTGCAGTGCAGGCGCCCGGGAGTCAGGACTCGCGGCTTCTTTCCAGTCCTCTGACTGGATTTTCTGTGCGACTCTCAGCTAGTCACTTACTTCATCTACACTTCTCTGTGTACACAGGAGAGCCCTTGTAACGACCTTCCCTTTGTATTGCAGTACCTCTACATCGGGGAAAAAAACTAAAACCTTTCAAAACTACTAACTACTAGCTGGAGCTATTTAAGATGACCTAGCCAAATCAAGGAAAAAAGTTTACCATAGGGAGCCATTCTGAAGCCATCCCATTTCACGGGGAGAATTATGTAGGTCACCAAAAGTCTTTCATTCCTGACCTGCCGGTGCAGCAGTGGCACGCAGAGTACAGAGCAAAGGAAAAGGAACAGCAGTCACCTGCGAAGGCTGAAACCCTGGCACTCGCACAACTTCAACGCCAGTCACTTCACTGGGACAGACTCCACTCAGATGCATCTCAGCTGAGAAGGTAAAAACGGGACAGCAGACTAAATACTGCAAGTTTGTGACTCAGAGATAAAAAGGGAAATGAAATGCTATCATCAGAGGCCGCCGGCGGCTCCCAGCCACACCTGCTTAGGCATCACAGAGCAAACAAAAGCTTACCACCCCTCCAGCACCAGCAGTCAAACCGCAACACATGCTTCAGTGCTGAGAAATTATTTGTGCCGTATGTCTCTCCATCCCAAGATTAAACATCATTTCAATTTACTTAACAGCCGTGCTCATGCAGTAGGTAATACTTTAGGGCTTTTTATTTCCAACATCCCGTAGCTGTGGCCTGATAATGCTCACAGTACCAGGTCCCTAAATACCAGCAGCTAAAAAAATCCCAGGAGCCTGGTTTCACCGCTGAATTGATGAACTAATTACCAAGTCTTTTCTTGATAGGAGAGACATCAGCCCATGAGGCTCTGCCACACTCTGACGCTTCGAAGCCGCCTGCTTCTCACCCTGCCCCAGGCAGGGCCGTGCCCTGATCCCTCCCTGCCCACCCAGCGGAGAACGCGGCGTTCGGCCCCGGCTCTGCAGCTGGACGCCCACCACTCAGCCAAACGTGCAGACTCGGCCCAGGCGTTCGGCAAACCCAGCGCGGGGCCAGAAACGCCGCTTTCAGAGACTTCACAGCATCACAGGCCGGTGGGGGCTGGCGGGGCCCGCTGTGGGTCACCCGCTCCACCCCCCCGCCGAAGCAGGGTCACCCAGAGCCGGCGGCACAGGACTTCTCTGCTTTTAGCCAAGTTGTCACCAGAGCGACCTCCTCCACCCCTACAAACTCACAGGAGGCGTCTACAGCTGGAGCAGCAAGCCTGAGCTCTCCGCCCCGCTCCGTCCCGGTCCGACATCTCTACTGTTTCTTCTCAGAAGATCTTTTACGTTGATCACCTCCAGTGCGGCGCGGCACCCAAGCCCCCCGTGCCCCCGCCAGCCGAGCGCCGACGGGACGGGCGGGCCTCGGGCGGGGGGG
>Ga0181612_142529_pt1 | contig 13421 bp, 7 predicted proteins | sample HoacroProtozoa21_FD_119630 | JGI IMG/M metagenome (GOLD analysis project Ga0181612, IMG submission 119630) | Hoatzin crop microbial communities from Cojedes, Venezuel. Combined Assembly of Gp0051906, Gp0051904, Gp0051908 | reverse complement strand
TATTTATCCAAGTAATTTTTTCTTCAGTTACAGGTGTATTGATCCTAACCAGCAGACCACTGTATTGAGGAGTTAGTGATCTGCACGACAGGCACAGGCCAGTTCTGGGCTGTACGTACAGCTTGGCTGTGCAACCTGTGCTGTGTGGCACGCTGCCCTTGGCTGCAGGACGAACTCAGCCAGTATGCTCGCTGTAACAGAGGAGCCTGCGGGCAGCTCCCACTCGGTACTGGCGATTACATCACCTGCGTGTCCTTGTCTTTATCTAGAAGTGCAGCAAACCGTACTCAAGTGAATCAGCTTTCTGTTTGAGAAATGAGAATTAGAATTGTTTTAAGAAAATCCTGTAAGAGCTCATAAGACCAAAATGCCAGATGACCTTTCCATGGACAGGACCTCCATGGCATGCTGGGCTCTGATTTGAGATGTCTTTGATACCACACAACTCACCATCTGAAAGGACATAAAATTACACACACTATCCTTTTTCTTTACAGTGTTAGCTCCAATAAATGGTATTTTAAGCAATACTTTACAGTCTGAGTATCTTCCTTACTGGGACCATAACGAACCAGTATCCCCTGGTGCAAAACAACAGGTCACTAGAATGCTTTAGGTATAACCCCAAGGAAGAGAGGTATGATGTCAGGAATGTTAAAAATCATTAGTTTTCAACTCATTTATTTAAGTATATTAAAGTTAAGCTACATATGGCTTGCAGGTGTAAATTCCCATGCTGGATGCATGTCACAAAAGCTCTGCCAGCAGAGAGATTGAGAAACAATCTGAATTTCTCATTTTACGAAGAAACAAACTAGCACAGGCTGTTGGGGACTGATTTCATCACATTCTACTGGGGATTAGCTCCACACTCATCCCAACTCCATTCTGCACTGCAGGAAGGAAGACCCTGAAAGAACAACCTCAAACCAAAGCCAACCTCCTACCAAAGCTTTATTAGCACCATCAACATTACTCCTTTTCTCCACAGCCTAGGACGTCATGTTTCTCCTCTGCCCCTTCTTTTGTTCACTTGGGCCTTCCACTGCAGTCCCACATCTCCCAAGGATTCCAAAGTAACTTCTCTGCCAGGTTCCGCTATTCCATTTTAACTCATTGCGCATGTTACTTGTCCAGCCTGCCTAGAGATACCATTTCTCACACTTTCACCAAATGCTCTTTCACTCTTTTCTCATTCTGATTAGTAACATAAAACATACAACTATCATCTCTAGTAGATAATTGTATTGCTGAAAAACAAGATGCAAAACTGTCTGTCAAAAAACATCAGGCCTCTATGTAACTAATACCAACTACATAGCAATTTGGTATTCCAAATACAAAAAGTGCCCATTTCCCTTCCAAACTAGCTGTGAATAGGATTAGTGCTTGAATGTAAATTAATAAGCCATGTTCCCACTTTTACACATGCAGTGGAATACCTTGTCATCAAAACAGTAGCAAAAGCAAGTGATAATTTTGTAGCATTATTGAATAAAGGCCACTTGTATTAAAATCTGACTGAAATGTCCCTGAGCCTTTATTTGGGTGCAAACGTTCATCCAAATCTCTTTGTAATTTTGGATGGGGGCTATGATGGTATTTCTCTCGGCTTTTTCAGGCTATTTTTCTGGATTCCACATCCTAATGGTTGCAAACTTGAATATTTACAAAATTAACTACAGTCATCTATTGCAATAATAATAATAATAATAATAATAACAACAACAACAACAACAACCTTATTTCCATGAAGGGTGATGGCAAAATAAAAAAAGATCTTGTTAGCAGGGATTCCTATGATTTCTAGATATCACTGATTGTTGAAGCTGCTTGTTTCGCTTTGCTGCACATATGACTGTTACCTATTACTAATTTGCATAAACCAAGATAAACTTCTATAAATGTAAATCACAATTCTGAACACGGGAAACGAATTTTCTGGGTTGTTAAAGTCAATGCTTACTGCCTGCTAGCATTCTGGAAATAAAAGTAAAGCCCCCTAAAAGAACAAAGAAGATCATTTCAGTGCTAGAATTGAAGAAAAGTCACCGCTGATGTAGAGTGGCAGAGCTAACTCTGCACATTCGTCACAAAGAAGCTTTTGTGTCTGCACTGTCTGCACAGAAGAGCCTTTGATGTACACCTTTTTGTTTCTTCATACTGTAACTTCTGCAGGGTGGTAAGTTGCATTAATCTTGATGACTAGTTTTATGAGACAAAAATTGGAAGGATGAATATGGAACAATGATTAAGCAAGAATTAGCTATAAAAATCACTTGCTAGTTCCATGTTCGTCTACTATGGCTGTTAAAACAGAGATAAAAGTGTTACTGATAGGTTACAGAAGTTCAGAATCTGAGTTCAGTGTTGTGCTTTTAAGCTAACTGCAAAATTGCAACATGGCATTCACTTATACAATATCTAAATGACTATATACAATATCTAAATGATAGTCTACACTATAACATACCAGTATACAATGCAGCTGCCTATTTACCTAGTCATTCCAACAAAGATTCTCAAAAGTAAATTTTAATTTAATTGGTGTATGAGGAACTTTGCTGTTTTCACTTTCCTCAGAAACATTTATTATCTTACATGGTAAATTAAGTCTTGCAACTGTAATACAAATTAGTTACATTTCAAGTTGGCCATTTCAATATGGTAGATCTGCCTCAAATAATGAGCATGATCTATTGTAACCAGCAATAAATTTGGCAGATCTACAATTCTGAAAATATTAGTCAAACTACATTACATAATCACCTTCATTATGCAATTTTCTGGATGGAAAATGAGAAAAAAGAAGGATAGAATAGAACTCCAGCCAGGTAACTCAGAGCTGACTTGGCTCTGCTAGTGACTGTCAGATGTATTTGACCAAGCCACTTAACCATGAATCAGTCTACCTACAACCGGAATTCTGCAGTCTATCTTGTTTTACAAAACCATTTGATATAATCGAATTGAATTTTAAAAGGCTAGAAATTACTAAGAAAGTCACAATCAAAGTATACAGTCCAGGTAACCGCTACGCTATTTCTAATGTTCACAATCCCAATGACATCTTCGTTTTCCAGCTGTGCACAAACTTACAATTCCTATTGTTTGCTTCCCATACTGAAAGCATTTATGTATGGGCACTTAAGATAGACCCCTAGCTGTGCTGCTTTCACAGAAGAGCAAGATCCTCCTCCATCACAAGGACACCTCTTCACTGATCCTGCGTCATCACTTCTCTTTCGAGTATGATAACCATTCCTCAGGATGCATTATCTTCTATCCAAGCCTCTTCTGCCCACTGAAAGGACTGAAGAGACACCCGAGTCCAGTAATCTTCACTCTCCTGCTATGTCCGTGGTGCTCATGCAGATGCGCAGCAAGGGGCAAAAGTCTAAGGACCAGACAAGTCTTGACAGTCTCTCTGCAGTATCCCGGATCCAAGCCCCAGCACTTAGCAAACATCCCAAAACATCACATCAGGGTAGCAGTAGATGGGTGCTTCCATTCCCTACAGATGGGAATCTCCTATACCTATCAGATGTCTTTCATTCTTCTTCTTGACGTTTGCCGCAGGCTCAGCTGGCTCTGATGCCTCCCCCAGTGGTCCTTGTTCATTCTCATCTCTTCCCAGGGCACCACACTCATTCCATGATTGCAGCTCGGCAGGCAGGGAAGGAGCCGCCTTTTCTGTTGCCAGAAATAACAAGGCTCCCAGCCTCTCCATCCTGGGATTGATTTCCTGTTGATCTTTCTTCCCTGATGGTACAAAGCCTGCTCACCTCCTCTCACAGCTCCTTTTCCTCAGTCAGCTCCTTAGCCAGAACCCAGCTCCCACAGGGCGGCCACCTCACCCCCATGCCCAGGGCACTAGATGCTCCCGGAATGGTCCCTCGGAGTAATGCCACCAATTTTGGTATGGTTTATAATAGGAATTATTCTACATGAAAACATTAATTCCTGCCATATGGTCACTCAATGGCACATTTGCTTACGCTAGATCTCAAAAAGCTGATGTCCTATCGTATGTGTTAAGTATGGGGTCAATGTAACAGGTAAAAGAATTTGGGAACCTTCCAAATAACAGTGAGCACAACTACCTTGTTTATAATAATGCCATTGGAGGGATACACAAGTTTCCAATTTTCCCAGCAAAACCAGATCCATTCTATCAGTATTCACCACCATGCAACAAGGGTTTTTTTTTTGTTTGTTTGGGGTTGGTTTTCATATTTGTTTGGTTTTGTTTGGGTGTTTTAATACTTCCCACATAGACCTAAAGAGGATAGCTGAGGGTTTAGGGGCAGAAATCTGTTTGGATTTAACTCTTTTGGGATTTTTACATTTAATATATGTATTCTTCAATATGATAAAAGCAGTTACAGAATGTTTGATCATTGCACACCTCTACAAACTGGAGATGTGATAGGAAATTGACAAGATATGTTGTTAACTCATAAAAATACATATTCACATAACAAGATTTCATAATAAATTCTCTTGGAAAGAAAGGAAAAAAAAAAGACGTGCCCTTTTCACAGGAAGAGTTATGTGTGTTCTTTATATTCAGGTCACAGCAACAGCTAGAACTAAGCATTTAGCTAGCAGCCTGTAATTTAATTCTGCTAAAGGGAATTTCCTCATATTTTCATCAGAGAATTTACAGCAGATTGCAACCCAAACAGAATCAAAAGCACAGCTTCCCCATCTGCCCATCATTACCAATAACCCACATAGCAAATAATGTCCAGTTATCTTTCAAAAAAACAAGACATGAAAAATGTTATTTTTGAAAAATGCATATATGGTAAACACATTTCACCCAATGTGACACTTTTTCCTTATCCACAGAGAAAATATCTAGCTGTAATACAACTGTAAATTCTAAACAAGAATTTTTAACAGTCTTGTGGATAATAATTTATAAAATTTGAAAATTATATATCAGAGTTAACCCATATGGTGCACTTGTGAATCTGAAACGCCTTTGTTCCCATTTACTCTACTTGCAAATTATCAAAAAAAGTATATCACTCCTTTTCATCGAAGTATCACCCCCGTCATTACACTGACCAGACCCACTTCTGCTCTGTACCATTATCACACCCGTATCTATTCCAGGGTGTCTGTTTGCCCCTATAGCACAAGATTCAATCTTCTCCTGTGCATGTCTGAGTATCAATTGTCTAGCATCAATTATACCAGAAAAAAATCTGAAGTCTTCTCTGACTGCTTACTGTAACTTCAGATTTCTACCTGTATCAAAGCGAATGCTCATTTTTACAAGAAGTAACTCTGAAGATTCTATAACTCCTGTAAAATGGGATGAGCTTTGCTTCCCGCTCAGCAGATAGCATACAGGGACACAAGAGGCCTAAAACAGTAGTGATGTCCTATTAGCCACATCTTTTGGTTTAAAGGAGCTGCAGCATCCACCAATAACTCCTTTGTAGTACAGGTGCTTCATCATCTTCCCTGTCCACTGTGCGTGTGAGCCAGGAGCTACTGAGCACCTTCTCTGCACAGGGTCAGGTGCTCAGTCACACTCCCTTCACGCTTGCCAAGTGGGAGTAAAAGAGTAAGATGAAGAATGTCAGCATAGAGTTAGAAGACTATGGGTAACGGACTGAAGAGCTAGTCAATTCCATAGATATATTATGGAGCTAAAATTCTGCAGAACACTGAGTGTGACATCACCTTCACCTTACCTAAAAGAAAATGTGAATGGCTTGCCAAGCCATGCTGCAAGGCTAGGACAAATACAGACAGGGTTAGAATTTGAGAATTCCTGGCAGCCAGTCCATTACCTTACATTGCACAGTGACTTTAGCTACAAAAATCAAATTCATAAATTGTGATACAGTGCCATTAAGTGAATATTAAAGCAGATAAAGCAAATTTACAAATAAAACTTTAAAAGACAATCCCTATTTGCTGGTTCTAAAGATCCACAAAGAGATAATTCTGCTGAAAATTTCCAATAGAGTAAAAACCAACAAACTTTTGAAACGTATCTAGTAAAAACTTGTTGGGGGAGGGAGGAGAAGAGTGTATATGTAATTCTGGGCTAGATTCCCAGCCTGTGTAATATTTGTAATGAAAAGACTGACAAAAGGACATGATTTTTAAATAGTATTGTTTCTGCAATTAGATTCATAGTTAGTATTTACATGGTAAGCTGAGTCAGTCACTTATATTCACAGCTGAGTGAAAAGCAAAATTTAATCAAGAATAAAAGCTTTTCATCCTTTTAGAAAATTGCTCGGCAAGCTCTTCCCACAAATGGCACCGACTACACACAACCAACCTTAGGGATACACTTACTACTCAGTGATGATCCAAACAGTTCACAGGACACTCTGACACCACAATAACTTTTAGCCATCATGAAAAATAGTCCACACAGTACTAGTGCCATGCTCTAGAAAATTAAAAAAAAAAGACCAATAAATCCCATAACATTGAAGTATCCCTCATCAAAGACACAAGAGTCTGCAGCCATTTCTCTCCTTATCCCTATTCAGAGGAGGCCCCAATCAATGCAGATTAAGAGCTTTTTTTCCCATGAAAGAAAGGTAATTACAACACTTAAGCCTCGATGTATTAACTAGAGACATCTTCAAAGGAAAGGTTGGTAAAAATCACCTAAATTTTCTCTGTTAAAGTGAGCATCGTGCAAACTCTGTCCTTTCTAAAAAGTAAAGCACTCTAGGCTAAATTATACTCTTACTAACATTGATATAGCCTTGAAATAACTCCACTGGCTTGGTTTTGTTAGTCCAGATTCAGAATGATTCAAATGAAAGCAGAAGTTAACCCATTTTTTTCAGTTACAAAAACATTCCTATTACCTGCACTGAGCAAGATGACTGCACGCCACCATGGCTGAAAAACCATGCATCATCCGCAGAGCATGTGGGTGAGGAGAGAAAGCAAATACTGCATTTAAACAGTGCAGGAGAAGGTAAGGATTTTTTTACATTGTTTCAGGTTCTTTATCTTTTAATTGTATATTCAAATTCTTGCTTTTAATCTGCACACTTGATGATAAGCAAAATTTATATATTAATAATCTCAAAATACTGTACCTTAGCATGTACCCTAGAGATACACATCCTACTCCTCTAGATTATTTTGGAAGTCTTGAGACCAAATCTGTAAACTTGCTGTTGGTTTTCTAGTATTTGTTTTCTAAGTAAGTGCTGGCAAAGGCAGCATAATCTTTATCAGTGTCTCAAGTGTATCTGGACAATACAACTGCCTCATTCTTACAAAACAAAGAGGCAAGTAAGTGAGCTGAAGAAGCAACTGGATAAACAGGCAGCAGGAGAACTCCGTCACCCAACAGCATTTACTGAACTCGTACAAAGGAGAAGGGAAACTTGTTGAAAAGCAGCTAAGCCATCTGGGTAGATTCTATTAGATATTTTTTACCTTTCAGGTTTGATATATGGAAAGTGACAAACAAAATCAGGTACATAGTAATAAGGCATTTACAGAGGAAGTTTCATCTCAAAATTTTAAACTTACCTTGCAGACAACTAATTTGCACAACAACAAAAGAAAGCATCTACTGTCTGTACTTTACAGAAGGGAAAACGGAGCAGGCTGCCTACAGTCACAGCATGGTAGTTGCACGGCTGGAGTAAGAATCCAGAAGTTCAGGATTAAATCACTAGACCACAGATACATACTTTTTCTTCTGAACTGCACGGAAGGGGCTGAGCTGTAGAGTAATCTAAAATGCTTTAGAGGAACAACTCAACTGTGTAAATATTTGTTGTCTTGATGTTAATTTAAAAAAATAAAACCCCAGATGGTTACACCTAGATTTCAAAATGTAGGCAAGAACAAAACTTTGCACTGTTAATGTTGTCTCTGATAATTATTAACTTTAGGATGTAGTCTTTAAGACTGCTTTGGCACTTACTGAGGTGTATTCCCCATAAATTTTAGGATTAACTTGAGACAAAAAACAGGTGTTGCTTCTCACTTTGTTTGATCTGAAAATTACAAATCACAAAAAGAAACTAGATAAAATTTCATACACCAGAGACAACCCTAAGATGAAGAAGAACAAATGCTTACAGAAAAATAAATGTGAACGAAATCACGTGCTTAGGATTTCACACACACGCCCAAAAAAGCAACTAGGCAAAACAGAAACGGAGAGCTGCAATGCAAACGGAAATCCCAACACAGGGGACGCCAAAGATCAAGGGTAGCTGTAGTTAAGAAAATTCATTCAAAATGCATCACAAATGAGTACTTTGCACAGAATACCACTTCAGGAAAGTACACAAAAGGCCATTGAAAAGAGCTGCATAAGAAATTGTTTGAGAAATTAGAAACTTGGGCTTATTACCAAACCTGAAATGTTAATAAAAAGAGCTCCATCTTTTCAGAATAACATAGACAGGTTCTCCTTTGGCAACAGAAATGCACGAAAAGTTATGCTTCTGAAATGCAGTGGAATACAAGATGAGTGAAATGCAGAACGACATGGCACCACTGAAAAGATGCTAGTAGCTAATTCTCACTGTGTTAATCTGTAGAACACAGACAGAAAAATTCGAAGTAGAAAAGGCCCACCAACAAAGCAAGAAATAATTCTGCAAAGCAAATTCCCACTGGAAAACAAGCATAAAATTATGAAAAACACTCATAAAACGTGATTTTAAGAATAAAAAAAGGCAACTTCTTGAGAATAGCTTTATATAGTGAAAGGGAGGTATCACTTTGGATATTTTTGAGGCATGTTTGACACAAATCTTATGCATCTCTGAAACAAAATTTGATATCCTCTGATGAAAAAACAGATCTAATTAACAACAGAAAATGCTGAAATTGTCTTGAAACAGACTCCCACCTCTCTGGAATTCAATGCACTTCGCTTATGGCACCAGCTGGCACTTCTCCAAATGTGCTGTTGCAGCGCTCAGAGATTCCACATGGCTCTGCATAGATTTGGCATTAATAGGGAGCACTCCTGAAGTAAATGTTTGTCAAGCATTTGCCACTTCAATTCTCGAAGAAAAAAAAAAAATCTGTATATATGATTACTGAAATTGATTTCTGGAAGTGTTGAGGATGTCCGACAAGGTGCTAATGACCCAATTATTTTCAGTGAAAACAGTCAACAGCAATATCACAGAGGACATCAATGGGAATTAAGGATGAAAAGCACCTGGTAGTCATGATTTTAATCTTTGTGTGATATCAAGAAAACACTCTTGACCATGACTGCTATAATCTGCTTTTATTAAAAACGCTCATTTGACCATCACTCTATACCATTGCAGTGAATGGCCTCCAAATGTACATATTCAGGAAGCAAGAAAAACATGGAGAAAAACCCTCACAAAACCAAAGTCACTGTAGACACCTGGTTTTATGTACTTTGCTTTCTAAAAAAAATATAATGATAAATATAGAAATAAAATAATAATAACAGCATCAAGAATAAATCCATAAGAAATTAATAACAAATGTGTGGTACATAAATACATTACATACTAAAACTGTAAATATGAATGATGAAAATATAATTTTGCATTTATTCCAAAAGGAATTTGAGCAAATAAAAATGAACTGCAAGCAATAACATTCTAACCAGTTCTGAGACTCTTCACCAACTGCATCATCGCAGAAAACAATGACTAAGGCCCATGGATTATACACCAGGTATTTAAAAATTACTACTAAAAAATTACTTATGCAACTTGAGGAAAGGGGTTCAAACTTTTCCATCAAAAGACTATTCATCTCACAGCTAGCTCTGCAGCAGCTGATCTATTAGTAGTGCTACACAGAATCAACAGTGTACTCCCTTGTAGCAGTGATTCAGCATCATTGCTTGTCTCCCCAACTCCACAGGACACTGCCATTGGGATTTAGTCCTACCTACCCAAATATACTTGAGAGGACAGGACCTGTATTAGTCCAACAACAGCAACAATAAACAAGATAACTGGAAGACGTTCTTAATAGCAATCTTCCTGCTGGCAGCCTGACAAACAAAGAGGGGTAATCCTCCAACACCTCAATAGTCACACGGAGATTACAGCCCCCACTGAGGAAAAGGCAGACATGCAGAAGCATTTACAAGGTGAAGCATTTATCTTAATGTTGTAAAATAAATAAAAACATCAAATTGCACATTACTGAAAGAAACCCTCCCTGAAAGAGTTCTTTTCAGGATCCTCAGGCCCTGTGTAATCCCCAGCATTTTTCCTGCCAGTTCGAAGAGTGCTGTCTCTTGCTGTGCTACACAGATGAATCATTTTAGCAGTAGGGTTGTCATAACCTCCACTTCAAGGAGAGAAAGAAAAGAACCTGAAATGTTCAGATTGCGTAAGGGTCCCATTTAGGTAATCTATACAGGACAACCTCTTTGTCTGCAGCTGTCTATGACCTCTTGCTCTCAACAAGTATATTTACCATAAAGGTTCTTAAAGAAAGACAATGGTACTCCCAAAAAACATCAGTGGAAGCTCTGTAAATTTGGAAATTGCCTTTTTAATAAATTTACTGAAGCTCAAACCTTACCAGACTTAACTGGATATACAGTACATAGCGCCTTTTTTTCATAATGACAGAAGTTAATGCTGAAACCCAAGTTGTAAGAAGTCTCTCAAAGAACACTTTGATTTCATAATTAATTTCTTTTTTTTTTAATCCATAGAAGGATGGTGCTATTTTTTGCCTGCCATTGATGCACTTGCTGTCTCTCAAAGAACACTTTGATTTCATAATTAATTTCTTTTTTTTTTTAATCCATAGAAGGATGGTGCTATTTTTTGCCTGCCATTGATGCACTTGCTGTCTTGTGTCAAGGTATTCCTACCTCAGTTTCTCCTCCTATGTAAAATTAGCAAAATGATACCTAGCCAAGTTCAGCAAAAATTTTCTAAGTGCCAGTAACTAAAACCAGCACAACTGTACTCCAAGAAACTTCTACTCCCTAAAACAACAGAAGTGGACTTCAGCCGGTCCCAGAATAGGGAAAGTCCAAAGGACCGGTCCAGGTGCCAGCAAAGGCTAATCCGATCTGTTGGTTTTGCCTAACACGGCACATTTCCTTAGCTCATGAACCAAGAGCTGTCCTGTTTCTCATGCAGCAGCTCCATCTGCCGTCCAAAAGGAAAGGCGGACTCTGCATTAGGACTACATTTACAGAATAAAAAGAGGAAATTGAATTGGATAATTGGAAACTTCTCTGGAAAACTTTCAAACGCTTCCCCAGTCAGTCCTCCTGCATGAATGGAACCAACAGCCAGCCTTCATCTACCTGTGTACACCAACCAACCAACACGGAAATATGAGAGAAAATAACAATCCTATGAGTGTCAGGATTCTTCTCTTGTACACCTTCAGAAACAGCCTTCTCCCAGAAACCCTGATTCTTCACCACTTGCAGTCATTTAGTGATGCACTGTCCAAAGGTACCATGTTACCAGTCCGTGTTACTGACACTTCACAATAAATGCGCCAGGTATTCACAAACTACAACATGTCTACAGCAAGTCTTAGTTACTTACAAACAGTTTGAGTTGCACAAACATAAATCTAAGCTTATTATTCTGAAGATCAACTCAGTTCTTAAGAAGTCCTGTTTCTTTTCTGCAGTGCAGGTCCTCGAGGACTCAAATTAAACCTTCCACACTTTGCATTCCTTTACCAGCAGCACTATGAAGACTTCTGCCCGTAACAGTTGTGGCAAGGCCATACAGACCCAGAACTTTTTGGGTTTCCAATACGCCTACTCTTGATTTAAAAAATAACATCGAAGACTTGTTTCTGACCATAATTATACTTTAAAATGAAAATCTTGTTCTACTGAATCCACGATGGGTTTTACTGTGATTTTAGAACAGACATAGGTCAGTCTTTGCTCCCTTTAATGGATTTAGTAATAGGCATTCATGGTGTTTGGAACAATGACCCAGGTATACTGTAATCTTTTCACTGACATTGAAAATACTGTCACATAACCAGTTATCTCCCCAACTTATTTTCTTTTTTGTTCTTTCCATTTACAAGTTGCTTTTTAATGTCTCCAAAATATTCTCAGTCATGAATTTCCAGGTGTGATTCCCACATCCTATTTCTCTATCTGTTGACTCACAACAAGTTGCTGCAGTGCCCAGCAGTGCTTGCATGCACACACTTTTACTGGTCACCTATGTCTTGTCTTTCAGATTCCCACACAGGATGTTTTTTGTCTCATGTGACACCGGAAAGCCAGCAAAATGCTGCAGGGAAGCCCAGTAAACATAACTGCAGTTTTCTAGGTTCTTTTAATTCAGATGCCATTTTTTAAAAAACAAAACCGAAACACCCCATGTTTACTGTCCCTACAATGCTGGAAATCACCGATGTGAAAATAATGTGGTTCCAGCACTTCATAACTGACCCAGCATGGTTTCTGTATCCCTGACGCGATGGCTGAAAGGGTGGGATTTTTTTCCTGAAACGTTCATGTTTACTCCAGAAGTGGAGTGCTGTTAAAAGCGCATTATAAATAATTGCAATATAAGAAATGTTCGTATTTGCTGAAGTAATCTGATCTAATTCACAGACGTATCATCTTCATCTGTGTAAAAAGACCCAGTCCCATAAAGGCTTCCTTGTGCAAATTTGTGGCCATTTGGAGCAACAGTTGGCCAATATGAGGCAACTGTGGAATGTAATTACACTCCCCCAAACGTCAGGGTTAATGCTGAAAGCGCCCAAGTGGGATGACGACAAGTATTTGACATCGATTACCGCTGAACTTTTAACAGGTCAGTTTTTCATTAGAAATAGCGACGCAGCCCCAGGGCGAGCTTCCGAGGGGCTGCAGGCCCCACCCGGCCGCGCGCAGCGGCACGCAGGGCCTGCCTCGTGCAGCGGTTTACGAGCCGCAGCCCGCCCACACCGGGGACAACCGACCAAAGCGAACCGCACACGGCGCGGGGCCGGCCGCGCGCGGAACCGCTGACCTCCCGCCCGCACCCCTGGCCTCACCCGCAGCGCCGCGCGCAGGCTCTATGGGCGGTGTGCAAAAAAATCCAACAGGTGGCTCCGTGGCGCAATGGATAGCGCATTGGACTTCTAGAGGGTGAAGGGATTCAAAGGTTCCGGGTTCGAGTCCCGGCGGAGTCGTAGCTGACCTTTTGCCCCGCCTCCCCTTTTGGCCGAAGTCTCTTTCCCCCCCCCTCCCTCCCTTACCTCCGCGGCAGAGCAATCCCGTCCACCGACCTGGCGCTTCCCGGCGGCCGGCTGCCGTCAGCGAGGCTCTCCGGGCCCGCCTCCCGGCGCGCCTGCCCCGCCGCCTCGCCGGAGGCGCCGCTCTTCTTCGCGCTCGCGCGGCGCTGTGTGCTGCCGGTCAACTCAAGGCGGTTCCTCGTGTCGTGCACGAGTTCGATGCGGCAGGT
>Ga0181612_174264_pt1 | contig 13423 bp, 8 predicted proteins | sample HoacroProtozoa21_FD_119630 | JGI IMG/M metagenome (GOLD analysis project Ga0181612, IMG submission 119630) | Hoatzin crop microbial communities from Cojedes, Venezuel. Combined Assembly of Gp0051906, Gp0051904, Gp0051908 | reverse complement strand
GATACTGTGACTGTCATCTCAGGGCCTGTCTTTTTTAAGACGGCCTGGCTCTGGCCATAGTAGGTGGTGTACGTTCCGTCTTTGAAGTTTTCCGGGGTCTTGGGATTGGCACTGCCAAAGCCCAGCAGTTCCCCGCCGGAGACGGAGACCATCAGGGTCTCATCCGCGTTGCACTCGAGCACACCGTTCTCCCCGACCAGGTCGATGTCGACGTAGTAGATGTCATCGTTGGTCTGCTTGGGCTCCACGGCAAGACGGAGTTCGGTCTTTCCGGTTGCGCTCACCAGGGTCTGCTCGGCAAGAATCGCTCCCGCTTCGTTATAGACAACAGCCTTCAGCTCGCCGGGCTCATACGCCACATCAAAGACGGCCTTTTTCTGTACCAGTTCCTTTCGGCCGAGGTCTTTGCCATTCAAAAACAGACCCGTCTCTTTACCATTGCCATACACCTCTACCTGGGTGGGATTGCCTTCGCAGTTTTTGTAAGACCAGAACGGACGGGCATTGGAGCCGCGCCACATGGCCTTTTTGAGTTCCTCATTCGGATGGTTGGCCGGGACCGCGCCCACATAGATGGGCTTGGCACCCCAGATGACGGCGGCGTGGCCGCCTTCAGCGTTGTCCTGTCCTACGATGTCGATGGCCCCGGTGTCACCGAGGAGCCACGGGTATCCCTTGAAGAAGGACGCGCCGTCTTCCTCCCAGGTCCAGGCCCCGATGCCGTTTTCACCGATGTAGTCCCAGGCGGTCCACATGAAGTCGCCGATGAGGTACGGGTACTTCTCGACCATCTCCCAGTTTTCCGCAAGCTTATATGCATAGGTTTCCGACCCGACGACGACCCGATCCGGGTGCTTTTCCCCTTCGATGGGATACCGGGAGGCGGCGTAGTTGTAGCCGGCGATGTCGAGGGCCGAGAAGAGGTCGGCCGTCAGGGCATCCGCCCCGTCTGTGGCCGCGGCCTGGTTCATGCGCTCGGCGTTCTCCTGGGCCATCTCATTGTACTTGGTGCTGTTGACGTCCTTGGACCGTTCCTTGGCGGCCTCGTCGTTCATCTCCGTCATATTGATGCCCATCTTCATCATGGCCACCAGCGTGATGTTGATGCCGGCCGTCACGGCACGGGTCGGGTCCGCCGCGCGGAACGCGTCCGCGATCTCGTGGGCCAGTTTGTTGCCCTTTTCCTCTGCAGGCTCCGTCACCTCGTTGCCAATGGAGTACATCACGACAGACGGGTGGTTGTAGTCCTTGGAAATCATGGCCTCCATATCGTCCTGCCAGTGATCCATGAACTTCGCAGCATAGTCATACGGCGTCTTGGACTGGTACCACATGTCCCATCCCTCGTCCATGACGTACAGACCGAGTTCGTCACACGCGTCGAGAAGGGCCTTGGACGCCGGATTATGCGAGGAGCGGATGGCGTTGAAGCCAAACTCTTTCAGGCGTTTCACCCGGCGGTATTCGGATTCGCGCAGGGAGCGCGCCCCGACCACGCCGTGGTCATGGTGTACACAGCCGCCCTTGAGGAGGGTCTCCTCGCCGTTGACGAAAAAGCCCTTCGGGGACCAGGTGACCCGCCGGATGCCAAAGGCCGTCTTGGCCTGGTCCAGGGTCTCCCCTTCTTCGTCTCCCAGGGTGACGATACAGGTGTAGAGGTCTGGGTGGTCCGCCGACCAGAGCCGGGCGTCCGGGATCGCGATCCGGGCCGTGGCCCCGTGGCCCTCGGCCACCAGGTCGTTGCCCCGAAAAATCTGGACGGAGACGTCCGCGGGACCGCCCATAACCGCGGTCCGCACTTCCACCACGGCCGGGTCCAGGGAGGTCGTCTCCACCCGGATGCCCTCCGGCGCAATATGCGTCAGGTTGCCAATGTACAGATTCACCGGGCGGTACAGACCGGCGCCGGGATACCAGCGGCTGTTGGGCCGTTTTGTGTCGTCCACATGGACCGTAACGGTGTGGGAGGTCCCGGCTGCCAGCTCCGGGAACTCAAAGAAGTAACCCAGATAGCCATACGTGCAGACACCCAGTTCCACGCCGTCCAGGAAGACCGTGGCCTCCGGATAGGAGCCCTCAAGTTCCAGGGTCACGACCTTTCCGTCCCACTCCTCCGGGACCGTGAATACTTTTTTATAGTCATAGACGCCGCCGTTGAAGAAGGCGCCGCCGGTGCCGGAGATTCCGTCCACGGAGCGGCCCACTTCCTGGGAGGCGTCATGGGGCAGAGAGACCGGAGTCTCTCTGCCTTCGTTCCTTTGAAATGTCCAGTTGTCATTCCAGTTGAGTTGTTTCATTCTTGATCCATCCCTCTTGCTTTCGCCTGTGCCTGCAGGATGATCCCGACGACCTTGTCGATGTCCTCGTCCGGATAGTTGCCGGCCATCTTGCCGGCCACAAAGCCGCGAATCATCTGGACCATCATCTCCGGGGACGGCGCCTCTTTCGGGGTGTCGTCTCCCTCGTCCGGCGTCACGGCGCCGACCATGCCGGCCTCGCCGCCGTCTTCGGCCTCGGCATCGGCCAGGGCGCGGTAACGGCCGCCCAGCATCATCATGGACATGGCGATTTCCTGTAAAGCGGGTTCACCGGAAATGGTCGCCTTGTCCCAGGTTTCCGCCTGCAGAAGATTCAGACCCTGGACGTCCAGGAACGCTTTCGCGCGTGCCAGGAATTCATCGACATCCTTATCCTTCTTCCAGGCGTTCTCCGCCATGGCCAGCATGCGCGGATACATCTGGGTTTCAATATCCTTGTCTTCCGCCGACCACTCGGTCCACATGGCCATCTCCAGGCCGGCGGCCGAGGAGTCCTCGACCGGATTGCCCTTGACGTTTGGCTCGAACATCAGCGTGGAGCGCAGCGGCAGGGACGCGTACGAGTCGGTGCAGTAGAACTGGTCGGCGTTGGCGAAGATGACCTTGCGGCCGTTCGCCACTTCGGACGTCATGTAGCTTTCGCCCTGTCCCATCTCGGCCCAGTACTGGACCACCGCGCTGGCATCCAGTTCGCCGGTGCAGGCGGAGTCGTTCCAGCAGATGGCCGTCTTACCGTGGGTCTTCAGGATCTCGATGACGCGGTTCATGAAATAGGCCTGCGTCTGTTCCCAGTTGGTGAAGCCCTTTTCTTCATACAGAGCCCGGCACTTCGGGCAGGCCTTCCAGGCGGACTTCGGCGCCTCGTCGCCGCCGATATGGAAGTACGGCGACGGGAACAGATCCATCACTTCGCCCAGGAGCTTTTCGAGGAAGGCGTAGACCTCTTCGTTGCCGGCACAGTAGATCCGCTCGTGGACGCCGTAGGTGTTCTTGACCTTGAGCGGCTCGCAGCTGCAGGTGTACTGCGGGAAGGCCGCCAGCACCGCGCTGCTGTGGCCGGGCAGGTCGATCTCCGGGATCACTTCGATTCCACGGGCCGCGGCATATGCCACGACATCCCGGATCTCATCTATGGTGTAATATCCGCCATATTGGTCTTTGTGATGTGCCTTGCCGGCGACGACAACGGGGTCCAACCGTGCGAGGCTCCGCCAGGAAGAAACGGTATTGAGTGCCGGGAACGCCTTGCTCTCGATCCGGTAGCCCTGGTCATCCGAGAGATGCCAGTGGAACCGGTTGAGCTTCAGGAGCGAGGCCTGTTCGAGGATCTTCTTGACCTCGTCCGCCGGGAAGAAGTGCCGGCAGACGTCGAGCATGATGCCGCGGTGCGCATAGCGCGGGGAATCTTCGATCGTGCAACAACGAGCTGTACCGTTGCCCGAGGCCAGGAGCTGGAACAGCGTGGCCAGCGCCAGCGCCTGTCCCTGCGCACCCCTGGCTTCGACCCGGACGCTCTCCGGGCAGATCTCCAGACGATATTCCTCGTCGGCCAGAGCGGCGTCTTCAGTCAGGGTCAGGACAACGGGGGCCGTTGCCGTCTGACGATAGCGGCCGATCTGGTTCAGCCGTTCCTGGAACACGGCGAGGACCGCCGCGTCCCCACCCTGTGTTCCATATTCCAGAGGCAGTGTGAAATTATTTTCATGGACCGTAAGGGTCCCGTTGATGGATGGAATAAGAGTTTTCATGAGTCCGTCCTCCTTCATGCAGTTCTATCTTAGGAGAAGTGGGCCAAAAGCCCTATCGTTGATTGAAGTTCGTTATCGATTATTCCAGATTTTCTGCGGTCTCTTCGACGACTTCCACTTCCACGCCTTCTTTTTTCTGGATCTCCGCGTGGATGGCCGGAAGCTTCTTCTCCAGGTCGAACATAGAGAAGAGGATGGTGATGATGATCATGCCGATGGCGGGGATGCCAAAGGTGCCGAAGATCAGGAAGTTCTGGACCGCGGAGGACTGGGCAACCCAGGAGCCGTCGCTCGCCGGAGCCACATAACCGGTCAGGGAGAGTCCCAGGTTCAGGAATCCCATGCCGAGGCCGACACAGACGGTCACCACGATACTGTAAATGGAGGAGGAGAAGCCGTCACAGCGGAAGCCGTTCTTCCACTCCACATGGTCCAGCGCGTCGGCCAGGACCGAAAGGGTCACGTAGGTGATCGGCAGCGTGCCGATCGAGCGAATCGTCAGAGCCACCAGGGCCATGGTCAGGGAGTGTCCCTGAATGACGCCCAGAATGCCGCCCAGGATGGCCAGGATGCCGCCGCAGACATACAGTTTCTGTTTGCCAAACCGTTTGACGAGCGGCCACATGATCAGGATCCCAGGGCCGGGCCCAGAAAGAAGCCGATCCAGCGCTCGCTGTTTTTGATCGTGTCTTTCGGCACCTTTGGGTCCAGAACCTTGGTGTCAAATTTGGGGAACGTAAAGGTTTGCATGGTCATTTCTCCCTTCTGCGAGTTGGTTTTCCGTGTTTCATCCAACCCTATTCTAAAAGAGAAAAAGCACTTAATTTATCAAATTTCAAATCAAAATAGCAGATTCCAAAGTTTTGTGCTATATTTATTTTGAAAAACTTATGGAACCAGGAGCGCGCTATGACCCTTTCCCCGATCACCGACTTTATTGCCACCGACCTGCACACCAACATCTGGTTCTGGGACCGGAATACGATCACGCCCCTCTGCACGGTTGCCGAGGACCGGGAAGAAGGCCCGGACCTGTTTCAACTGGAGCCCGGTTTGCTGCAGCATTTGGTCGACCAGTCCAATGACCGCTTCCCCGTCTTCACCTTTGTGGACAACCATACGTGCTTCATCCACTTTGGCTCGCCGGAGGGGGTCTACCTGCTGGGACCCATCGTCCTGCTGTTCACCGAAAGTTCCACCGACGCGCTCCACAGATACGAGGAGGCCGCTCTTCCCGCAGAACTGCTGCGCAGCGCGCCCCGTGTCATTCCGCTCCGGGCCGTCCGCTGCGCTCTGCTCCTGTTCAACGCCGCAAATGACACCGCCCTGTCGGAAAACGACTGCTACCACCAGAACTTCCGGATGGAACAGATCTCCGAGACCGTCCTACGGGACACCTCGGCGGAGATGTTTTCCAACCGGGAGAACCAGAAAAAACACACCCCGTATGAACAGGAGCAGCGGATCCTGCAGTGCATCCAGTCCGGCAATACAGAGCGACTGCCTAAAATCTGGGCGGAGCCGGTCGCCGGTTCCCTGGGCACCATGGCGCCGGACCCCGTGCGCAACGGCAAGGACCTGGCTATTGTCAACGTGACGATTTCCTCCCGCGCTGCCATCCGCGGCGGCCTGCCGGCGGAAGACGTCTTCACCCTGGCCGACATGTACGTCCAGCAGATCGAGGGTCTGAAGAACATGATGGTCCTGCAGCCCCTGATCGAGGACATGCAGCTCAACTTCGCCCGGATGGTGGCGGAGCACAAAAAAGCATCCGCCCCCAAGGGCGCCGAGCGCACCCTGGTGAACGAATGCAAAGACTATATCTCCCTCCACCTGCACGAAAAACTCACCGTGCAGGAGATTGCGGAGGTCCTCGGAGCACACCCCAACTACCTGTCCTCCCTGTTCCAGAAAACCGAGGGCGTCTCCATGTACCGCTACATTCTGCGGGAGAAGGTCGACCTGACGAAGAACCTCCTGCAGTACTCCGACCACACCTACCTGGAGATTGCCAACTACCTGGGCTTCTCCTCCCAGAGCCACCTGGGCCGGGTCTTCAAGGAGCGGACCGGAATGACGTTAAAACAATACCGGGACCGAAACAGGGCCCCGGTATCGAAAACCGATTAACATTCAAATGCAAACGGCAGTGCCGGGATCCCGGCGCCGTTATACAAGTTGATTTCGTAATAAGACGTTTGCGCAAAGGCCACCTGGACGTGTTCCGGTGGCTTTTTCCATTGGAATTGGAGGCACCCTGCGGCGAGCCGCGTCTCTTCCGGCTGCGGAGTGACCGCCAGACAGGAGCGGTCGTCCGACGACCAGTGCAGACCGTCGGCATGGACAAATGAAATCTCGAAGGTAGTTGATGTGGCCCAGATACAGCCCGTGGCTCTGGGGGCCTCCTGCTGCAGGGTCAGGAGCGCCAGCCGCTCCCCGACCGGACGCTTGTGCTTCGGGTGGATATCCCAGCGCATGCCGGCGTCTCCGTTGGAGGCCAGGTACACGCCGGGAACGGTGTCGGCCACGTTCTGTTGGGCTCTCCGGATCTCCGGAAACCGCTCCCCGGTCTCCTGGTACCACGCCTCGAAGGGCGCCAGCTGGACCATCAGGAACGGCAGGTCCCGGCGGAAGTCGGTTCGCCATTTCCGAATGAGACCGGTCAGGATCTCCTCATAGCACTCGGCGTGCTGTGCGTCCGACTCGCCCTGGTAAAACAGGATGCCGGTGAACGTGTACGGCATCAGGGGTTCCAGCATGGTGTGGTACAGGCCGCAGGGCCGCCAGGGATCCACCGGCAAAAGCGGTTGCGGCACATAGGGGGCCACTTCCATTTCGTGGAGCTGCTCGTCCCGGGTGCGTCCAGGATACAGGACCGGGTCTTCAAACGGGTGACGCGCAGTGGCAACCATGTTGGCTTTCCACTGCTGCACGGCGGCATCCACATCCGGAATGCTGTCCAGTCCCGCCTGGTAGTCGTCCCACCAGACCGCCCCGCCGGACTCCAGCAGGGTCTCCTTCGGAATCCAGCAGCACGCGCGGGACCCGCTCCAGTTGCAGCTGACCACGCCCTGCGGCACGCCGGTCTCGGCGAACCTCTTTCGAAGGAAGTAATACGAGACGGCGGAAAACCAGTCGAGGTTTTTCCGGTCCAGGATCCGCCAGATGCCGTATTCGTGGAAGTCCCGGTCCCTGAGGGCACCGGGATAGCACTCTTTTGGTGCCTCATAATACCGGATCTCGAGAATTGGATCCGGAAGGTTCCCTGCCTCATGTTCCCGCTCCGCGTCATAGCGCATGAGGTATTCCATGTTGGACTGGCCGCCGGCCAGCCAGACATCCCCTATCGCGACATCCCGGAACACATATTTGGTCTTGCCGTCCGAGATGACCAGGGTCTCATCAAGGGATGGCTGCAAAGATGGCAGCACCACTTCAAAATTCCCGTCGGTATCCACCCTCGCGGAAGAGTGTTTCCCCTGGATGGACACCACAACGAAACCATTTGGGTTTGCCGTACCCCAGACCGTCACCGGTTTGTTTCGTTGGAGCATCATGTGGTCCTGGAAAACACCGGGTAATGTCAGCATGTCGTTCCCTCCGTTATTCCACTTTCATTAAAGGAGTCCACACGGACCACATAATCCCGTCCGGAGACCAGTGCCCCGATCCGTATGGTATTGTCTTCCTTATCGTCGTTGTACACGATCCGACTGTGATACAGTTTGTCCGCAGAAGATCCCCACAAAATGAGCCAGCCTGTGGCATCTTCCTGTGGCCGAATCGTGACATCCATGTCGAGTTCCCCGGTCCGGGCAACCATATAACTTGGTGCCGCCGGGCAATCTCCCTGCCGTTTGCCAAACACCCGCAGCCCACTGATACATGGCACCCCAAAGGGAACCTCATAGATCTCCAGTTTCAGGAAACGGAATTGCGTGGCCTCTTCGAGTTCCACCAGGTCATGAGCAAAGTCCGTGTCGGCCTTGCGTTTGTCTTCTAAAACGATGTATTCATATCCGTCATGGGAACCATATAGTGCCCACCTCGTGTGACGCTCTTTCGGATCGATATACCGCTGTGCGTCCTTGTGGGACGGGATGTCCCAATGGTCGTCCATGAAGTTGATTTGGACCAGGGACACGTCCATGGACTCCCCGAGATCCACCGTCAGGGTCGGCAGGGCATCGTACTCCTGAGCCTCCCAAAATGTGCGGGCATCTTCTGCACACGCAAGCGTTGCCGGATGGCCTTCCGCTTCCGAAGAAGCCGTAACCGTCTTGTTGTGGCTTAACAGCATGAGATCCGGCTTTACCCAGGGATCCCGCTTGCCGAGAGGCACTCGGATCGGCCAGTCCCCAAAGCGCTGGTTGCAAAAGAGTTCCCCGTCTGTGTCGAGACCGGCCGGCCAGATGCCCACCCGGCGCTCAAAGTTGTGGTTTGCGCTGATCCGCATCGTGGCCGCGTGCCAGAGGTTGCCGGATTCGTCCGAAAACGTCGACCCGTGTCCGGCGCCCGGCATGAAACCACCGGGGTTATAGGAATACGGATTGTTCTCCGCCAGGGCAAACGGGCCCAGCGGGGAATCCGAGACAAAGACCCCGTCCCCGTAAATGTTGTACTGTGTGCCGGCAAAGGCATATTGGAGATAAAAGCGGTCCCCAAAGCGGTCCATCCAGGCACCCTCAATGTATGGTGCCTGATGCAAAAAACCGCGAACCACATTTTCCATGCCGGGAGGCAGGTCGCCTGCCGTCATACCCTTCCCCCGGAGAAATCCCTGAAATGCCTCTTCCAGTTCGTCTTCGGTCAGCGGGAAGACCGTATTGTCCTCCCCGATCCGCTCATATCCACGGTGGAAGGCATCCGAGGAGATGAGTTCCACAGGTTCCCCTTTGGGCTGCATTGTCTCCGTGTCCAACTCCACGCCTTTGATGGGCTCCGTGGAACAGCCCCAGTAAAAATACATCCGTCCATCCCGGTCCACAAACAGGTTGGGGTCCGTGTAGGCAAACGGCATGGGGACCTTTTCATAGGGCCCCTGCAGGATATCTTTGGTGCGATAGAACGCGCATTCCGTGTCATCGGAGGCGGTGAAATAGACATACTCCCCCGCCACGCGGGCATCCGGGGCATACCCATATAAGGGCAGCTCCTCCGGCAGGCGATGTTCTTCCCAGGAGACCAGGTCATCCGATACCCAGACCGACAGGGTCATCGAGGCAAAGAGGTAGAACCGCCCCTGGAAACGGATGACCGTGGGGTCAGCCGCCTCGCGGTTGACGGATGTCCTCCCGCTCATGGGCTCCTTCATAAACTGGTATCGGTAGTTTCCCACCACCGGGTTGCAGAGATAGTGTTTCATGTCAGGCAATTTCCACCTTCGCGTAAAATCCACGGGTCTTTTCATCGATTTTTTTGGTTTCTGAGATTGTCACCTTGTCCTGCAGGCGGATCTCTTCGGAAGAAGATCCCACCATGAGGGTCATCTCCCCCTTCTCCACAATCCACTTCATATCCCTTCCGACAAAAGCCGTCTGGGTCACCGGCATATGGAAGGTCACGGTTTTGGTCTCACCGGGGTCCAGTTCCACACGGGCAAACCCCGCCAGTTCCTTCACCGGTCGGATGCAACTTGCCTGCTCATCCCGGAAGTAGAGCTGGACGACTTCCGTGCCTTTGCGGGAGCCAGTGTTCGAGACATCCACTGACACCTTGGCTGTATCCTCCGCGGACAGGGTCTTGTTATCGATTTTCAGGTTCTTGTACTCAAACGTCGTATACGACAGGCCGTGGCCGAAACAGTACCGGGGCATGTGCGGGCAGTCCACGTAGTTCGGGAAGCCAATGCTGAAGCCCTGGTGCCAGGCCGAGCCGTTGTCGTGGTTGTAGAAGATGGGGATCTGGCCGGCGTTTCGAGCCACGGAAACCGGGAGTTTCCCGGACGGGGCCACCTCCCCGCGAAGGACCATGGAGAGGGCAGGTGCACCCATCTCGGCAGGGCTCCACGCCTCTAAGATGGCATCGAGGTGTTCGTCCGCGATGTCGGAAGAAATCGGGCGGCCGTTGAAGTGGATTCCAACCATGGGGATGCCGAGTTTGGACGCTTCCAGGATGAAGTCGTCCTGGCACTTCGGCAGGTTGATGTCCGTGGCGTCCACTCCTTCGCCCATGGAGGCGACGGAACAGGAACCGTGTTTGCCACCGAGGGTCAGAAGAATGACATCGGCGCCCTCACAGGCCTCCAGTGCCTCTTTGAAATGCGAGGTGTCGTCCCCGGCGATGGCATAGCCATATGAATAAGAGATCTCCGTGTCCGGCAGGTCCATTTCGAGCTGCTCCAGGAGGCTCCTGCAGTCCGGCTTCTGGTGTTTCAGGATGGCGTCGAACTCATCCGTCTCATCGCTCTGGATCCCCGTGCCGGGCACGCAGAGCATGGGCTTTGCCTCCCGCTCCCCGCTCTCCACGCCGGCGATGGAGTTGGCCACCGCGTGGATGGCCTCCACCATGCTCTCGTGGGTGTAGCCGCCAAAGAAGATCCGGGCGTTTTGGGCCTGTGCCCCGATGACCGCGATCTTTTTGCAGGTGTTCTTCAGGGGAAGGACGTCATGGTCGTTCTTGAGCAAGACAATGGACTCCAGTGCGGACCGCAGGGAAATAGCCTCGTCTTCCTCCGCGAAAAAGGCCTTTTGCAGTTCCTCTCCCTGCAGGGCAAAGGGGTGTTCAAAGAGGCCCATGCGGAATTTGGCCGTGAGGACGCGCAGCACCGCGGTATCCAGGATGGCCATATCCACATCACCGTTTTCAAACTGTTTTTCGAGTTCTTCGTTATAGCAGACGCGCTCCGGCTGCTCGATGTCGAGTCCCGCCGAGAGACAGGCATATCCCGTCTCCGCTTTCGACTCATAGAGATGCTGGGACTCATATACGTTGTCGATCGCGCTGTAGTCCGCGCCGACGACGCCGTCAAAGCCCATGTCGTCCCGGAGCCACTCGGTCAGGAGTTTGTGGGAAGAGGAAATGGGTTCGCCGTTGACGCTGCAGTAGCAGGGCATGGCCCCGCGCAGGGAACTCTCCGTAATGGCGGCCTGGAAGGGCTTGGCATACACCTCTTTGAGCTGGCGCTCCCCGAGTTCCACATTGGCACCGTGGATGCCGGCCATGGAGGCGTGGAAGCCGAGGAAGTGCTTGGCCTCTGACTCCGCGTTGCGGCCATCCACCGTGGTGTTCTGGATCCCTTTGACATAGGCGGCGCCCATGGCGGAGGCCAGGGTCGGGTCCTCACCATATGTCTCCCCCTGCCGGCCGAGCCGGGAGTCGCGGGAGATGTCCAGCACCGGTGCTAAGACCTGGGAGATCCCGGCCGAAAGTTCCTGCCTTGCGACGATCCGGCCGACCTGTTCTTCCAGAGCGGGGTCAAACGTCGAGCCCCGGCTGATGCCGGACGGGAAGCTCATAGCTCCCTGCAAGTACGCGCCGCAGAGGCCCTCCATGTGAAAGACCGCCGGAATGTGGTGCTCGCTGTTCGCCATGACCATTTCCTGGACTGCGCGCTGCCACGTGGCCGCCTCCTCCAGGGTCTTGAAGTCCCGGAGCAGCAGGCATCCCACCTGGCCGATTCCGTGCTCGCACTCCGCCTGCTTTTCCAGCGGGTCGTCCGTCCAGGGGAAGATACAGTTCACCTGCGCCATCTTTTCGGCCAGGGAGAGTTTCGAAAGCAGGTCGCTCGCCCGAACCTCCGGGGAAAGTGTTGTGTCTTGATAACGTTCCATGGTTCTACCTCATATAAAAAAGGGACTGTACCAGAATGACGGACCAAGCCATCGTAGTACAGCCCCCGCTGTGAGTAAAATGATTCGGTTATTCGAGTGTTTCTTTGACGTCGTCCATATCGACTTTTTCGTCGGATGCGGAGACAGCAGCCTCGACGGCGGCTTCGCCTTCGCCGCGGGCGGCGCGGGCAGCGGCCAGTTCTTTTTCCATCTGGGGTTTCTGCTTATCCAGCTTCCAGAAGGAGAGGACGACCAGCATCAGGATGCCGAAGATGACCGGGATCCAGGCGTAGATAAAGCGGATCATGAAGATGGCGCTGTCCGGCTGGATGGCGTTGGCCTCCGTGCTGAACTTGCCGATTTCAAGGAGCTGGCCAAGAATGAACGTACCCAGTGCGGCGCCGACTTTGTTGGAGAAACCGGTGACACAGCCGACACAGCCCTCCATACGCTTGATGCCTTTCCACTCGTTGTAATCCGCCATGTCGACCAGAAGAAGGGCGCTCATGTAGGAGACCGGAAGGGATGCCAGACCGGCAAGGATACCGGCAATGATGAGCATGGTCATATTGGCCTTGGCGAACCAGGCAATAAAGCCATACGGGATGTACAGGAGCAGGAAGATCCGCATCATGTTGACGACGGAGATCTTCTTGAGCAGGAGCGGATACAGGACCATGGAGGCCATGGCAATGATGCCAAGGAGACTCATGACGCCCATGATGCTGAGGTCCTGAACGATGTAGATGAAGTAGTAGTACGAGACGCTGATGCTGCCGCCCGCGGTGCTGAGGAGCAGGAGGAGCGCAACAACATAAATGTATTTGTTGGTCTTGAGCAGCGTCACAACGTCACTCCAGGTGACCTTTTCCGCGGTCTTGATATCCAAGTCGACTTCTTCCTTGATGAAGAAGAAGCGCAGGATGCCGATCAGGGCCAGCGGCAGAGCGACGATGCCAATCAGGTGACTCCAGCCGGTCGGCGAGTCGATGATCTTCGCCTGATAGCTGGGCATGATAAAGTTGAAGACAATGACGCAGGCCGTCACAAAGATGCCGCCCCAGGATGAGAGCTTGACGTACGCCTGCTCATTGTGGAACGCGCGGATCATGTAGACCGTGCCATTGGCGTTCAGGAAGGTTGTGAAGATGGATGTGGACAACACATAGAATATGGTGATCCAGACATACTTCGCAACGTTCCCCCATCCGGCGGGTGTAGAGTACATCAGCCAGGTGCAGAGCCACAGGCCGATGACGCACCATTCATAAGGACGTCCGCGTCCCCACTTGGTGTTGGTGTTGTCGACGATGAATCCGGCCACCAGGTCCGTGAATCCATCGAAGATCTTGCAGCACATCAGGATGATCGACACAGTACCGGGCCGCAGGTGCAGGGCCTGGGTGCAGTAGACCAAAATGTAGCTGCCGATGACCAGGTTGTTGATGGCCGTGGACGCCGCGCGGGCGTTCCAGGTGACCATGCGGCCGACGCCGAGTTTGGACGGGTCGCGCTCTTTTTTCTTCTTGAGTTTCGGTGCCTGCTCTTTCACAGCAGTTTCGGTGCTCATAGAGTCCCTCCTCTT